>OGCL01002064.1_pt1 | contig 15173 bp, 18 predicted proteins | sample 1570041 | NCBI WGS metagenome assembly OGCL01 (sample SAMN06266162, study PRJEB24511) | hot springs metagenome | isolation source: Hot spring water | place: South Africa: Limpopo | collected 2015-06-22
GGCGCATTCTGGTCGAACACGCCCGCCGGAAGAACAGCCTGAAGCGCGGCGGGGGGCGGAAGCGGGTGCCTCGACGAAACGCCGGCCGCGATCGACGACAGCCGGGTCGATCTGGTCGCCCTCGACGAGCGGCAGATTCGCGAAGTAAAGGCGATCACCGCCGAACTCGAGGAATTGCGCGATCGCCTGCGCAAGGCGCGCATGCGCACCGACCTGGCTTTTTCACAGTTCCATGCCGTGCTGACCGAGCCGCGCAGTGACCGGCCCTATCTGCATGCCCGTGAGCGCGCCGAGGCCTACCGCGTGGCGCTTCAACTGGCTCGCCAGCGTGTGGACCAGCTTGCTGCCACGCCCAAGGGTGAGCGGCAGCCCACGGCCATCCGCGAGGCGGTTCAGGGCATGGTGGCCCTGGTGCCCATGCTCACGCCCGCGGTGATCCTGTTTGCAGACGACGCGCACCACGCCGACCCGTCTCTGGCCACCGTGGTCTGGGGCGCGCGGCGTGCAGGCGAGTTGCGCGAGTACGCGGGGCTGCTGGGCTCGCTGTTCACGCCCGCGCTGGCGCGTCAGGCGCCGTTTGCGCCGGAAGAGGTGGCGGCCATTCATCAGGTCAAGGGCCGCATCGCGCAGCTGCACGACCTGCTCGAAGCGCGCGCGGGGATGGAAGAGCCCACGCCCGCCGTGCGCGCCGCGCACGAGCGCATGGACCAGGTCTACTTCGGCCAGGGGCAGGCCTTTCTGCGGCAGGTGCTCGATACCGGTTACGCCCACGGCCGCTTCGGGCTCACGCCCGCAGAGTTCGCGGCCCGGTATGTCCCGCTGATGGAGCCCATTGTCGGGCTGCGCGATGCGCTGCTGCTCGAAGCCGAGCAGCGCAGCGCCGCAGTGCAGACCACGTCCCGCTGTACGTTGCTGGTGGTCAGCATGACCACCGCGGTGGCATTGTTTCTGGTGCTGGTCATGCTGCGCATGGCGTTCCAGCGCTTTGTGCGCCCGCTGTCGCAGGTCTCGTCAGCGTTGCACGCGATGAGCGCCGGCGACCTCAGTCAGCCCTTGCCCCGCCCGCAAGCCCAGGACGAGATGGCCGAGGTCATCGCCGGGGCCGAGGCTTTGCGCCAGGCGACCCAGGCCCGCGAGACGCTCGAACAAGAGCGCGACAAGCTGATCGACACGCTGCGTGCCCAGTCGGCCACCGATTTCCTGACCAGTCTGCCCAACCGCCGGGCGTTTTTCGAGACGGCCGAATCCGAGCTGGCGCGGGCCAAGCGGCATGAGTTCAACGTGGTCGTCATGCTGATCGATGTGGATCACTTCAAGCGCGTCAACGACACCGCCGGCCACGCGGCGGGCGACCGCGTGCTGGTCGCCATGGCGCAGACCCTGCGCAACGGCATGCGCCAGGGCGATGTGGTGGCCCGCCTGGGCGGTGAAGAGTTTGTGGCGTTGCTCAGTTACTGCGAGCCCGAAGACGCCGTGCGCTTTGCCGACCGGCTGCGTGAGGCCGTGGCCGGACAATGGGTCGATGTGGGTGACGACATGCCGCCCGTCCGCCTGACCATCAGCATTGGCCTGGCCGATTCGAACACCCACGGGCTGGATATCAATCGGCTGCTCGCGCGTGCCGATGACGCGCTGTATGCCGCCAAGCATGCCGGCCGCAACCGCACCGTGCTGGCCGAGCCGCCGACTGAGGCCTGATCGCGCGCCAGGCCTTCCCATGCCCCTGACCCTGCAGTCGCCCGTTCACAGCGAGCTGGTGATCAAGAAGAGCCGCTTCATCGGCTGCGTGCAGCCGGTGCCGGACCGTGCCGCGGCGCAAGCCGTGGTGCAGGCGCTGTGGGCCGATCATCCCACCGCCACCCACGTGTGCTGGGCCTTGCTGGCCGGCGGGCAGTCCGCCGCGGTCGACGACGGCGAGCCCAGCGGCACAGCCGGCCGCCCCATGCTGGAGGTGTTGCGCCGCCAGGACCTGGAGGGCGTGCTCGCCACGGTTGTGCGCTACTACGGGGGGACACCGCTGGGCGCTGGAGGCCTCGTGCGGGCATATACCGACACGGTGGCACAGGCGCTGCTCGGGGGCGTCAAAGTGCCCATCGTGCGGTTGAGCACCCACGCATGTTCAGCCGCCTACGCGGTGGAAGGCGCGTTGCGTCGCGAGCTGGAGGCGCGAGGGGCCACGCTGCTGTCGGTGGACCACGACCAGGCGGTGACCCTGCGCTTCCAGGTGGATGCTACGCGGGCTGAGGCGGTGTGTCGCGGGCTCGACGAGCTGGCCCACGGCCGGCTGACCTGGCTGACCGACCTCAAGCCATGACGGGCTCGGCCTTGGGGCCGTAAGGGCAAAAGCCCGGGCGCGGGCCCACCTGTGGGTGGGTGCGGCAGGTGGTGGGGCGCTGGCCATACACGGTGCAGCGCCTCGTGTGGGCATCCAGAAAGCGGCAGTCGCCATTGGCGCGGCGCGCCAGCGTGTAGATGCCGTGCTTGTGGTTGAAGCGCGCGATCAGCCCGGCTTTGGTCAGCCGTTTGGCGATGTCCTTCGGCGCAGCGTGTTCCGCCTCGAAGGGATCGACGACCGCCAAGCGCACCAGGTCGGCAAGCTTCACCTCCACCGGCATGGTGCAGCAGTTGGCGGCGCAGCGGTCACACAGACCGTTGCGGTAGCGGCTCCAGGTTTCAAGGCGGTCGACATCGACCACGTGGATGGAAGACTTCACAATCGGGCGGCAGGCTCATCAACCGCCCGCATTGTGCACCTTGCCCTGCTTCAGTTGAGGTAGTGCGTCACCGTGCCCAGATCGCGCGGGCGCGCGTCGTCGGGATCCAGCCCGGCCTCGCGTCGGGCGCGTCGTTGGCGCAGCAGGTCCCAGCACTGGTCGAGCTGGGCTTCGATCATGCGCAGCTGCTCAACGTGGGCACCCGCCTCATCCGTGTTCTCACGCAGCCGGTGCTCTTCGTCGACCAGCGCGGTGATGCGTTCAACCAGTTCGTTGTCGTTCATGACTGTCTCCATCAGATGGCGCCCACGCTGCCGGTCACCGGTAGCACGATGCCGGTGATGTAGCCCGCGCACGCGGGCGAGGCCAGGAACACGTAGGCGGGCGACAACTCCTCGGGCTGGGCGGCGCGCTTCATGTCGCTGCTCTTGCCGAAGTCCTTGACCTTGTCAGCGGGTGAATCCGCCGGGTTCAGCGGCGTCCACACCGGCCCGGGCGCCACCGCGTTCACGCGGATGCCCTTGTCGATCACGTTTTGCGCAAGTGACTTGGTGAAGGCGTGGATGGCGCCCTTGGTGGTTGAGTAATCCAGCAACTGCGCGCTGCCGCGCAGGCCCACCACCGAGCCGGTGTTGATGATGCTGCTGCCTTGGCGCAGGTGGGGCAGGGCGGCTCGGGCCATGTACACGTAGCCGAAGATGTTGGTGCGCATGGTCTCGTCCAGACGCTCGTCCGTGATGTCTTCGAGCGAGGCCGCGTGCTCCTGGAAGGCGGCGTTGTTGACGAGGACGTCGAGCTTGCCAAAGGCCTGCACGGTTTCCTCGATGGCGCGGCGGCAGAAGGCCGGATCCTTCACGTCGCCGGCGATCAGGATGCAGCGACGTCCTTCGGCTTCGACGGCACGTTGCGTGTCTTGCGCATCCTGATGCGAGCTCAGGTAGACGATGGCCACATCGGCGCCTTCGCGCGCGAACAGCACGGCCACCGCTCGGCCGATGCCCGAGTCGCCGCCCGTGATCACGGCCGCCATGTCCTGCAACTTTGCGCTGCCTTTGTAATCGGGCGCCTCGTAACGGGGCTTGAGTTCCAGCTCCGCTTCGATGCCGGGCTTGTCCAGATGCTGCGCGGGCAGGTCGGTGGGCTGTGGCCGTGCACCGGCCTGGATGCCTTCATCGTCGCTCTGCGCGCTGTCGCTGGCTTGTTGCGCCTGCTGGTCCTTCTGATCCTGTTCCTGCTGAATGCGGCGTTGGGTGTCAAGCGTGTCGTTCATGGCGGCTCCTGTCTGTGTGACCCCGGCCGGGGCCTTGCGCCATCCGGGCAGGCCGTGTGCCCGCAAGGGGCGCACGGCGGCTCACAGCGGCTGCGCGTGCGCCAGGTGGAACGCCATTTGCGCAGGGTCGAACTCCCACTGCTCGATCAACACGGCCGGTGGGGCCGGCGGCACCGTGTAATGGATCAGGTGCACCGCGTTGCGCGTGCCTCGGCGGACCCGGCTCGATACCGCGGTGCCCGACTGCACGTACCACAGCGGCCGCACGCGGCCTGTGAACGACACAGGGACGGTGGCGACGCCGGGCAGGTGGATGTGGCCGCTGACCAGCACATCGGCGCCCGCGGCTGCCCAGGCGCGCAACGCAGCCGCATGTCCGCGCAGCAGGTCGCGCTGGTCTCGGGCGTGGGCCACCCACACCGGCTGGTGGGTCACCACCAGCCGCAGCTGCCCTGGCGCCGCCCGGCGCAGCCACCGTGCCGCGCGTGCAATCTGCGCGCGCGAGACCTCGCCGTGCTTGTGTCGCCACGGGCGCGTGGTGTTCAGCGCGATCAGCGACAGGCCCGGCCGCGTCAGGCGCACATCCTCGGGCGGCCCGAAGGCGCGCCGGTAACCACCATACGGGTCGAACATGCGCGCCAGCACATTGAACAGCGGAATGTCGTGGTTACCGGGGACGCAGACCGTGTGGTGCGCACCGATCTGTTCACTCGCGTGCCGCGCGGCGTCGAATTGCACCCGTCGGGCGCGCTGGGTCAGGTCGCCGCACCACACCAGCACCTCGGGTCGCTCTCGCGCGGCCAAGGCCAGCAGCGCGCGCAGGACTTCGGGCCGTTCGGTGCCGAAGTGCGGGTCGGACAGCAGCATGACCAGCGGCATGGGCGCCTCACGCCGGCACCAGCAGCCGCAGCCGCTGGGGCGCATGTTGAAAACGCAAGGGCGTCGTCAGCCATGCGGTTTCGCCATCGGTGGCGACCTTCAGTCGCCGGGGCTTGTGGAGGAGCTTGGGCGACACGGTCAGCCGCTGAAACGGCAGGCAACGCACCCCATCCGCCTCGGCCAGCCGACCGATGGCACCGCGCAGCATCAGGCCCAGGATGGCGGGCCGCGACAGCGGCGCCGTGACCACGGCCAGCAAAGTGTCGGATGGTGGCGCATCGGTTTCCACAAAGCCCAGTTGGGCCAACTGCAGATGGTTGTTGCCGACGAACAGCGTCGATGTGACCACGGTGGTTTCCTGGCCGTCGGCCTCCAATGTGATCACCCAGTGGCGGTGGCGTTGCAGCGCGGTGAACACGGCTGCGAGCAGGGCCACCGGCCGGCTGCGCCCCAGGCGCTGCTTGAACACCTCACGGTCGTCCAGCGACTGGGCATACATGCCCATGCTGGCGTTGACCAGAAACGGCCTGTCATTGACCATGCCCACCGCCACCGGCCGCTCGCGGGCCTGCAGCAAGGCCTGCAGGGCCGCTTCGGTGTCGGTCGGGATGCCATGCGCCCGGGCCACATAGTTGAACGTGCCACCCGGCAGGATCCCGAAAGGCACATCGGCGCGCAAGGCCAGACCGGCCAGGGTGTTGATCGTGCCGTCGCCGCCGGCTGCCACCAGCGCGCCACCCGTCTCCTGCGCCCGCGCGAGCATGCGCCGGCCCACGGCCGTCAACTCTCCTGGCCGCTTCACCACGGCCAGCTCGAACGTGCGGCCCGCCGCCTCCAGCGTTGAGCGGATCAGCGCCAGGCGTGCGTCCCGGTCCTGCCGGCCGGATCCGGGGTTGAGCACCACATGAAAAGGGGTGGGCATGCTCCGCACGAGCAACCCTTGTGCCCGGCGCACCAAAACAGTCCTCCCTAGAATCAGGGGCATCATGCTGATCCACCGCTTCAAAAGCCTGTTGCCCGAATGGGCCGACCCCTGGTTCGACCTGATCCACCTGAGCCTGCAGATCGTGCTCATCGTGCTGGTGGCGCAGTTGTTGCGCTGGCTGCTGCGCCGCTTCCTCCGGCGGCTGGGTGAGCTGCACCGCCTGCCGCTGGAGTTGACGGTGGGCGCACGGCGGGTGGGCAGCTTCGTGATCTTCGCCAGCGCGGCGCTGCTGATTCTGGATCGCCTGGGCGTGTCGGGCACCGTGTTGTGGACGGCCTTCACCGGCTTTGCCACCGTGGCGGCCGTCGCGTTCTTCGCAGCGTGGAGCGTGCTGTCGAACATCTTCTGTTCGATGCTGCTGTTCACCACGCGGCCGTTTCGCCTGCAGGATCAGGTCGAACTGCTGGAAAGCGGCGACAAGGCGGGGCTGGCCGGCGAGGTCATGGACATCAACCTCATCTACACCACCCTGCGCGACACGGCGCCAGAGTCGGAAGGCAGCCTCATGCGCGTGCCCAACAGCCTGTTCTTTCAGCGTGTCATCCGCGTGAAGCCGCCCAAGGCCACGACCTCGGCGGGGTGAGTTCACTGAGTCACGTTTCGTCGCCCGCCGACCACTGCGGCAGGCTGTAATCCGTCCACAGCGCCACCATGCGCAACAGGCTGGCGACAGCGGCGCCCGCCAGCAGGGCGAGCCAATCGGCCGCGCCCAGCCACTGCATGCCCACCAACGCCCAGGCGCCGGCAAAGGCGCAGACGGCATACGGCCGGTGATCGCGGAAGACAGTCGGAATTTCGTTGCACACCACGTCGCGCAACACCCCGCCGAAGGTGGCCGTGATCACGCCCATGAGCACCGCCACCAATGCGGGCGAGCCGGTGTTGAGGGCGATCTGCGTGCCACTGGCGGTGAACAGGCCCAGGCCGAGCGCATCGGGCCATTGCATGGCCCGGCTCGTGGGCGCGAAGTGGCGCGCGCGCATGAACAGCATGGCCGCCGCGCACAGCGCCAGCAGGCCCCACAACCACACCGCATGCTCGACCCAGAAAAAAGGCCGGCGATCAAGCAGCACATCGCGCAGCGTGCCGCCGCCAAAGGCCGCCAGGCCGGCCACCACACAGACGCCCACGTCATCGAGACGCTTGCGTGCGGCCTCGAACACGCCCGAGAAGGCAAAGGCAATCATCGCCGCCACCTCGACGGCGGCGATCAGGTGCGTCATGGCGGGGGGCGAAGGCAGGCTCATGGCTGACATCCAGTGTCCCACAGGCGGGGGCCGGTCTGCGCAATCCGCATCAGGTTGTCGACAGTCGGTGTCGGGTGCGTGCTGTGCACGGCCAGGCCCAGCGTGGCCCGCGGCGCACGGCCCTGGATGCCCAGATAGCGCACACCGGCGACCTGAATCTGCGTGAGCGAGGCAGGTACGATGGAGACGCCCATGCCGGCGGCCACCAAGTTGATGACGGACGACAGCTGCGTCGTCTCGACACCGCGCTGGGGCTCGAAGCCAGCGGCCTGGCAGGCGCCCACCACGGCGTCGTACAGGCTGAGGCCCACCGCTCTTGGGAAGAGCACGAAGGGCTCGTGCGCCAGTTGCTTGAGGGCCACGCGCTTGCGGCTGGCCAGGGGGTGGCTGGCCGGCAGCACCACCTGCATCGGCTCGTCCGCGAAGCGGTGCACGCGCAGCCCCGGCGGCAGCGCCTGACCGGGCCGCAGAAAGGCCGCGTCCAGCGTGCGCTGCAGCAGGGCTTCCGTCAGGTGGGTGCTGTTGGTCTCCTCCAGGATGAGCTGCACATCGGGCCAACGCTGCCGAAAGGCTCGCAGCGTGCCCGCGACCACTGGATTGAAGGCCGCCGAGCTGGTGAAGCCCACGCGCAGCGTGCCGGTACGGCCTTGCGCCGCACGCACGGCCGCTTGCTGGGCCTGCTCGGCGGCCTGCAGCGTGCGCTGTGCTTCGTTCAGAAAAACCTGGCCCGGGGCCGTCAGGGCCATGCCCTGCGGTGTGCGCTGGAAGAGGGTGACGCCCAGCATCTGCTCCAGCTCCCTGATCTGCTGGCTCAGCGGTGGCTGGCTGATGTGCAGCCGGGCGGCAGCGCGCGTGACGTTGCCTTCCTGGGCGACGGCGACAAAGTAGCGCAGGTGTCGAAGCTCGATGGGCATATGCAGATCATATGGTTTGTCGATGAACAATATATTGGACAGATGGCGGGCGGCATCCAAGAATGCGCTGTGTCGTCTCTGCTGTCTTCTCCTCCGGCTGCCTTGCCTTCAGATACCCGCCTCACCGAATGGGCGCTGTTCCTGGTCGGCTTCATCACGTTTGCCCTGCTGTATGCGGCGCAGCCCTTGCTGCCGGCGTTTGCGCAGCAGTTCGGCATTCGCGCGGCCGACAGCGCGCTGGCCTTGTCCGTGTCGATCGGCACACTGGCGCTCACGCTCTTTGTGAGTGCCCTGCGCGGCGCGGCCACCGACCGGCGGCGCCTGATGCTGTCTGCGCTGCTGGCGGCGGCCATCTTCAATGCCTTGTCGGCCGTGAGCGCCAGTTGGTCTCAGTTGCTGTGGGCCCGCGCGCTGATGGGCTTGTGTCTGGGCGCAGTGCCGGCCACGGCCATGGCCTACGTGGCCGAGGCGGTGCCCGCGAGCCGGCTGTCGCGCGCCATGGGCACCTATGTGGCCGGCACGGCGCTGGGGGGCATGTGTGGGCGTGTGGGCATTGGTGTGATGGCCGAGTGGGTCGGCTGGCCCGCGTGCCTGCTGGCCGTGTCGGCGCTGTGTGTGCCGGCGCTGATGTGCATTGCGCGCATGCTCTCGCCGGGCCATGCCTCTGCGGCGCTGCCGGCTGGCCGGGGCGCGCGCCAGGGCGCCTGGGTGTGCTGGGCAATCTGGCGCCGCGTGCTGCTGAACCGTCGCCTGCCGCGCCTGTACCTGTGTGGTGCGCTGGCCTCGGGCCTGTTTGTGGCGGCTTACAACTACGCGGGCTTTCGGCTGCAGGCCCCGCCGCTGTCATTGCGGCCGGCTCACGCGGGGCTCATCTTTGCCTGCTACATCTTTGGTGTGCTGTCATCCGGCCTGGCGGGGCGGTGGGCCGGGCGCCATGGCATGGGCCGCGTCGCCATGGGCTCGGCCGCGATCACGGGCGTGGGCCTGGCGCTGGCGTGCGTGCCCGTCCTGCCCGTGTTCGTGGCGGGCCTGAGCCTGATGACGTTCGGCTTCTTTGCGCTGCACGCCGTGTGTTCGGGTTGGGCCGGGCGCGAGGGCGGCGTCCATAAGGCCCAGGCGACGGCCGCCTACCTGCTGTGCTACTACCTGGGCGGCGGCACGCTGGGCTGGGCCGGCGGCTGGTTGTGGGAGCATGGCGGCTGGCCCATGTTGACCACGGGCCTGGGCGCCGCGCTGGCCTGCATCGCGTGGCAGCTGCATGCGCTGTGCCAGACGCCCGGGCCCGCTGCCGAACTGGCGTAGCATGCGCCCGATGGCGCCTGGCGCGCCGCACCACACAAGGCCCCATCATGAAAGCAATCTGGAACGGCGTCGTCATCGCCGAAAGCGACGACATCGTCACCCTCGAAGGCAACCACTACTTTCCCCGCGCCGCGCTGAAAGACGCGTACGTGACCTTCAGCAACCACCGAAGCAGCTGCGCCTGGAAGGGCCAGGCCCAGTGGTTGAGCCTGTTCGTCAATGGCGAAATGAAGCCCGACGCCGTGTGGTTTTACCCCGAGCCAACCGAAGCCGCGCAAGAGATCAAGGGCCGTGTGGCGTTCATGCCCGGCGTGACGATCTCCGACTGAAAGCGGGGTGATGCCGGCATGGCGCGCGGGGCGCGCGCATGTGGGCCACAATGGGATCGGAAAGTTGGTCGCGTTCCTGTGTGGCCCTGGAGATTCCCGTGGTCCGCATTGAACTGTCCGTCGACCTTGTGTACGAAGTGGCACCCCCCGGCGCCGATTTCGTGTTCAACATCCATGGCGCGCACACCCGCTGTCAGGTCATCCGCAGCGAGCGGCTGGACATCAGCCAGGCCGTCCTGCCCCAGGTCTTCACCGATCCGGTCAGCCATAACCGCTACCTGCGTCTGAGTGCCTGGGCCGGTCCTTTGAGGGTGAGTTATCACGCGGTGGTCGATTTACATCACCACATTTGTGCCCCCGAGCTCATCGCCGAGACGCCAGTGGCTCGGCTGCCTACCGAGGTGCTGAGCTTCATCTATCCCAGCCGCTATTGCCAGTCCGACCTGCTGGGGCCATTGGTGATGGCCGAGTTCGGGCAGCTGCCGCAGGGCTATGCGCGCGTGGTGGCCATTCAGGACTGGGTGCGGCAGCGCGTGCGTTTCGAGAGCAACACCACCACCAGCGCCACCTCGGCGATTGACACGCTCAATGAGGGGCGCGGGGTCTGCCGCGACTTTGCGCATCTGATGATTGCGCTGTGCCGCGCGCTCAACATTCCGGCGCGCTTTGCCACCGGCATCGACTTCGGGGCCGATCCGGCGCTGGGCCCGACCGACTTCCACGCCTACGTCGAGGTGTTTCTCGGTGGCCGCTGGTACATCTTCGACCCATCTGGCACGGCCATTCCCATGGGCTTTGTGCGCTTTGGTACCGGGCGCGACGCGGCCGACGTGTCGTTCGCCACCATCTTTGGCTCGGTCCAGTCTCAACCGCCCACCATCCGGGTGCAGGCGTTGCAGGATGCGCAAGGGCTGTGCGAGATGCCCCGACACCGCACCGAAGCCATCTCGACCGACGCCGCGGTGCACTGGGGCTGATAATCGCGCATGACCTCTTCTACTTCGCCGGCCAACCCGGCGACCCCGGCGTCTGACCCGGCTTCTGGCCGCCCGACCACGCCCGCCGCCGTCAGCGGCCCGTCCTTCTCGCAATTGCCTCTGTCCGAGGCCATGCAGGCCAACCTGCAGGCGTTGGGCTATCGGGCGATGACGCCCATCCAGGCCGCCAGCCTGCCGCTGGCGCTCGCTGGCAAAGACCTCATCGCCCAGGCCAAGACCGGCAGCGGCAAGACGGTGGCCTTTGGCTTGCCGCTGCTGTCCCGGCTCAACCCGCGCTTTTTCGGCGTGCAGGCGCTGGTGCTGTGCCCCACGCGCGAGCTGGCCGATCAGGTCACCACCGAGATCCGTCGCCTGGCGCGCGCCGAAGACAACATCAAGGTCGTCACGCTGTGTGGCGGCAGCCCCATTCGCCCGCAGCTCGCCAGCCTGGAACACGGCGCCCACATCATCGTGGGCACACCGGGCCGGGTGCTGGACCACCTGGCGCGCGAAACGCTGAACCTCGACGGCCTGCAGACGCTGGTGCTCGATGAGGCCGATCGCATGCTGGACATGGGCTTTGCCGATGACATTGCCCAGGTGGTGGCGCAGGCGCCCAAGCAGCGCCAGACACTGCTGTTCTCGGCCACCTACCCGGAAGGCGTCGACAAGCTGGCGCGCCGCTTCATGCGCGAGCCGCAAGAGGTCAAGCTGGCCGAACAGCATGACACCAGCCGCATCCGCCAGCGCTTCTATGAGGTGAAGGAATCGGAGCGGCTGCACGCCGTGGGCCTGCTGCTCGATCACTTCCGCCCGTCCAGCACGATCGCGTTCTGCAACACCAAGCAGCAGTGTCGCGATCTGGTCGACGTGCTGCAGGCGCAAGGCATCGTGGCGCTCGAGTTGCATGGCGACCTCGACCAGCGTGATCGCGATCAGGTGCTGGTGCGCTTCGCCAACGGCAGCTGCAGCGTGCTCGTGGCCACGGACGTGGCCGCGCGCGGTCTGGACATCGCACAGCTCGAAGCCGTCATCAACGTCGACATCACACCCGACCCCGAGGTGCACACCCACCGTGTGGGCCGCACCGGCCGTGCCGGTGAATCGGGCTGGGCCTTCAGCCTGGCCAGCATGGACGAGATGGGCCGTGTGGGCCGCATCGACGTCATGCAAGGGCGCGCCAGCGAGTGGCACCCCTTGAGCGAACTGACGCCGTCCACCGAGCGCGAGCCGCTGCGCCCGCCGCGGGTCACGCTGCAGATCCTCGGTGGCCGCAAGGAAAAGATCCGGCCCGGTGACGTGCTGGGCGCGCTGACCAAAGACTTGGGGCTAGAGGCCGCCCAGATTGGCAAGATCAACGTCAACGAGTTTTCGACCTATGTGGCCGTGGACCGCGCCATTGCCGACAAGGCCTTGAAGGGCCTGCAAGGCGGCAAGGTCAAGGGCAAGTCGGTGAAGGTGAGAGCGCTGTGAGCGGGCCCGACCACGCCGTGCCCGACCCAGTCTCGGCAGGGTTTGCCGAGTTGGGCCTGGGCCCGGGTCTGCAGCAATCGGTCGACGAACTCGGCCTGTCGACGCCCACGCCGGTGCAGGCGGCGGCCATCCCGGCGGCGCTGGCTGGCGGCGACGTGCTGGCGCTGGCGCAAACAGGCTCGGGCAAGACGCTGGCGTTCGTGCTGCCCATCCTGCAACAGATCGAAGACGCACATCGGCGTGGCCCTGCGTCCAGGGCAGGGGCGGGCGCCCGTCGCCCCACGCGGGCGCTCGTGCTGGCGCCCACGCGCGAGCTGGCACTGCAGATCGGCGAGGCCATCCGCGATGCGTCGGCCTGTCTGAATGCGCCCTTGCGCTGGGGCTGCGTGTTCGGTGGCGTGTCCATCAACGCGCAGATGATGGGGCTGCGCGGCGGGGCAGACGTCGTCGTGGCCACGCCGGGTCGCCTGCTCGATCTGATCGACCACAACGCGTTGAGCCTGGATGGCGTGCAGACCCTGGTGCTGGACGAGGCTGACCGCCTGCTCGACAAGGGCTTCGAAGACGAGCTCAAGCGCGTGCTGGCGCTGCTGCCGGCGCGCCGCCAGCATCTGCTGTTCTCGGCCACGCTGGCCCCGGAGGTCGAGGCGCTTGCCGAACAACTGCTGCACGATCCCACCCGCATCGACGTGCGCGCCGAGGCCGTCTCGGTGCCTGACATCCGCCAGCGCGCCATCCAGGTCGACGCAGCCCAGCGCACGCCGCTGCTGCGCCATCTGATCCAGACCGAGGGCTGGCGCCAGGTGCTCGTGTTTGTGGCCACGCGTCACGCGTGCGACATGGTGGCGCTCAAGCTGCAGCGCCACGGCATCCGGGCGGCGGCCTTCCACGCAGACGCCAGCCAGACCGCGCGGCGCGAGGTGCTGCAGGCCTTCAAGGCCGGCGAGCTGCAGGTGGTGGTGGCCACCGACCTGGCCGCGCGCGGCCTGCATGTGGAGGCGCTGCCCGCGGTGGTCAACCACGACCTGCCGCGCTCACCGGACGACCACCTCCACCGCATCGGCCGCACCGCGCGCGCCGGCCACAGCGGCGTGGCCGTGAGCTTCGTGAACGCCGACAACGAGGCCCACTTCCGCCTCATCGAGAAGCGCCAGGGCCTGCGCGTGCCGCGCGAGCAGGTGCCGGGCTTCGAGATGAAGCAGACGGCGCCGACCAAGCCCCAGCCCCTGCGCAACCCGCTGACCGATCCCGACGGCACGGGCGGCATCAAGGGCAAGCGCAAGAGCAAGAAGGACAAGCTGCGCGAGGCGGCGGCAGCAGGTGGCGGCACCGGCAGTGATCCGCACGCCGCTTGACGAAGTGCGCCCGGCATGATGAAATAGTTTCAGATCAGCGCTGAAAAATTTCATCTGAAAGCAACCGGAGCCCGCGCCATGCCCGCCGTCACCGCCCTGCGCCCCGAGGCCACGCCCCAGCTTGTGCTGGGCAAGGCCACCGTGCGCGCGGCCGAGATGCTCGGGCTCAGTGGCGCGGCGCTGTCGCGGGTCATCGGCCTGAGCGCGCCCACCATTTCCCGCATCCACCATGGCGACAAGGGCATCGATCCGGCCTCGAAAGAAGGCGAACTGGCCCTGATGCTCGTGCGCGTGTTCCGCGGTCTGGACGCCCTGGTGGGCCACGACGATCAAAAGCGGCTGTTGTGGATGCGTTCTGCCAACCGGGCGCTTGGTGGCGAGCCGATCAAGCTCATCGAGCGTGCAGACGGCCTGGTGGCCGTGCTCAACTACCTCGACGGCATGCGGGCGCCCGCGTGAGCCAGACCAAGCGCCCTGACTGGTCGCCAGACTGGCTGACCGAGCATGTGGCCGAGCAGGCCATGGCCGCGTGGCGCGGGGTAGAGGATCAACACATTGCCTCGACCATGCGACTGGTCGACAGCGCAGCCGAGCAGGATGTGCTCGAACAGCTGCTGGAAGGCAGCAAGCCCGCCTTGCGACCGCACGCGCCCGGCCAGCATTACCTCCTGTTCACCCCGTTTCGCTACCGGCCGGCGCATCCGAGCCGTTTTCGGCGCGCCGGTACGCTGGGGGTCTGGTACGGCGCGGCCGAGCTCAAGACGGCTGCGGCCGAAGTGGCCTACTGGCGCTGGCGCTTCATCATGGACAGCGCGGGTCTCGTGCGCGAATCGCTCATCACGCGCCACACCTTTTTCCAAGCCCAGGTGCAAGGCCCTTGTGCCGATCTGATGGCCAAGCCCTGGTCGCGCCACGCCAAGGCCTGGCAGCACCCCAACGACTACAGCGCCACCCAGGCGCTGGCCGAAGCGGCGGCCGATCATGGCGTGTACTGGATTCGGTATGCCTCGGTGCGCGACCCGGGTGGGGTGTGTGCGGTGGCCCTGACGCCGGCTGCGCTCACGGCTGCGTCGCCCATGCCCGAGTCACGCTGGCAGTGCAAGGCCACGCGCAGCAGCGTGATGATGTCGGGCCCCGGTCAGCACCTGGTCTGGGATTTCGCCTGATCAGGCCCATCGGCGGGCGCCGCAGCCGTGGGCTGGCGCGACTGCCATGCCCTCAGCGCCTGACGGTAGTCGTCCATGGCCATGTCGTGGGCGTCGAAGATGGTGACGTAGGAGGCCTGCTTGACGTCGTCCCACAGGAAACCGACCAGGTAGCCGTCGTCCTCGGCCTTCCAGTTGTCCTTGGGCGCGACGTTGCCGAGCGCGGCGGCGCAGCCGCCCTCGGCCATGACGGTGTGGGCCTTGCCGAGCAGCGACTTGCAGACCAGGCCGGTGTTGAGGCCCTGGAGGCCGCACTCGGTGGCGGCGCGCAGCCCGGCGCCGCCGGCGCCGATCACCACCACGTCGTATTCATGGGTTTCGTATCTGTCTTCAGCCATCAGAAAAACCTCAAATCGGAAATCACGCCCATGGAGAGCAGGCGAACGTAGAGATCGGTCAGCGCGACCCAGATCAAACTCACCCAGGCGTACTCCATGTGCTTTTCATTGAGCCGGCTGACCCAGCTCCAGATTTTATATTTGCCCGGGGCGCTGTGAAAGGAGTTCAGATAGCCGCCGCAGAC
>OGCL01002065.1_pt1 | contig 15170 bp, 14 predicted proteins | sample 1570041 | NCBI WGS metagenome assembly OGCL01 (sample SAMN06266162, study PRJEB24511) | hot springs metagenome | isolation source: Hot spring water | place: South Africa: Limpopo | collected 2015-06-22
GTGTACGCCAGCGACCTGCCGCGGGTGATGGAGCTGGCGGTGGAAGTGGGCATCTATGCCGCTCCGGCGCTGGAAGCTCTGCAGGCAGAGCTGAACCAGGCGTGAGCCAAACGCGTCTGCCGGCCCTGACGCCAGAACTGCACGTCAGTGATCTGCAAGCCAGTCTGACGTTCTACCAACAGGTGCTGGGTTTCAGCCTGCTGTATCAACGCCCCGAGGATGGCTTTGCAGCCATCGTTCTGGGTGAAGCCGCATTGATGCTGGAGCAGATCGACCAGCACGCTCGGCCAAACGATCCCTGGACGATAATGCCGCTCGACCGACCGCTGGGACGCGGCATCAATCTGCAGATCGACGTGGCTGATCTGCAGCCGCTGTATCAGGCTTTGCTCGCCAATGACGTACCGCTGCGCCTGCCACCGGAGACGGTGGACTACCGCACTGGCGACAGCTGGGTCAGGGTGCGCCAGCTGATGATCCAGGACCCGGATGGTTACCTGCTACGTTTCAGCCAGGTTCTTGATCGCTGACGCACTCACTGCTCAGCCCGTAGCCCGGATGAAATCCGGGGCAAAGCAGGCCAATCGCTCGCGGATTACATCCGGGCTACAAGGCCCCGCGCAGCGCTTTCTCGAACAACGCGCTGTACTGCGCAGCGCTGAAGGCGATGGGATTGGTGCCAGCCGAGGGATCCACTTCGGCCATCCGTCCCACATGCTCGATGCGTGCATCGTCGATGCCGATTTCGCCCAGGCTGTGGGCGATACCCACCTCGCTGCGTAGCGCCAGTACCCAGTCCAGCACCGCCTCGAAGCCGCTGCCCGGCAGCGCCAGGTAGCGCGCCATCTTCTCCATCTGCGGCTCGATGGCGCCGCGGTTGGCCACCAGCACGTATGGCATCAGTACCGCATTGAGCAGGCCGTGATGGGCGTCGTACAGCGCCCCCAGCGGATGGGCCAGCGCGTGCATGGCACCGAGGCCACGCTGGAAGGCGGTAGCGCCCATGCTCGAGGCCACCAGCATCTGCAGCCGCGCCTCGACGTCGGTGCCCTGACTGACCGCACGCCGCAGGTACTGCTGCACCAGACGCATGCCCTCCAGCGCGATGCCCTCGGCCATGGGATGGAACAGCGGCGAGCAGAACGCCTCCAGGCTGTGCGACAGCGCGTCCATGCCGGTGGCGGCGGTGATCTTCGCCGGCAGTCCGACGGTCAGCTCCGGGTCGAGAATCACCAGCGCCGGCAGCATGCGCGCGTGAAAGATGATGCGCTTGATATGCGCCGCGTCGTCGGTGATCACCGAGGCGCGGCCGACTTCCGAGCCGGTGCCGGCGGTGGTCGGCACCGCCACCACCGGCGCCATGCCGGCGACATTGACCCGGCTGGCGTTGTCGCCGACGTCCTCGAAATCCCACAGCGGCCGATCCTGGCCGACCATCAGGGCGATGGCCTTGCCGGCATCCAGCGCCGAGCCGCCGCCAAAGGCGATCACCCCGTCATGCCCGCCGGCCTTGAACGCCGCCACACCGTCCATCACGTTGGCGCCGGTAGGGTTGCCCTTGATCGCCGAGAACAGCCCTGCGTTCAAGCCTGCATCGCGACACTGGCGCAGCGCCGCGTCGATCATCGGCAGTGCGGCCAGGCCGGGGTCGGTACACAGCAGCGGCGCGCGCATGCCGAGCTGGCGGCAGGCCTCGGCCAGCTCGCTGATGCGGCCGACGCCGACGCGCATCGAGGTGGGGTAATTCCAGTTCATGCGGTACTGATCGAGAGTCATTGCGCGCCTCACAGCTGAGTCTTGAAGTGGAAGGATTTCGGCCGGGTCAGCTGCTCGTAGCCGACCCTTGAGAGGGTGCAGCCGCGCCCGGAGTGCTTCACCCCAGTCCAGGCCAGACCGGGGTCGAGGTAGTCGCAGCGGTTGAGAAACACCGTGCCGGCCTCCACCCGATCAGCCAGGGCCATGGCGGCATCGACGTCGCGACTGAATATCGCCGCGGTCAGGCCGAACTCGCTGTCGTTCATCAGCGCCAGCGCCTCCTCGTCGCTGGCGACCTTCTGGATACCCACCACCGGGCCGAAGGATTCCTCGGTCATCACGCGCATTTCATGGTTGACGTTGGTCAGCACCTGCGGCGCCAGGTAGGGCGTACCTGGCGCATCCAGGGGAAACTCGGCCGGGTCGATATGCGCCCTGGCGCCCTGCTCGACCGCCTCGGCGATCTGCGCGCGGACGAAGTCGGCGGCGTCGCTGCGCACCAGCGGGCCGAGGGTGGTCTGCGGGTCGTCCGAACGCCCCAGTTTGTATTGGCGTACCAGCGCCACGGCGCGCTCGACGAACTCATCGAACAGCGACTCGTGCACGTAGATGCGCTCGATGCCGCAGCAGGATTGCCCGGAGTTGAAGAAGGCGCCATCGATGGCGGTTTCCACCGCGTGCTGCAGATCGGCGTCGGCCCGAACGTAGGCCGGGTCCTTGCCGCCCAGTTCCAGCCCGACGCTGATGAAGCGTCCTGCAGCCGCGCGCTCGACCATGGCTCCGCCGGGCACCGAACCGGTGAAGGCAACATGGTCGATGCTTGGTGAGCGAATCAAGGCTTCGGTCTCGCCATGGCTCAGGTGCAGGTACTGGAACACGCCTTCGGGCAGACCGGCCTCGGCGAAGGCCTCGACCATGCGTTCGGCACACAGCGGTGTCTGCGCCGAGTGTTTGAGCAGCACCACGTTGCCCGCCAACAGCGCTGGCATCACCGCGTTGACGGCAGTCAGGTAAGGGTAGTTCCAGGGCGCGATGATCAACGCCAGGCCCAGCGGCTCGCGGCGAATGAAACGGGTGAAACCGGCCTTTTCCGGCAGGCGGATATCGGCCAGCGAGCCCTCGGCGATATCGGCCATATGGCTGGCACGTTCGACGAAACCACGGATCTCGCCGGCGGCGTAACGGATCGGCCGGCCCATCATCCAGCACAGCTCTTCGGCCAGCTGCGCTTCACGTGCAGCGAAGGCTTCGATGGCGCGCCGTCCGATGGCGATACGCTCGCGCAGTGGCGTCTGCTTCCAGGCCTGCTGCGCCAGCTCGGCCTTGGCCAGCGCCACCAGCACCTCGGGATTGGACGCCAGATGACGCTCGACGTAGACCGAGCCGTCGATGGGGGAAATGCATTGCAGCTTGCTCATAAGGTGCTCCAGAAACCTTGCCCATGTAGCCCGGATGCAATCCGGGACACTCGACGAAACCGCCCCGGATTACATCCGGGCTACGGACGGTGGAATCAGATGATTTCGAAGTAGCGATCCAGCTCCCAATCGCTGACATGGCGACGGTACTCGCGCTCTTCCCATTCGCGGCTGGCGGCGAAGTGCTCGACGAAGGCATCGCCGAACAGCTCGCGGGCGGCCTGCGAGCCCTTCAGGCGCTGCGCGGCGTCCCACAGCGTGCGCGGCAATGCCAGCGCCTCTGGGTGCTTGACCGCATAGGCGTTACCGCTGACCGGTTCGGTCGGTTCCCACTCCTGCATGACGCCGTACAAGCCCGAACCGATGGCCACCGACAGCGCCAGGAACGGATTGCCGTCGGCGGCGCCGAGGCGGTACTCCTGACGCTGCGACTTGTCGCTACCAGGGATCACCCGCAGCGCTGCGGTGCGGTTCTCCACGCCCCAGGTGGCGTCGGTCGGTGCCCAGAAACCGGGGATCAGGCGGCGATAGCTGTTCAGGGTCGGCGCCACCATGCACAGGAACTCCGGCATCAGGCGCTGCTGCCCGGCGAGAAAATGCCGCTGCAACTTGCTCATGTTGTGCGCCTGGCTGGGGTCGTAGAAGGCCGACTTGTCGCTCTTGCGATCACGTAATGAGACATGGATGTGCCCGCTTTGCCCCGGATACTTGCCCGACCACTTGGCCATGAAGGTGGCCATAAGGCCGTTGCGCTGGGCCAGCACCTTCATGAAGGTCTTGAACAGCGCCCCCTTGTCCGCCGCCGCCTCGGCGCGGTCATAGGCGATGGCCGCCTCGAGCACGCCCGGCCCGGTCTCGGTGTGCAGACCCTCGATGGGGAAGTCCATCGCCTCACCCATTTCGAGAATCTGGTGATAGAGCTCGGCATGTACCGAGTTGCGGATCATCGAGTAGCCGAACCAGTCCGGGGTGAATGGCTTTAGATCGCGAAAACCCTTGGCCCGTGCCGAGTCCGGGGTTTCGTCGAACATGAAGAATTCGTACTCCAGCGCGGCATAGGGCTCGAACCCCATGGCCTGGCAGCGCTGGATCACCCGGCGCAGGGTGCCGCGCGGGCACACCGCCTCGGCCTGCTGGTCGAATTCGGCGAGAAACAGCAGCATGCCGTTCTCGAAGGGAATCTCGCGACAGGTGTGCGGCAGGATGCGCACCGGCGCGTCCGGGTAGCCACTGTGCCAGCCGGTGTACTGAGCGTTGTCGTAGAGCTGATCCTTGACGTCCCAGCCGAGCACCACATCGCAGAAGGCGAAACCGTGCTCAAGGGCGGAGAAGAACTTGCTGCGGCTCATGTACTTGCCGCGCATCACCCCATCGTTATCGAACAGACCGACCTTCACGTGGCTCAGGCCACGCTCCTCGACAATGCGCCGGGCATCGCCCAGGGTCTTTACATCCCGTGGTTTGAACATGCTAACCCCTGTGTCTTGTTGTTATCGCGGGCGGGTTCGGCGCACGGCTGGGCATTCATGACCGGCCTGGCAGGGCCGACAGCGCATGGGCACAGCACGACGCCTATGACAGCGTCCGTTTCAGGCCCATTGAGTGTGGTACAGGATTGCCGGGATGGCAGGTCGAGGCGGGAAAAATCTGCCTGCGCGGCGCCAGGCCCGCAGGACTGACCGTAGTGTGCGCCGTGCGCACCAGGCAACCGAGGCCGGCCGCGCACCAAACAGACCAGGGGGCCTCGCCAATAGAACCGCACCCGTATCTCACGATACGGGCGCATGGTTTCGCCTGACGCTGCGCAGGCTCAACCGCGATAAGGCGCCCCCGCCTTGGCCATCAGCGCGTTGTACTTCTTGAAGATGTCCACCACCTTGGCGCAGCGCGGGCTGGTCTTGGCGATCTCGTCCCAGAACTTCAGCGCCTCGGCTTCCACCGTGGCCCATTCCTCGGCCGGGATGGAGGTCAGCTCAAGCTTGCCGCCCTCCACGCGCAGCTGCGCCTCGCCGCCCCAGTACCAGTGCTGGCGGTAGTAGTTGGAGCTGTCCATGCACAGCTTGAACAGGGTCTTGAGGTGTTCGGGCACCTCGGCCCATTTGTCCGAGTTGGCGAAGTAGGAGCCGATCCAGGCGCCGGAGATGTTGTTGGTGAGGAAGTACTTGGTGACGTTGGCCCAGCCGACGGTGTAGTCCTCGGTGATGCCGGACCAGGCGATGCCGTCCAGCTCTCCAGTCTGGATCGCCACCTCGATGTCCTCCCAGGGCAGGGTCACCGGGATCACGCCGAAGCGCGAGAGGAACTTGCCGGCGGTAGGAAAGGTGAAGATACGCTTGCCCTTGAGGTGTTCGAGCTTGGTGATCGGCTCGACCGTGGCGAAGTGGCAAGGGTCCCAGGCGCCAGCGCCGAGCCAGGTGACGCCCTTGACCTCGCCATAGGCCTCGGCCCAGATCTCGTTGAGCCCGTACTGCTCGAACAGCACCGGCACATCGAGGCTGTAGCGGGTGGCGAAGGGGAAGTAACCGCCGAATACAGAGACGTCCACTGGCGCCGCAATCGAGTCGTCATCACTCTGCACCGCATCGATGGTGCCGCGTTGCATGGCGCGGAACAGCTCGCCAGTCGGCACCAACTGGTCGGCGAAATACAGCTGGATCTCCATCTGGCCATTGGCGGCCTTGTTGAAGGCGTCGATCGAGGGTTTGATCACGTGCTCGGCCAGTGCCGCGCCGGCGTAGGTCTGCAGCCGCCAGGTGATCTTCTTCGGCTCGGCGGCGTAGATGTGCGCCGAGCCCAAGGCCGCGGTACCGACTGCGGCGGTTTTCAGGAAATCGCGTCTCGTACTCATGCTGGTCTCTCCGTAATGTCGATGCAGATGCAATACAACCGCTCAATGCCGCCAGAGCTGACGGCCTTACCAGTGGCCGGACGATCCGGCTCGACTGCTGGCGCGCGAACGCGCCGATTTCCGTTGATCAGCCGCCGTAGTGCAGTTGCGGCAACCACAGCGCCAGCTGCGGGAAGACCATGACCAGGGTCAGCGCCAGGACCATGATGAAGACGAAGGGTATGACCGAGACGTAGATGTCGCGCAGGGTCACTTCCGGTGGTGCCATCGCGCGCATGAGGAACAGGTTGTAGCCGAATGGCGGGGTCATGTAGGCGATCTGGCAAGTGATGGTGTAGAGCACGCCGTACCAGATCAGGTCAAAGCCAAGGGCACCGACCAGCGGGATGTAGAGTGGCGCGACGATCACCAGCATGGCGGTGTCGTCGAGGAACATGCCCATCACGATGAACGAGATCTGCATCAGGATGAGAATCTGCCACGGCCCCAGGTGCAGACTGTCGACGAAGAAGCCTTCGATGGCCTTGACCGCGCCGAGGCCGTCGAACACCGCACCGAAGCACAGCGCGGCGAGAATGATCCACATGAACATGCAACTGATGGCCAGGGTCTTGCGCAGCGTTTCCTCCATCACCTTGCCGCTCAGCCGACCCTTGAACAGAGCCGCCAGGGTCGCAGCACTGGCGCCCACCGCCGAGCTTTCCACCAGGCTGGTGTACCCCAGCAGGAACAGCCCGGTCATCGACAGGAAAATGAACACCGGCACCAACCCGGCGCTGAGCAGCCGCAGCTTCTCCTGCATGCTGATCTGCTCACGCTCGGCCTGTGCCAGAGGCGGGCCGAGATGCGGCTGCAGGCGGCAGCGAATGGCGATGTAGAGCATGAACATGCCGGCCATCATCAAGCCCGGAATCGCCCCGGCCAGCCACAGCTGCCCCACCGGCTGGCGCGCGATCATGCCGTAGAGCACCAGCACCACACTGGGCGGAATGAGGATGCCGAGCGAGCTGCCGGCCTGGATCACCCCGGTGATCATGACCTTGTCGTAGCCACGCCTGAGCAGCTCGGGCAGGGCGATGCTGGCGCCGATGGCCATACCGGCCACGCTCAGGCCGTTCATCGCCGAGATCGCCACCATCAGGAAGATGGTGCCGATGGCCAGGCCGCCCGGCAGCGGGCCCATCCAAACATGGAACATCTTGTACAGGTCTTCGGCGATGCCCGACTCGGAGAGCATGTAACCCATGAACACGAACATCGGCAGGGTCAGCAACGGGTACCACTTCATCAGTTTCATGGCAGCGCTGAAGGCCATCTCCGAGCCGCCATCACCCCACAACAGCAATGCAGCAGCCGCAGCGACGAAGCCGATGGCGCCGAAGACCCGCTTACCGGTCAGCAGCAGCAACATCATCGAGGAGAACATCAACAGCGCGATCAGCTCGTAGCTCATCAGAGCGTCTCCCCACGGGCTGCGTACAGGTCCTTGAAGAAGGTGGCGACTGCCTGCAACAGCATCAGGGCGATGCCGAAACACATGACGATCTTGATCGGCGCCATATGGGGCGACCAGGCCGAGTAGCTGGTCTCCTTGTATTCGATGGCGTACTCGGTGGAGGAGATGCCGCCAATCAGCAGCATCACCAGGTAGAAGATCAGCATCAACACGGTGATTGCATCGACCACGGCGCGGGTGCGCGGCGACCAGGCGCTGTAGGCCAGGTCCATGCGCACATGGGCGTCGAGCTGCATCGAGTAGGCACCGCCGAGCAGGAAGTAGGCGACCATGAGGAACTGGGCGCTTTCCAGGGTCCAGATCGATGGCGTGAAGAAGGTCTTGCTGATGGAGGAGTACAGGAGCACCGCCAGCATGGCGAAGATCAGGTACATGGCGAAACGCCCGACCCTCCGGTTGAATGCGTCCACTACCCGGACGAAAGCTCTAATGCCCTTGCGCATGCAGTTTCCTGCTTTTCTTGTTCGTTATCCCGTCAGCCTAGACGAAGATTCGCCAAAGCCAACCGCCCCGCCGAGCCATAGCAGGAAACGCGCCAGCCATTAACAGCCAGCGCTTCCACGAACAAAATCAAAGGCTTGGAAAATACCGTGCTAGAGCCTCAGCGCTGCAGAAAGGCAACGAGCACCGCAACGGTGCGCTGCGGCTCCTCCTCCTGGGGCACATGGCCAAGGTCGTCGAACAGCACCAACTGGCTGTCGGCGATGTCAGCGGCGAAACGTTCGGCATTGTTCGGCGGAATCAGCCGATCACGCCCACCCCAGATGATCAGCGTCGGCAATTGCAGTTCGCCGATGCGTTCATGTAGCTCGCCACTGGGGGCCTGGGCGAAGCGCTGACGCAAGGCCTGACGATTGCCGGCACGCAGGGTCAGCTGGTAGTAACGCTCGACCAGTTCGTCATCGACTTTGTCTGGATCGCCATAAACATTGCGCACGCTCGAGTCGATCATGCTCCGCGGCAACAAGCGGCTCATCAACGGCGCCAAGGCCGGGATACCCGCCAGACGAAAGCCTATCGGCACCGACTCGGCGTTGCGCGGATAGCCGGCGGCGTCCACCAGCACCAGACGCGCGCTGCGTTCGGGATGGGCGAGGGCAAAGCGCCAGGCCAACTGGCCGCCGAAACTGTTGCCGACCAGCACTACACGGCTCACCTGCAGATGATCGAGCAGACTGCGGAGAAAGCCTGTGTAGTGCTCGACGCGGTAATCGCCATCGGGAAATGGCCCGGTCAGGCCGAAACCGGGTAAGTCCAGGCTGATCACGCGACGCTGCTTGGCCAGCTCTTTTACCCAACCGTCCCAGGTATGCAGGCTGGCGGAGGTACCGTGCAACAGCAGGATGGGCTCGGGATCATCGCGCCGCCCCTGATCACGCAGGTGCACCGACATTCCATCGATATCGACGAACTGCGAAGGCGGTGGCGCCCAACGCGCCTTGAGTTCGTCCAGCGGGCGATCCGGGGCCCAGCTGAGTGCGACGAAGGTGGCAAGGGTCAATCCGACCACCAACAGCAGGCCGAGCAGCACATGGGCGAGGCGTTTCATCTGGGCAGTCCTGAATGGATCGGAAGCGCGATGCTAGCCGGCCACCGCGAACACGCCTATCGCCCAGAAGAGGGAATCGCCAGACAGAACAATCAGAACCCCACCAGCAGCATCCACAACGGCAGTGAAACCGCCGCCAACAGCGTGGACAGCGAGATCGCCGCGCTGACGCTACGACTGTCCTCCGCGCTGCGGGCGAAGGCCATCACATTGACTCCACTGGGACAGGCCGCGAGCAGCACCAGCACGCTGCGCGCCGTCTCGTTCAGGCCAGGCAACTGGCCGCTGAGCCACCACACCAGCGCCGGGAACAGCAGCAGCTTGGCCAAGGCCACGCCCCAGGCCTCGCCGGTAGGGCGCAGGCGATACCGCGACAGGCTGGCGCCGAGCACGATCAACGCGCAAGGTAGTGCGGCCTGGCCGAGCCAGGTGATCGCCCGCCACAGGCTCTCCGGCACCTGCAGCCCGGACAGGTTGAGCAGTGCGCCCAATCCCAGCCCAATGATCATCGGGTTGGCCAGGTTCTTCAGCAGCGCGCGACCGTCGACACGCTCCTGACTACCGAAAGCGGCATAGAAACTGTGCAGGGAAAACAGCGTGAGGCTGTGAAACACCAGGATGGCGAACACGTAGAGCAAGCCGTCGTTGCCCATCAGGCTGGCGATCAGCGGGATGCCCACCAGCACGTTGTTGGAAAACGCCGCCACCAATCCCAGCGGCGTTGCCGTACCACGACGCCAGTGTGCCAACGCGTTGACCGTGACGAACACCAGCAGTACCGGCAGGTAATAGGCCAACAGCAACATTGGCGACAGACCTTCGGCCAGCGATGCCTTGGCGATACCGGCGAACAGCAGCGTCGGCATGAACAGCTTGAAGGTGATGTTGGCCAGACCGGCCGCCGACTCGTTGGTGAGCCACTGGCGCCAGCCGAGCAGATAGCCGAGAACGATCAGAGCGAAGATCGGCAAAATTGCCTGAGCCGCGAGCATTGCTGAGCCTGCCTCCAGGGAACTGCAAAAGAGGACGGATCGAGCACGACCCGCAAGGGTCGCCAAGCATACGCGCGCGCGGCATTCAGCGCGATGCTTGGCTAAACATTCGTCGCGACGCGTGACGACCGCCCACAAGCCCCGAAATAGAGCCTTCCGATCGAGTATTGAGGTGGTCGATGTTCACTATCAGGCCAGTCAAGTTCTTATCTGCGCTCATGTCCTCAAGAATTGACTCCGACGCCACTTATTACTCCCCAAGGAGACATCGACATGAAAGCTCAACTGACCCTCGCCACTCTGGCCCTTAGTCTGATCACCACCAGCGTATTCGCCGCATCGAGCAGCGCGCCCTTCCCTCTGGTGGGCGAAGCCAAGGACAGCCAGGTACAACAGCAACCCATCGCACCGCTCGCCGAAGACGGCTCCGACCGCACGCCGGGCGCTCAACGCATCCAACTGACCGAAGGTGGCTATGAGCGCACCCCAGGTGCCCAGCGCATCCAACTGGTAGAGGGCGGCTATGAGCGTACTCCGGGTGCCCAACGCGTTCAGCTGGCCGAAGGCGGTTATGACCGCACTCCCGGCGCGCAACGCCTGCAGCTGGCCGAAGACGGCTCCGACCGTACCCCGGGCGCCCAGCGCATCCAGTTGGCAGAAGGTGGCTACGAGCGCACCCCTGGTGCCCAGCGCATTCAACTGGCCGAGGGCGGTTCCGATCGCCTGATCAAGCAGCGTGGCCACACTGCCTGAGCCTTGGCGTCACCCCCCAAAGCCCGGCGCATGCCGGGCTTTTTTATGCCTTTCACGCGAGTCACGCCGTTCCTGTCGCGGGCAAGCGGTAGATCCAGATGCGCCGCAGCACGGTCGCGAACTGCCCCCACAAGGTGCCGCAGTTGTAATGCTGGCCATAGCGCTGGGCAATCAGGCGCACCTCGCGCGCCAGCTCGGCATAGCGCCGCGCCGGCAGATCGGGGAACAGGTGATGCTCGATCTGGTGGCTGAGATTGCCGGTGAGGATATGCAGCAGCGGCCCACCGGACAGGTTGCTGGAACCGCGCAGCTGACGCAGGTACCAGTGCCCACGGGTCTCCCCCTCCAATACTTCGGGTGCAAATACCGCCGCCTTCTCGGTGAAGTGACCGCAGAAGATCACCAGAAAGGTCCACAGATTGCGCAGCAGATTGGCCATCAGGTTGCCAGTCAGTACGGCCAGCGCATTGGCGCCGAGCAGCAGCGCCAGCAGCGGAAACGCCAGATAGTCCTTGACCCATTGCCGCGCCAGCTTGGCGCCGAACCGACGTGCCAGCGGCTTCACTTCCTCCTTGCTGATACGCCCCTTGACCAGCTTGTCCAGGCGCAGGTGCTGAATGGCCACGGCGTACTGGAACAGCAGCGCCTGGATCGTCACCCACAGGGGCTGCCAGCGATAGAACGGCTTCCAGCGCTGCTCGGGGAACAGGCGCACCACGCCGTAGCCGACGTCATCGTCCATACCCAGCACGTTGGTGTAGGTGTGGTGCACGTGGTTGTGGGTGTGCCGCCAGAAATCGGCCGGCCCGACGATGTCCCACTCGTACTGGCGACCGGCGAATTCCGGATCGTTCATCCAGTCGTACTGGCCGTGCATCACGTTGTGGCCCAGCTCCATGTTCTCCAGGATCTTGCCCAGGCCCAGCAGCAGGGTGCCGAGCAGCCAGGTCGGCGGGAACCAGCCGAGCATCAGCAGCGCACGACCCGTCCAGCAGCAGCCGCGCACGGCCGCGCGTACGCGGCGAATGTAGCGCGCATCGGCCTCGCCCAGATCGGCCAGGGTGCGTTGGCGCAGGGCATCCAGTTCCTGGCCGAAGGCTTCGAGTTCGGCAGGGCTCAGTTCACGGTCAAGGCGGGTCGTCACAGGTCGATCTCCACATCCCCATGCGGGGCGCTGACGCACAAGCGAATGGGTTGATTGGGTTCGGCGAACAGCTCGCCGCTGCGCAGATCGCGCACCGTGCCGGCCAGCAGCAGGCAGGTGCAGCTGGTGCAGATGCCCTGGCGGCAGCCATGGGCCGGGCGCAGCCCGCTGGCCTCGGCCTGCTCCAGCAGGCTGGCGTTGCCGTTGCCAAAGACCTGCTGGCCGCTGCGCGCGAAGCGCAGACGAACCTCGCCGGTATCGGCCTCAACCAACACCGGCAGTGGGCTGAAGCTTTCCGCCTGCAGGCTGCACCCGCGCCCGGCGTCGCGCCACCAGCCGCACGCCTGATCGACGAAACCACGCGGGCCGCATATCAACAGGTGCGCGCCCGGCAGCGCCGCCAGCTGTTCGGCCGTCAGGCGGCCACCATCCTCACCACTGAAGGCCCAGCGCACCTGGAAGTTGGTGTAACGCGCAGCCAGCGCCTGCAGCTCTTCGGCAAAGGCCTGCTGCCCCCGGCGACGTACCTGATGCAGCAGCGTCACCGGCGCAGAAAAGCCACGCGCCAGTGCATCACGCAACAAACCGAGCAACGGCGTGATGCCACTGCCAGCCGCCAGCAGCAACACCGCATTCTGCTCCTGCGGCCAGGCGAAATCGCCAAATGCCTGACCCAACTCGACCACCTCACCCACCTCCAGATGATCGAGCAGCAAATTGGACAGGCGCCCGCCCGGCTGGCGTTTGATCGCAAGCTCGATGCGCCCGTCGGCAGCCACTGACGTGAGACTGTAACTGCGCCCGTGACGCACGCCGTCCTGCTCCAGATACAGCTGAACGTGTTGCCCGGCTCGCCAGTCCTGCGCATTGCCGTTGCAGCGCAGCTCAAGTACCAGCATGTCGTCGGCCACCCAACGGCGCGCCTCGACCTGGGCGAACACGCGATTGAGGCGCAGTGCCGGGTGTAGCAGGCGCAAGCACAGATCGACATCTGCCTCACGCAACCAACCGACCGCACAGAGCCGGCGCAGCGGTTGCAGACCGCGAGCGACATGCCGCGCCAGTGACAGGGAAAGCAGAGCCATGAATGGATTCCAGTGAACACTTGTGCACAAGGCTGACAGATAGCCTGTATTTCAGTCAACAGTCGTTCACCGAACTACATCCGCGCGGTTCGACGCTGGCGCCGTGCATTTGCTAGAGTGCGGCATCGCTCAATGACCCGATTTCGCATGACGCCACGCGCCGAACAGAAGCAGCAGACTCGCCAGTCCCTGATGGACGCCGCCCTTACCTTGATGGAGAGCGGGCGTGGCTTTGGCAGCCTGAGCCTGCGCGAGGTGACGCGCGTTGCCGGTATCGTGCCCACCGGTTTCTATCGTCACTTCGCCGATATGGACGAACTGGGCCTGGCGCTGGTGGCAGAGGTGGGCGAAACCTTCCGTGCGGCGATCCGCCAGGTGCGCCGCCATGAGTTCGAGATGCGCGGCATGATCGACGCCTCGGTGCGTATCTTCCTTGCCGAAGTGGCTGCCAATCGCGCTCAGTTCCTCTTTCTCGCCCGCGAGCAGTACGGCGGTTCGCAACCGGTACGCCAGGCCGTTGCGGCCCTGCGCGAACGCATCACCAGCGACTTGGCCGCCGACCTCAAGCTGATGAATCGCATGCCGCACCTCGATGATGCAGCGCTCGACGTGGTGTCGGATCTGGTGGTGAAGACGGTATTCGCCACCCTGCCCGAACTGATCGACCCGCCCGCTGAAACCCTGCCGGTGCACCTCACGGCAGAAGCCAAGGTCATTCAGCAGCTGCGCTTCATCATGGTCGGTGGCAAGCACTGGCTGGGCCTGGGCAAGCCTTCCGAGTAGCGCGCACCACAATCGTGCACCAACAACGAAAACGCACCAAATAAATCCTGACCGCCTCGCCAAGTTATCCACAGCACGCAGAAATGCGCTGCCTTGCGCCACTCTCCAGCCTTGGCAAGCCACTTGCACTATTTCCGGGCACATTGCCCCGGAATAGATACGCATGCTGGTGATCCACACCCGAATCGCGCCGCAGGCTGCTGCTGACGCCGAACTGGAACTGAACTTCGAAGCCCGCAGCAAAAGCCGCCTGCGCTGCTTCACCACGGCAGACGAGGAAGTCGGCCTGTTCCTCGAACGCGGCCAACCGGCACTGGCCGATGGTGAGTTTCTGCAGGCCAAGGACGGACGCATCGTGCGCGTGCGTGCCAAGGCCGAGCCGCTGCTGCATGTCACCTGCGCCAGCCCCTTCGAGCTGATGCGCGCCGCCTATCACCTGGGCAACCGCCATGTCGCCCTGCAACTGGGCGACGGCTGGCTGCGTCTGCCCGACGACTATGTACTCAAGGCCATGCTCGAACAGCTCGGCGCCACCGTCGAAGCCGTCCAAGCACCCTATCAGCCCGAGCAAGGCGCCTATGGCGGCGGTCATCATCACTCCCATCACGGCGACGAGGAATTCAACTACGGCCCGCGCTTGCACCAGTTCGGTGTGCGCAAGTGAGCCGAGCCACGTCGACTACGCGCACCGGGGCCTGGGCATGAAACCGGCCTGGGCATTGCTGCGCCTGGCCAGCCCGCAGTTACCCATTGGCGGCTACAGCTACTCGCAAGGCCTGGAATGGGCCATCGACAGTGGCCTGATCACTGATGCCGCAGGCGCCGAGCGCTGGCTGGCCGATCAGCTCACGCTCAACCTCGCCCGCTTCGAAGCACCGCTACTGCTGGCTCACTGCCGCGCCGCGCACGAGGGCGACTGGCCGCACCTGCAGGCGCTGGCCGAACGGCACCGCGCCAGTCGTGAAACCCGCGAGCTGGCTCTGGAAAGCCGGCAGATGGGCTATTCGCTCAGGCAACTGCTCGAAGGCCTGCCCGAGCTGGACGAGGCGGCGCGTGAACTGCTCGCAACCCAGAACGAACCTGGCCTGGCCCTGACCTGGGCGCTGGCCGCGCGCTCCTGGCAGATCACCCCGGACGATGCCCTGGCCGCCTGGCTCTGGGGCTGGCTGGAAAACCAGCTGGCCGTACTGATGAAGGTGCTGCCGCTGGGCCAGCAGGCCGCCCAGCGCCTGACCAGCCGCCTGCTGCCGACGCTCGAGGCCGCCCAGCAGCAGGCCGCCAGCCTTTCCCCCGAACACTGGGGCAGCGCCGCCTTCGGCCTGGCCCT
>OGCL01002066.1_pt1 | contig 15169 bp, 16 predicted proteins | sample 1570041 | NCBI WGS metagenome assembly OGCL01 (sample SAMN06266162, study PRJEB24511) | hot springs metagenome | isolation source: Hot spring water | place: South Africa: Limpopo | collected 2015-06-22
AGAGAAGGCCTGCGCCGTAAGAGGTGCGCATTATAGGCCGGCGAAATTTCCCGTCAACGCTTATTTGCAACTTTATTAGAACGCGCAACTTCCCGCCCAGAAACGACAAAGCCGGTATCGCGCGATGCGGTACCGGCTTTGCCTTCAGAAGCGCCTCGGTTATTCGACGCTTTTGCGCTTACGCAGTTGCAGCAGGTACTGAACAGGACCGGAAGCGGCATAGGCCAGGAAGATGATCAACAGGATCCGCGGCGGATCACTGAAAACCACAGCAAACACCAACACCACCACCAGGATCGCAACAAAAGGCACGCGCCCTTTCAGATCGAGATCCTTGAAACTGTGGTATTTGATATTGCTCACCATCAGCATGCCGGCAGCAGCCACCAGGATAGCCACAGCAAAGGCCATGTTGGAGCCCTGAATGCCGAAATCACTGAATGCCCAAACCGTACCTGCCACCACACCCGCAGCAGCCGGGCTGGCCAGACCGATAAAGTAACGCTTGTCGGTACTGCCGATCTGGGTATTGAACCGCGCCAGACGCAAGGCGGCCCCGGCCACATAGATAAAGGCCACCATCCAGCCGACCTTGCCCATGCTTCCCAAGGCCCATTCAAATGCGAGCAAAGCCGGGGCAACGCCAAAAGCGACCATATCCGACAGCGAGTCATACTCGGCACCGAACGCACTCTGGGTATTGGTCAGGCGAGCGACACGACCATCCAGCCCATCCAGCACCATGGCGACGAAAACAGCAGCCGCGGCCACATAGAAGTTGCCGTTCATGGCATTGATGATGGCGTAGAACCCGGCAAAGAGGTTTGCCGTGGTAAACAGGTTGGGCAGCAGATAGATGCCGCGATGACGAACCTTGCGCCCTTCGGCATCATGCCCTTCTTCTATATGCTCATCGATCGGCAGCAAGCTGTCCGCATCAGTGGGCGCCTGGGGTTCATCTGGACGTTCGTTCATGAACAATACCTTGCAACGGATTTGAAGATTTCGACAGGTCTGCGCGGCACGGATTCGCCAGCAGCGCAATTGGTGAACCCACGCTTTATACCAGAAGGCTTGGCCGACCATGAAAAAACGCGGCCTTAGCCGCGTTTTTTCATTCATCAAAAAGCCTTAGTTCTTGGCTTTGTCGACGATCTTGTTGGCCGAGATCCACGGCATCATGGAGCGCAGCTTCTCACCTACAACCTCAATGCCATGCGCCGCGTTGTTACGGCGGTAAGCGGTCATGGACGCGTAGTTGGTGGCACCTTCCTGGATAAACATCTTGGCGTATTCGCCGTCCTGAATGCGCTTGAGAGCATTGCGCATGGCAGCACGGGACTCGGCGTTGATAACCTCAGGACCCGTCACATACTCACCGTACTCGGCGTTGTTGGAGATCGAGTAGTTCATGTTGGCGATACCGCCTTCGTACATGAGGTCAACGATCAGCTTCAGCTCGTGCAGGCACTCGAAGTAGGCCATTTCCGGCGCATAGCCAGCTTCGACCAAGGTTTCGAAACCTGCCTTGACCAGCTCAACGCAACCGCCGCACAGAACAGCCTGCTCACCGAACAGGTCGGTCTCGGTTTCGTCCTTGAAGGTGGTTTCGATGATGCCGGTACGGCCGCCACCCACGCCGGAAGCGTAGGACAGCGCAACGTTCTTGGCATTACCGGAGGCGTCCTGATAGACGGCGATCAGGTCTGGGATACCACCGCCCTTGACGAACTCGGAGCGCACAGTGTGACCTGGAGCCTTCGGCGCAATCATGATCACGTCGAGGTCGGCACGCGGCACAACCTGATTGTAGTGAATGGCGAAGCCGTGGGAGAAAGCCAGGGTAGCGCCCTGCTTGATGTTTGGCTCGATCTCGTTCTTGTAAAGCTGGGACTGGAATTCATCCGGGGTCAGGATCATTACCAGGTCGGCGCCGGCAACGGCAGTGGCAACATCAGCCACTTTCAGACCATGAGCTTCGGCCTTGGCCACGGTGGCCGAGCCTTTGCGCAGACCAACGGTGACATCAACGCCGGAATCTTTCAGGTTGCACGCTTGGGCGTGGCCCTGGGAGCCGTAACCAATAATGGCTACTTTCTTACCCTGGATGATCGAGAGGTCACAGTCTTTGTCGTAATAAACTTTCATGTTCTTGGCTCTTTTAATCGAAATGGGTTGGGGTGCATGCACCGCGACGCAGCCACCTTAAGCGATCCGACCCGTTGCGTAAAATGATATATTCGCAACACAACATGCCGAAAATTGAAACAATCATGGACAGCCACTCACTCCAGCTCTTTCTCTCCCTGGCCGACAACCTGCACTTCGGCAAGACCAGCCGCGAGCAGCATGTCAGCCCTTCGGCACTCAGCCGCAGCATCAAACAGCTTGAAGAGGAACTCGGCGCGACACTGTTTCTGCGTGACAATCGCTCAGTCCGCCTGACCCGCGAAGGACAGCAACTGCGCGAATACGCCAGCGAAGTCATCAAGGGCTGGCAGACCTTGCGCCAAAGCGTCAAACAGGACCAACTGACCTTGCACGGGGAGCTCTCTCTGTATTGTTCGGTAACGGCCAGCTACAGCTTTCTCTATGACATCTTGAGCAGTTTTCGCCAGGACTACCCGCGCATCGAGATGAAGCTGCATACCGGCGACCCGGCCACCGCCGTCGAACGCGTGCAGGAAGGGTTGGAAGATCTGGCCATTGGCGCCCGCCCGGACAGCCTGCCGGCCGGCATCGCCTTTCAATCCATTGCGCGCTCCGCGCTGTGCTTTATCGGCCCGCTGGCGCCGCAGCTCTTGACTGAAGAACAGCTGAAAAACCCCGGCCCGGAAACCTGGCGGGATGTGCCAATGATTCTCTCGGAAGAAGGCCTTGCCCGCACACGCACCGACCGTTGGTTGAAAAGCCACGCGATCAAGCCACGCATCTACGCCCAGGTCAGCGGCAACGAGGCCATCGTCAGCATGGTCAGCCTGGGCTTCGGCATTGGCGTGGCACCACAGATCGTCCTCGACAACAGCCCGCTGACCGCCCGCATCCGCATCTACGATATCCAGCCACCCTTGACTGCTTACGACATTGGCCTGTTCGCCCTGGAAAAACGCCTCAAAGAGCCGCTGATCAGCGCCTTCTGGAATCGCCAGGGCTAGGAGCCTGCCGGACTTAACACTGTTCTACTGCGGAAAAGCCGCTCTTCTGGGTGGAGGGGGCCATTTTTGCTGCTCTTTCTCGTTAAATAGCTCGCTATTCGCCTCGAAAGACCAACAAAACTGACTCAAACCGAGCTTTCCCTCGCTACGAACGGTCAAGCCCGACAGGCTCCTAGGTTGGTGCGCACGGCGCACCCTACCCGTCACCGACCCATTAACACAGGAAGCCGTTTTGTGACTTATCTGCCGCAGCCTTGCCGGCAGGCTGCCCCATGGAGCCAGCCATGACCTCATCTGCACGCCTGGCGATTGCCGGGCTGTTGCTGGCCACCCTGTGCTGGTCGGGCAATGCCCTGGTGGCGCGGGCCTTTGCCGGGGAGATTCCGCCCTTTGCCCTGTCGTTCTGGCGCTGGCTGCTGGCCTTGCTGCTGCTGTTGCCCTTTGTCATCGGCCCGCTGCTGCGCCACCGCGCCGAACTGCGTGCCGCCGGCTGGCGCCTGCTGGTGCTGGCCGGCCTGGGTATCGCCGCTTATAACAGCTTGCTGTACAGCGCCGCCCAGAGCACTGCGGCGATCAATATCACCCTGGTCAACACCTGCCTGCCGTTGATGACCTTTATCGGCGCCGGCCTGCTGCTTGGCGAGTGGCCAGCGCGGCGCGCCTGGTGGGGCCTGGCGGTGGCTGCTGTGGGCCTGCTGGTGCTGATCAGCCAGGGCAGCTGGGCCAGCTTTACCGGCCTGGCCTTTAACCGCGGCGATCTGATCATGCTTCTGGCGGTGGCGGACTGGGCCCTGTATTCCCTGCTGCTGCGGCGCTGGGCGGCCTACCTGCTGCCGATTCCGGCCCTGGCTTTGCTCGGTGTGCTGATGCTGCTGGGGGTGCCCTTGATTCTGCCGTTCTACCTCTACGAGCTGAGCCAGGGCGCGCACTTTGTCGCCAGCCCGGGCAACCTGGCGGCCATCGGCTATACGGCGGTGTTTGCCTCGCTGCTGGCTTATCTGGCCTGGAACCACGGGGTGCGCGTGGTGGGCGCGGCCAAGGCGGCGCTGTCCAACTACCTGATGCCGGTGTTTACCGCCATCCTCGGCTGGCTGCTGCTGGGCGAGGGCTTGCAGGGCTATCACTGGCTTGGCGCGGCGCTGATCTTTGCCGGCCTGCTGCTGGGCAGCCAGCGGGCGGCTCGGCACGGCTGAGGGCAACTGATCGCTGGCATGGGCAGTTGCGTCGCGCCTGCTAAAGTGACAGAACCGTCCCCATCCTTCCCACTGCCCGTGAGGAGCACAGTTGCATGGATGCTTACGCCAGTCATCTCGCCCGTCTTGGCCCCAGCCACCAGGTCACCGCCCAGGAAGATATCTGCAACGCCCAGGGGATCAAGCTGTTGGCCCGGGGCAGCCGCCTGGATGATGGCGTCCTGACCAAGCTGGCCATGCAGAAGCTGCTCAAGCCCCTGGGCGAGAGCATTGGCATCGGTGGCCAGCTGGACAGCGCGCAGCTGATGGCGGCCTGCGCCGAACTGGCGCAGGAGCAGGCCGACCTGCCTGGGTTGATGGCCTTGTTGCCCATGGCCGAGCTATGTTCGACGCTGGAACGACAGCCGCTGCTGTGCCAGCGCCTGACGGTGATGCGGCAGGTGAGTCCGGCGCGTTTTCGCCGCACCCTGTTCGGGGCGCTACTGGTTCAGGGCATGATCAGGCTTGGCGGTTTACGCGGGCTGTCGTCTTCCGCGCTGTTCGTCGCGGCCCTGGCGCGCAGCATCGGGCTGCTGCACCTGCCGACCGAGTTGATGCAGGGCGAGGTGCAGGACAGTGCCGAGGCGCAGCATCAGTTCGAGTCCTATCCGGTGATCAGTCGCGAGATGATCCGGCGCAGCCTCGATGCGGTCAGCGCCGAGGCCATTCTCGATCAGCATGAGCACCTCGACGGCAGTGGTTTTCCCCGGGGCTGGCGGGCCGGCTCGCCCAGGCTGGAGGCCCAACTGCTGGGCTTGGCCGACTATATTGCCTGGCTGTGTCTGGAGCAGGTGGGCAGCGCGGGGCGCCTGATCCATGCCCTGGGTCCGCTGCGCCTGTTGCGCCCGTTCTGGTCTGCGGGGCTGTTCGAGGCCGCCCGGGAGCTGCTGCAGAGTCAGGGGCGGGCCTGTCCGCCGCTGGTCGAGGAGGCGGCCCGAGCGGTCTGGCTGGTGGACCTGAAGGCGCGCCAGCAGGTGCTGGCGCAGCAACTGCAGGCCTTGCCGATTCCGTTCGACAGCGCGGCGGCGGAGGCCAGCCACGCCCAGCGTCAGTACGCCCGGCTGCGCGAGAGCCTGGACAGCCTCTGCGTCAGCTCCGGCCTGCTCAGTCCCGAGTACGGGCGCTGGATTGAGCATGTGTGCGAGCAGCAACTGAGCGGTGTCTACGCCGAGATGGATGAGGTGCATCTGCAACTGTGCTGCCTGGCGCCTCTGCTGCAGCGCGCGAGCCTGCTTCAGGGCGAGTTGGCGCGCACGCCGGTAAGCGTTGCCGTCTGAGACGTATTTAGCGCAGCAACGGCCTGATCGCCTCGGCCAATAGCGGCGCCAGGGCCATGGCATTGCTCGGGTGGGCGATGCTGTCGCTGCTCCATACCCGGCCCACCCCGGCCTGGCGAATTACCTGCAGGGCGTCGCCGGCGAACAGGGCGTGGGTGACCGCCACATCCACCGAGGCAGCGCCGGCGGCCAGCAGCTGCTCAGCGGCGCGGGCCAGGGTATGCCCGCTGCTGGCCACATCGTCCAGCAGCACCACGGCGCGGCCGGCATAGGCCAGGGGCGGCAGCTTGATCTGCACATGGCGGTCGCCATTGCGCACCTTGCTGCAGACCCCGTACGCCCAGCCATAGACCGCCGCCGCCGACTCGATCCACTGCGCCGACTCGGCGTCCGGGCCGAGCAGCAGCGGCCGCTCGATCTGCTCGGCGATCAGCTCGGCCAGCAGCGGCGCGCCGCACAGGCTGATGGCCGCGCCCCGGGGGATGGCCTGGCTCAGGCTGCTGATGCGGTGCAGGTGCGGGTCCACCGTGATCACGCCGTCGAACAGCTCGGCCAGGAAGGGCCCGACAATCTGCTGGCTGACCACCTCGCCCGGCTGAAAGGCGATGTCCTGGCGCATATAGGCCAGGTACGGCGCCACCAGCAGCAGGCGCCGGCAGCCCAGGCGGCGCGCCTCGCCGGCCACCAGCAGCAGCTCCACCAGCTTCTCGTTGGGTCGATCCAGGCTGCGGTACAGCACCAGCTGGCCGGGTAATGTCTGACCGCTTTGCAGCGGCAGGCGCAGGCGCAGTTCGTCGTCGGGGAAGCGGTGGCGCTCGATACAGGCGGCGTTCAGGCCCAGGGCCTCGGCCAGGCGCCGGGCCGGGGCCTGCTCGTCGGCGAAGTACAGCAGCAGGGCGTCGTGCATCACTTAGAACTCCAGAGGCAGGGGCGTGAGCTGGGCGGCGTCGCCGACTGTCATGCCGCTGCTGCGCGCACAGGCCTGGCGGGCAAAGGTCAGGTCTGCCGGGTAGGCGGCGTACACCCGGTACAGCGGCGTGCCGGCCGTGACCCGGGCGCCGATCTTGTGCAGCAGGTCGACCCCGGCGCCCTGCACCTTGGGCGCCCCGGCCAGGCGGGCGATGCGCGCCAGTTGCAGGTTGTCGATGGCCAGCAGGGTGCCGTCGACCTCGGCGCACACCTCATGGCACAGCGGCGCCAGCGGCGGGTTGCGGTAATCAAAGGCCTTGATGCCCTGGGCCTGCATGATCGCCTGCAACTTGGCCAGGGCGCGGCCCGAGTCGAGGATATCGCGGGCGATGGTAAAGCCGTCGCCGCCGCGCACATCCGGGTCGAACTCCAGCATGCGCCCGGCCAGGCGCAGGGATTTCTGCCGCAGGTCATTGGGCGCCGCCGGGTCGTTGTGCAGCACCTGCATCACATCGCGCGCTTCCAGCACCGGACCGATGCCGTTGCCGATGGGCTGGCGGCCGTCGCTGATCACCACTTCCATGACCAGGCCCAGGCGCCCGGCCACGTATTCGAACAGCTTGCGCAGCTTCTGCGCCTCGGGCATGGAACGCACCTTGGCGCTGGGGCCCACCGGAATATCCAGCAGCAGATGGGTGGAGCCGGCGGCGACCTTCTTCGACAGGATCGAGGCCACCATCTGCCCTGGCGAGTCGATGGACAACGGCCGCTCCACGGCGATCAGCACATCGTCGGCCGGCGACAGCTCGCTGGTGCCGCCCCAGGCCAGGCAGCCGCGATGCTCATGGACGATCTGTTCCAGGCGCTCGAAGGGCAGCTCGACATTGGCCATCACCTCCATGGTGTCGGCGGTACCTGCCGGCGAGGTGATGGCCCGCGAGCTGGTCTTGGGGCAGAGCATGCCGTGGGCGGCGACCATGGGCACCACCAGCATCGAGGTGCGGTTGCCGGGGATGCCGCCGATGCAGTGCTTGTCCACCACCGGGTGCTCGTGCCAGTCCAGGCGCCGGCCGACCCGGGCCATGGCGTCGCTCAGGTAATAGACCTCCTCGCGATCCAGTTCGTCCTGGTTGCAGGCCACGACAAAGGCGGTCAGCTCGATCTTCGAGTAACGGTGCTCGCTGATATCGCGGACGATGCCGCGAAAGTCCTCGCGGCTCAGGCGCTCGCCGGCGATCTTGCGGTGCAGCGCCGGGATCGAGGCGGCCGGCTCGGCCTGGCAGATGCTGGCCGGCTGGCCATTGTCCAGGCCCAGCTGGGCGAAGGCATCCTCGGACAGGCCCAGCTCGTCGACAGCGACGATGCAGCTGTCGTCCACCACGTTGAGGCTGGCCAGGATACGCCGGCCATTGGCGCGCACCTCCACCTTGGCCAGGGCCTGGAAGCCCTCGGCGCGGTAGATGGCGCAGTCGCGGTGCAGGTAGGCGACGTTCTCGCGGTAGGTATCGATGGCCACCCGGCGCAGCAGCAGGGTGGCGTGGTCGGTGGCGCTGGGGGTATCGGCCATGGGCTGCTCTCAACGAAGTCCTGGGAGCAGTCTAGCCAGAGGCGCGGCGGCTGGCCTTGAGCTGGGTCAGTTTGCCGGGTTGTGCGGTATTGCCGTGATCCCCTCTCCCCTCGGGGAGAGGGCTAGGGAGAGGGGGCTTGTGCACCCTCTCCCCCGGCCCCTCGGCTTGGGCATCCTGCGTCGCCCTACCTCCTGCATCCATGCAGTCGTCTCCCGCAAGCGGGAGAGGGGAGCAAAACGCGTAACCCTACAAGAGCCTTGTGTGGCGCATTCTCAATGCCGGGTAAACAGCACATTGTTCTCCAGGTGAATATGTTCCATCAGGTCGTCGCGCAGCTCCTGCAGGCCACGGTACAGCGCCTGCCAGGTGTTGCAGGCACCTTCCGGGGCCTGCATCTGGTTGGTCAGCTGGCCCAGGCGGGCCAGGGCTGCGCCGTGCTGGTCGTGCTCGTAGCGCATCATGCCGATGGGGCCGTGGGCCAGGCCCGAGCCGTGGCGCAGCATGGGGAAGAGAATCTGCTCCTCCTTCTGCATATGCAGCTCCAGCTCCTCGCGCAGCTCATGGAGGAATTCGGTCAGGCCATGGGGGCAGCTGGCCTTGTCGAAATGCACATGCTCCACCCGCTGGGCCAGGCGGATCAGCTCCGGCAGCTGCTCGCGGTGGCGCTGGTGATAGCGGGCGAGGATATGTGCGATCAGCTCGTCGGTCGGCGCCTCGCGCCAGTCGCGGCCGTGGGCCTGTTCCTGCTGGCAGCGCAGCAGCTGCAGGGCGATGCCCAGGGCATCCAGGCCCTTGGCTTCGGCGGCCTCACGCAGGGCGGTGGCGCCGCCGCAGCAGAAGTCCAGGTGGTAGTGGTGGAAAATGCGCGTGGCACCGGGAATGGCGCAGGCCAGCTGGCCGAGGGATTGGTTGAGCAGTTCGTCACCCATGACAGCACTCCTGTGGGCTGGTGATGATTCATCCTAGGCAGGGCCCGGCCGGGCGGCCTTGATCGTGATCAATAGCCCCGGGCCTGGCGCGGGTCAGAGGTGATACCTCCAACGAGGAATGGGCGCCGGCGCCCGGGCGGCGCAGGCTGTGGCCAGATTCCTTTCGGAGGCTTTGCCATGGCCCATCTTTCCAGCGCGCAGTTCCAGGCCCTGCGCATCGCCGTGCTGACGGTCAGCGACACCCGCAACCTGAGCACCGACAGTTCCGGCCAGACCCTGATCGAGGGCCTGGAGGCCGCCGGCCATGCCCTGGTCGACCGCGCCCTGGTGGTCGACGATATCTGGCAGATTCGCGCCCGGCTGTGCGCCTGGATCGCGGACCCGCTGACCCAGGCGGTGCTGATTACCGGTGGCACCGGCTTTACCGCCCGCGACAACACGCCCCAGGCCGTGGCGCCCTTGCTGGACAAGATGGTGGACGGTTTCGGCGAGCTGTTCCGCCAGGTCTCCCGCGACGAGATCGGCAACTCCACCATCCAGTCCCGCGCCCTGGCCGGCATCAGTAATGGCACCCTGGTGTGCTGCCTGCCGGGCTCGCCCGGGGCCTGCCGCACCGCCTGGGAGAAGATCCTGCGCGAGCAGCTGGACAGCCGCACCCGCCCGTGCAATTTCGTCCCCCATCTGAAAACCCTGCCCGAACAGCCGGCCCTGGCCTGCGGGAGCCGGGCATGAGCGCCTGCGGCTGTGACAGCGGCGGCCTGCGCCCCCTGGACGAAGCCCTGGACGAGCTGCTTGAGCGCGTACCGGCGCCGCCGGCGGTGGAGTGGCTGAGCCTGGACGAGGCCCATGGCCGGGTGCTGGGCGCGGCGATCTGCGCCCCGGCGGACGTACCTGCCTGGGACAACAGCGCCATGGACGGCTACGCCCTGCGCGCCAGCGACCTGCCTATCGAGGGCGGCTGGCTGCCCATCTGTGGCCGCCTGATCGCCGGCGACGCGGCGCGCCAACCCCTGGCCGAAGGCTGCGTGGTGCGCATCTTTACCGGCGCCGCGCTGCCACCGGGGGCCGACACCGTGGTGCCCCAGGAGCAATGTCGCAGCGAGGGCAGCGGTGTGGTGCTGCCGCCGCTACGACGCGGCCAGCATGTGCGCCGTCGCGGCGAGGAAATGCGCGCCGGCATGCCCCTGCTGGAGGCCGGCCAGGTACTGCGCGCGCCAGAAATCGGCCTGCTGGCCAGCCTCGGCCTGGGCCGGGTGCCCCTGTATCGGCGCCTGCGCGTGGCCCTGATCAGCAGCGGCAATGAACTGCGCGAGCCCGGCGAGCCCCTGGCCCCGGGGCAGATCTACAACGCCAATCGCTACTGCCTGAGCGCCATCCTGCGCGGCCTGGGCCTGCAGGTGCAGGTCTACCCGAGCCTGCCGGACGACCTGGGCGCCAGCCGCGATGCCCTCAGCCTGGCCGCCGAGCAATGCGATGTGCTGCTCAGCTCCGGTGGGGTGTCGGTGGGCGAGGAGGACCATCTCAAGCAGGCCATCAACCAGCTCGGCGAGCTGCAGCTATGGCGCCTGGCCATTCAACCGGGCAAGCCCCTGGCCTTCGGCAGCGTGCAGGGCAAACCCTGGCTCGGCCTGCCCGGCAACCCGGCGGCGGCCCTGGTCACCGCCCTGGTGGTGGCGCGCCCCTTCCTGCTGCGCGCCCAGGGCTGCCAGGCGGTGCAGGCCAAGGCTCTGCAGCTGCCGGCGGCCTTTCGCTGGGAGCAGGCCAATGGTCGTCGTCAGTACCTGCGTGCGCGTATCGAGGACGGCAATGTCGTGCTGCACCCGCAACAGGGTTCGGCGATGCTCCTGCCGGCCTGCTGGGCCGAGGGCCTGGCCGTGGTGGAGCAGGGCCGCACCCTGGGGGTGGGCGAATCTGTCGCATACCTGCCGTTCAGCCAGCTGCTGGCGCCTTGATGTCGATCAAGGCGCAGCCTGCCCAGGCCCTTAGAGTCGGCGGGCATGCGTGGCCGGCCGCCGTAGGGTGCGCCATGCGCACCAAGGCAGGTGGTAAGTCACGGGTGCGCACGGCGCACCCCAGGGCCCTCTGCCCCGGGGCGGCAGCCGATTGATTACAGCGTCTTTTCCAAGCGAGGTATGCCGATGCAACTGGTCTGTCCGGCGGGTAGTCTGCCGGCCCTCAAGGCGGCCCTGAACCAGGGTGCCGATGCCATCTATGTCGGTTTTCGCGACGACACCAACGCCCGCCATTTCGCCGGCCTCAACCTCGACGAGAAGCAGCTGGACACCGGCCTGCAACTGATCCGCGCGCAGCGCCGGCAGCTCTATGTGGCGGTCAACACCTATGCCCAGCCCGGTGGCTGGCAGCGCTGGCAGCGGGCCGTGGACCGCGCCGCCGACCTTGGCGTGGACGCCCTGATCGCCGCCGATCCTGGCGTGCTGGCCTACGCCAGCCAGCGCCATCCGCAGCTCAACCTGCATCTGTCGGTACAGGGCTCGGCCACCAACGTTGCCGCCCTGGAACTCTATCGCCAGCGTTACGGCATCCGCCGCGCGGTGCTGCCGCGGGTGCTGTCCCTGGCCCAGGTGCGCCACCTGGCCGGCAAGACCGAGGTGCCCCTGGAGGTTTTCGGCTTCGGCAGCCTGTGCATCATGGCCGAGGGCCGCTGCCACCTGTCCTCCTACCTTACCGGCGAGTCGCCCAACCTCTGCGGGGTCTGCTCGCCGGCCAAGGCGGTGCGCTGGCAGGAGGATGCCGACGGCCTCAGCTCGCGCCTGGGCGGGGTGCTGATCGACCGTTACGCCAAGGACGAACCGGCCGCCTACCCGACCCTGTGCAAGGGGCGTTTTATGGTCAACGGTCAGCGCTTCCATGCCCTGGAAGAACCCACCAGCCTCAATACCCTGGAGCTGATCCCGCAGCTGGCCGAGATCGGCATCGCTGCGGTGAAGATCGAGGGCCGCCAGCGCAGCCCGGCCTATGTCGAGCAGGTCGCCCGGGTCTGGCGTGCCGCCCTCGACGCCTACTGCCGCAGCCCCCAGCAGTTCCAGGTGCAGCCGCAGTGGCAGGCGGCCCTGGCCGCCGTCTCCGAAGGCAGCCAGACCACCCTGGGCGCCTATCACCGTGCCTGGCAATAAGGAGCCATCCATGCAACTGAGTCTGGGACCCGTACTGTTCTACTGGAGCCGCGCCAAGCTGCTGGATTTCTACGCCGAGATGGCCGCCCAGCCCCTGGATATCCTCTACCTGGGCGAGACGGTGTGCTCCAAGCGCCGCGCCATGAGCCTGGACGACTGGCTGGGCCTGGCCCGCGAACTGCGCGAATGCACCAATGCCGAGCTGGTGCTGTCCGGCCTGGCGCTGCTGGAGGCGGCCAGCGAGCTGTCCAGCCTCAAGCGCCTGTGCGACAACGGCGAACTGCTGGTGGAGGCCAACGACATGGGCGCGGTGCAGCTGCTGCACGAGCGCCGCCTGCCCTTTGTCGCCGGCCCGGCGCTGAATCTGTACAACGCCCACGCCCTGGCCGAACTGCAGGACTGCGGCCTGCAACGCTGGGTGCCGCCGGTGGAATGCTCCGGCGCCCTGCTGCGTGACTGCCTGGAACAGCTCGACCAGCTCGGCCGGCCACGGCCCCAGGTGGAACTGTTCGCCTACGGCCATCTGCCCCTGGCCTACTCGGCGCGCTGCTTTACCGCCCGCGCCGAGAACCGGCCCAAGGACGACTGCCAGTTCTGCTGCCAGGACTACCCCGAAGGCATCCCCCTGCTCAGCCAGGAGGGCGAGGCGCTGTTCACCCTCAACGGCATCCAGACCCTCTCCGGGCGGGTCAGCAACCTGCTGGCCGACTACGCCCAACTGGAGGCCCACGGCATCGACTGCCTGCGCCTGAGCCCAAGGGCCGAGGGCATGATCGAGGTGGTGCAGCAATACCACGCCGTGCGCCAGGGCGGCCTGCCGCCGCTGCTGGCCGAGGGCTGCAACGGCTACTGGCATGGCCGCCCGGGCATGCTCAGCGCCGAGGAGGCGGGATTATGCTAACGCTCGAACAACTGGCGCTGCGCTGCGCCGACCCCCTATTGGGCCTGCTGCGCCATGTGCCCTTCAGCGTGCAGCGCTGGGTGCTGCAGGCCGCGGTACAGCGCCTGTTTGCCGAACCCCTGGAGGAGGGCGCCTTCGACCTGCTCAGCGGGCGCTGGCTGCGCCTGGAGGTCAGCGACCTCAACCTGGCCTGGTGCCTGACCCGCACCCCCCTGGGCCTGCGCATGGCCAGCGCGGCGCCGGTGGACGTGAGCATCCGTGGCAACTGGCGCGAATTCGTCCTGCTCGCCAGCCGTCAGGAAGACCCGGACACCCTGTTCTTCCGCCGTCGCCTGCTGATCGAAGGCGACACCGAACTGGGCCTGGGCATGAAAAACCTGCTCGACAGCCTGGACCCGGAAACCATGCCCCCGGCCCTCTGGCGCAGCCTGTGCCGCCTGGGCCAGGCCCTAAGCAGCGAACAACGCAGCGCCCAGACGGGTGGGGCGGGTATCTAACGCCCAGCTCCAATGGCCGCTCTCGGGCCATGGTGCAATCCGGGTGATGGCTATCCCGGATTAGGCCGCGTACCGCGTCTTATCCGGGCTACGGGGAGCGCCGGTGGGCACGCCCTATTCCACCAGCTTCAACTCCGGCTTATCCGCTTTGTGCGGCGGGAAGCGGTCGCTGGCAATCAGGCCGCTGACCTCGTGGAACAGCTTGTCCGCCTCCTCGCTGGAAAAATCCTCGCCGTAGCGTTTCTTCAGGCCGTACTGGCTGAGGATCAGGTGCAGGTCGGCCTGTACCCCGTGCTGGTCCAGGCAGCCGCGCACGCATTGCAGGCGGCAGCCGTCGATGGCGAGGATGGCGCGGCCGCTGTTGGCCTTGTTGACCAGGGAGGCGACCCGTCCACCGACCCCGGCGATACAGGACATCTCGGCCAGGCCGGCGCGGTCCAGGCGCACCGCCAGGGTGTTGGCCAGCTGCGCCACGTTGGAGCAGCCGGAGCAGGAGTAGACCAGGGGCAGTTCGGGGTTGGGCATGGGGAACCTCTCAGTCGCAGTAGGTGGCCAGGCGGGCGCCGTCGAGTACCTGGATATTGCGCCGCTCCATGGCGATCAGGCCCTTGTCGATCAGGCGGTGGAGGATGCGCGAGAAGGTTTCCGGCTGGATGCCCAGCTGCGAGGCGATCAGGCGCTTGGGCACGTCGAGCTGGATCGGCCCGCGGCACTCGGCCTGCTGCTGGCACAGGTAGCGGGCCACGCGGCGGCTGGCGTTGGCCAGGGTCAGGGTGTCGATCTCATTGAGGCGCTGGTGCAGGCGGATGCTGAAGGCGGCCAGCAGGTCCAGGCAGATCTTCGGCTGCTCTTCCAGCAGCTGCCGGTAGTGGGCGCCGTCGATGCTGATCAGCTGGCTGTCGCGCAGGGCGGCGGCGCTCACCGGGTACTTGTCGATGCCGCTGAACAGCAGGGCCTCGGCAAAGCTCTGGCCGGCGCTGATCACCTCCACCAGCTTCTCCTGGCCCTCGGGCAGCAGGCGCATCAGCTTGATCTGGCCCTGCAGCAGCAGATAGAAGCGCTCGGCCCGGTCGCCCTGGTGGAACAGACAGGCGCCGCTTTCCAGACGCCGGGCAATGGCCAGGCTGCAAACCTCCTGAAAGGCCGCCTCGGGCAATCTGCCGAACAGATGATGCTGGCGCATGGCGGCCAGGGTGCTGGCATCGGTGAGCATGGGGCACCTCCTTGGCAGCCATCCTAGGGCTGTCAAGCCGGTGCGCCCATTCCTCCATGGCGCTACCTCGAAAGAGGCAGATGCAAACAAGGCCGCACACCCTTTGCCGGCTCGTTAATAGCTGTACTGCGCCTGCAGCCACAGCTTGTCGGTGTCCACGGCAAAGTCGTCGGCGTCATAACGCGCCGCCTTGACCAACCCCACCAGGCCCTTGACCCCGGGAATCGGCCGGGCATAGGAGAGGTTGTACTCGCTGCCGTAGTGGCTGCTGCCCTGTTCGGCGCGGTAGTCGTGGTACATGCCCACCAGGGTGCCGCCCAGCAGCGGCAGGCTGGCGCTCAGGTAGCTGTCCTT
>OGCL01002067.1_pt1 | contig 15166 bp, 10 predicted proteins | sample 1570041 | NCBI WGS metagenome assembly OGCL01 (sample SAMN06266162, study PRJEB24511) | hot springs metagenome | isolation source: Hot spring water | place: South Africa: Limpopo | collected 2015-06-22
GAAACCGATGAAGAGTCGATTGTCAGCAGTGCAGAGCGACTGATTCGGATGACCGCGCAACAACTGAAAATCCCGCGCGTCAACGTGTTGCCGCTGAGTGCCAAGCATGGCATCAAAGGCCATATTGAGCATGATGAGGTGCGCTTGCGCCGCAGTGGTTTTGCACATCTACAACGCTATTTGATTCCACAGGTTGTACAAATCCGCCAGCAACTGCTTGAAAATGACGTGCTGCCGCAAGTGGTATCGAATATCCAAGCCGACCATCAACAGATCATCGAAAAGCTGCAACAGCTAAAACGTGAGCAGCAGCAACTGCAAAACAATCAGCAAGAAATCCAAGATGATTACCAGCGTTCACAGCGTCTGATCGAGCATGATCAGCTTGAGCTGACCCAGCGTTCACGCAAATTTGAGCATGGTGTGGTGCATGTACGTACCCAGTTAGAGCGGGTACAAGGCTTGGTGACGACAGCGCGTTTGGACGCACATTTGGCGCGTGCCAGAAGTGTATTGGGCATGACACCGACCAGCTCAACAGTGGCAAGTGCGGTCAGTGTGGTGATTTCTGGTGTGCGGCTTGATTTACGTCGCCTGCGTGCCGATATTGAAAATTTACCAGCACAAGCTAAGCGACTGCATGATGATATTGGTTTTACCGGCGGTGTGCCTGACCTATCCGTGGAGTTGGTATTACATCAGATTGCGCAACTTGAAAAAGATTATGCGGTCAGTCGCAATGGCGCAGAGAGTCCACAAGCTGTGTTTGAGCAGCAATTTTTGCCCAAGCTGATCAGTATTTATCAAGGGATTGCAGCGCAATTGACCGCATGGGGTGATGCGGTGGTGACCACAATTGAGCAGGGTTTCGCCGATGAAACTGACCGACTTGTGGTACGCAGGCACGGTCTGAGTGATGCCAGTCAGCAGATGCGTGATCAAGAGCAGCGTTTACGCGGTGTATTAAGCACGATTCCCAATCTTGAAAAAGATCAGGAGTTTTTGCAGGAGTTGCTGTATCGGTTACAAGCCGAGGAATTGTAGGATTCTTTGAGTCCAAAAAATGCCGCAAGCCATGTAAGGCTGATGCGGCATTTTTTGTGTCCAGCATTCAGTGTGCTGTTTTTAGTGCGCACTGTCCCAGTCTTTACCCTGACCAATCTCGACCAGCAGCGGAACATCCAGCGTTACGACACCAGACATCGCCTCGCGTAGGCGTGGCAGCAACTCGGCGACGCAATCTGCATCGACTTCAAACACCAATTCATCATGCACTTGTAGCAGCATTTTGGCCTGATCTTTGGGCAGAATCTTGTCGACCGCAATCATCGCCAGCTTAATAATATCTGCCGCAGAGCCTTGTAGCGGCGCATTGATCGCAGCGCGTTCAGCGGCTTGGCGGATATTGGCGTTGCTCGATTGAATATCCGGTGTGTACAAACGCCGACCGAGTAGCGTGCTGACATAGCCTTGTACGGCGGCTTGGGCGCGGGTGCGCTCCATATAGGCCAAGACATTCGGATAACGCGCAAAATACTGATTGATATACGCTTGCGATTCACTGCGGCTGAGTTTGAGCTGCTTGGACAGTCCAAACGACGACATGCCATACAGTAAGCCGAAGTTAATCGCCTTGGCTTGGCGGCGTTGTTCGCCGGTGACTTGTTCGAGCGGAATGCCCAGCACTTCGGCAGCGGTCGCCTGATGAATGTCGCGACCCTCTTGGAAGGCTTTGAGTAGGGCGGCGTCTTGGGAAAAATGTGCCATCAGGCGCAGTTCGATCTGCGAATAGTCGGCCGCCAGTAATACCCGACCTGCCGGTGCAGCAAAGGCGCGGCGAATCAAGCGGCCGGTTTCATCACGGATCGGGATGTTTTGTAGGTTTGGATCAGACGAGGATAGCCGACCAGTTGCAGTGTTGGCCTGATGATAGCTGGTGTGCACACGGCCAGTGTTGGGATTGGCTTGAGCGACCAGCGCATCGGTATAGGTGCTTTTCAGTTTGGATAGGCCGCGATATTCCAGCACGGTTTCGGCCAGTGGATGTTCGATTTTTTCTAAAATCGCTTCGCTGGTCGCATACTGACCGCTAGCGGTTTTTTTGCCGCCCGCAATGCCAAGCTTATCAAATAAAATTTCACCCAATTGCTTCGGGGAGGCGACATTAAACGGCTGTCCGGCCAGTTCATGCGCGGTTTTTTCGAAGACTAAAATCTGCTCAGCAAACCGCTGACTTAGCTCGGTTAAAAAGCCACGATCCAACAAAATCCCGTTACTTTCCATCTCAGTCAAAATCTGCGCAGTCGGCATTTCGACTTCCAGCAGCAGGGATTTGAGCGCGGGCAGGTCTTTGAGTTTTTCGCTAAACAGTTGATACAGCCGAAAGGTCACATCGGCATCTTCGCAGGCATACGGCGCGGCTTTTTCCAGTTCGATCTGGTTAAAGGTCAGTTGCTTCACGCCTTTACCGGCGATGTCCTCAAAACTGGTGGTTTGATAATCCAGATAAAACTTGGCCAGATCATCCATGTTGTGCCGTGTTGCCGTCGGATTGATCACATACGAGGCCAGCATGGTGTCAAATGCCCAGCCCTGCAACTGAATGCCGTGATTACTGAGCACATGTGCGTCGTATTTGAGGTGTTGGCCGATTTTGCCGATGTTGGGATTTTCGAGGATTGGTTTGAGTTGTGCCAGCACTGCATCACGATCAAGCTGTTCCGGTGCGCCCATGTAGTCATGCGCCAGCGGCAGGTAATAGGCTTGCTCGGCTTGTAGCGCAAACGACAGCCCGACGATCTGCGCAGTACGCCAGTCCAGTGCAGTGGTTTCGGTATCAATCACAAACTGTTCGGCGCTGTGTAAGCGGCTGAGTAACGCCTGAAAATCCGCGTCGGTCAGGATGGTCTGCCAATCGTGTGTGGCGGTCGGTGCAGTAACCTCTGCGCTGCTGTCAGTCTGGCTTTGTACGGCTTGGTTTTGTGCTGCTTGGCTGCGTAGATTATCCGGATGATTCGGATGTTCCAGCGACTGTAGTGCGCCGCGAAAATCCAGTTCGGTATACAGGCGTCTGAGTTCTGGCACGTTGGCTGTGCCAAGCTTCAGGTCATGCCAATCAAGCTCCAGTGGCAGATTGCAGACGATACTGGCCAGTTGATGATTCAGTGGGATGGTGTCGGCATGGTCGCGTAAACTTTGTCCGACCGCACCTTTGATCTGTTCGATGTTTTCTAAAATGCCACCAATCGTGCCGTATTGTTGTAGCCATTTGGCGGCAGTTTTTGCGCCGACTTTAGGAATGCCTTTAATCCCGTCCGATGCATCGCCCATCAAGGTCAGATAGTCGATGATTTGATCTGGTCGCACCCCAAATTTTTCGACCACCGCATCGTAGTCCATCACCTTGTCTTTAAAGCTGTCTTCGAGTTTGATGTTGTCGTTGACCAGTTGGCACATGTCCTTGTCGCCGGTCGAGATCAGCACTTGGTAGCCTTCGCGTTCGGCACGCTTGGCCAGTGTCCCCATCAGATCATCGGCTTCCGCCCCAGACAGTTTTAGCAGTGGAATGCCCATCGCCCTAATCAAATCATGTAGATAGGGAATCTGGGGTGCCAGTTCAGACGGCATTTCTGGTCTTCCGGCCTTGTAGTCAGTCGAGAGTAGATGCCGAAACGTCGGGTCAGGCGTATCAAACGTCACCACCATATGGGTCGGCTGATAGCGCCTGATCAGCTTTTGTAGGGCATTTTGTGCGCCTTTAATCGCATTGGTGGACATGCCTTGCCGATTGGTCATGCTGGTTGGCAAGGCGTGAAAGGCACGAAACAAATAATACGAGCCATCGACCAACACAAACGGGGGAGTAGACATGGGTTTTTCCGCAACAAGCCAACACAGTACTCCAATGGTAACGTAGTTTGCTGATCTTGTGTTTTAATCGAAAAAAACGATTAACAGAATACAAAAATCCCATTTGATCTATCGCACCAGACTGACTAAGCTCAACCTCGTCAGATACACCCGTTTATCCAACCCTCGTGTCTAGGAGACATACTGTGAGCTTGATCAATACCCAAGTACAACCGTTCAAAGCCCAAGCATTCCATAACGGTCAGTTTATCGAAGTGACCGAGCAAAGCCTGACCGGCAAGTGGTCAGTGCTGATTTTCATGCCAGCGGCGTTTACTTTCAACTGCCCAACCGAAATCGAAGATGCTGCTGACAACTATGCCGCCTTCCAAGCAGCCGGTGCAGAAGTCTACATCGTGACCACTGACACCCAGTTTTCGCACAAAGTCTGGCACGAAACCTCACCAGCGGTTGGCAAAGCCAAGTTCCCACTGGTCGGTGACCCAACCCATCAACTGACCCGTGCGTTCGGTGTGCATATCGAAGAAGAAGGTCTGGCACTGCGCGGTACCTTCGTGATCAACCCAGACGGCGTGATCAAAACTGCTGAAGTACACAGCAACGAAATCGCCCGTGACGTGTCAGAAACACTGCGTAAGCTGAAAGCTGCACAGTTCACCGCCGCTAACCCAGGCCAAGTGTGCCCGGCCAAGTGGAAAGAAGGCGCAGCGACCCTGACCCCATCACTGGATTTGGTCGGTAAGATCTAAGGGTTTTTAGCCCTCACCCCAGCCCTCTCCCACGGGAGAGGGTGCTTTAGCCAAAATCCCAAGCCCTACAATTGTAGTTGCAAGACGTTTAATGGCGTTTTGCCAGTGCAATTCATGCCAAAAATCTGTCGCTTAGTGATCCTAAGCGCATTGTAGTAAGGAGATTCATCATGTTAGACGACGCAATCAAAGGCCAACTCAACGCCTATCTGGAAAAACTGCAACGCCCCATCGAGCTGATTGCTTCATTGGATGACAGTGAAAAGGGGCAAGAGCTGCGTGGGCTATTGACCGATATCGACAGTCTGTCTGATCGCGTGAGTGTGCGTTTTGATGGCACAGATGCGCGTAAGCCATCGTTTGCGATTGCCGAAGTCGGGCAGGTCGGTCGGGTGCAGTTTGCAGGGATTCCGATGGGGCATGAATTTACCTCGTTGGTGCTCGGTCTGCTGCATGTCGGTGGTCATCCACCGAAAGTTGAAGCCGATGTGATTGAGCAAATCAAAGGCTTGAGTGGCGAATATCGCTTCGAAACCTTTGTGTCGCTGACCTGTCACAACTGTCCAGACGTGGTGCAAGCGTTGAATACCTTGTCCGCGCTGAACCCGAATGTCAGTAACGTGATGATCGACGGTGCGATGTTCCAAGCGGAAGTCGAGCGTCGTGAGATTCAGGCCGTACCGACCGTGTATTTAAATGGTCAGGTGTTCGGGCATGGTCGTATGACCATCGAAGAAATCGTTGCCAAGCTGGACAGCAATAGTGCTGCCAAAGATGCGGCCAAGTTGAATGCCAAAGAGGCCTATGATGTACTGATCGTCGGTGGTGGTCCTGCGGGGGCTGCGGCAGCGGTGTATGCAGCGCGTAAAGGCATCCGTACCGGCTTGCTGGCCGAGCGTTTCGGTGGACAGGTTGCCGACACGATGGCGATTGAAAACTACATCTCCGTGCCCGAAACCGAAGGCCCGAAACTGGTCGCAGCGATGGAACAACACGTCAACGCCTATGACGTGGATGTGATGAAACTGCAAAAAGCCAGCAAAATCGAGCGCAAAGATCTGGTTGAGCTGACCTTAGAAAACGGCGCAGTGCTAAAAAGTAAGACTGTGATTGTGGCGACCGGCGCGCGCTGGCGTAAAATGAACGTGGCTGGCGAAACCGAGTACAACGGTCGTGGCGTGGCCTACTGTCCACACTGCGATGGCCCACTGTTTAAGGGTAAGCGCGTCGCAGTCATCGGTGGTGGTAACTCTGGGGTCGAAGCGGCGATTGATCTGGCGGGGATTGTCGAGCATGTGACGCTGCTGGAGTTTGATAGCAAGCTGCGTGCCGATGCGGTACTGCAAAACAAGCTGAACAGCTTGCCAAACGTCACAGTGATTACCAGTGCGTTGACCACTGAGGTGCAGGGTGACGGTGCGCGGGTCACGGCGTTGGTCTATCAAGATCGTACCACTGAGCAGTTACACACGATTCAGTTGGCGGGGATTTTTGTGCAGATCGGGCTGTTGCCGAACACTGACTGGCTCAAGGGTGCGATTGATCTGTCACCACGCGGTGAGATTGAGGTGAATGCACGCGGTGAAACGTCGATGGAAGGCGTGTTTGCTGCCGGTGATGCGACCACTACACCGTATAAGCAGATCATCATCGCCACTGGTGAAGGTGCAAAAGTCGCGCTGTCAGCGTTTGATTATTTGATTCGTCAAGCGGTGTAATACGTGTACTGAGTTGCCTGCTGAGTGCGGCTGATCCAATCCTCCTAGCGTTTTCAAAAGCTGGGAGGATTTTTATTTTTAGCCAGAAACATCAAATCAGAATTTCTTCTGGTCTATAATCGTAAAAATCTATCAATAAAACAAATTTAATCAATTTTACAGATTAAAACTTTTGCCCAATACTGTCTACACCAGCACAGCATCTCGGAGCAACGCCGCATGAATCCTTGTCAGTACAACATTCAGCAACGTCGCCAGCACACCAACATCGCCGCCAGTCTGTGGGGCATGTCGGCCAGCGCAGTGCAGCAGCAACTACAACAACTTGCGCAGACCGATGCCTGTGGTGCAGCGGGAATCCAGCAAGCCTACGATCAACTGCGGTATGGTCTGTTGGAGGATTGACCCCAGCAAATCTGCAACACAAATGCAGAGATTTTGGCATGAACACGCCATCAAAAAGCCTTATGCTCTGATTCAGACTCACGGAAGATGAGCAAAAACCAGCCCTTGGCTGCCGAGTAATTAGATCGTTACCGTAGTGGCGATCATAACTGGCAGCCAGCCCTTCAAGCAGATTCATCAGGAGATCAACATGGATCACAACACATCAAGCGGCCAATGCCCCGTTATGCATGGTAGCCCGACCTCAGCGCAACTGACTGAAAAAGCATGGTGGCCGAAAACCCTCAACCTCGACATCCTGCATCAGCACGACTGCAAGACCAACCCACTCGGCGCGGATTTTAATTATCGTGAAGCGGTTAAAATGCTGGATGCCGAAGCCCTCAAAGCCGATGTCAAAGCCTTGATGACCGATAGTCAAGACTGGTGGCCTGCCGACTGGGGGCACTATGGCGGCTTAATGATTCGTCTGGCGTGGCACTCAGCGGGCACGTATCGGATTGCCGATGGACGCGGTGGCGGTGGTTCAGGCAGTCAGCGTTTTGCCCCGCTCAACTCATGGCCGGATAATGGCAACTTGGACAAAGCACGGCGTTTACTATGGCCGATCAAGAAAAAATACGGCAACAAAATCAGTTGGGCAGACCTGATGATTCTGGCCGGTAATATGGCGTATGAGTCGATGGGCTTAAAAACCTTCGGTTTTGCGTTTGGTCGTCCTGACATTTGGCATCCCGAAAAAGACATTTATTGGGGTTCAGAGCGCGAGTGGCTCGCGCCAAGTGGCAGCGAAGGCTCACGCTATTCGGGTCAGCGAGACCTCGAAAATCCATTGGCAGCGGTGATGATGGGCTTGATTTACGTCAACCCTGAAGGCGTTGATGGGCAGCCTGATCCACTGAAAACCGCACATGATATGCGGGTAACTTTTGCTCGTATGGCGATGAACGATGAAGAAACCGTCGCACTGACGGCGGGTGGACATACCGTCGGTAAGGCGCACGGTAATGGCAGTGCCGCCAACCTTGGTGCAGCACCTGAAGGCGGCGAAATCGAAGAGCAAGGGTTAGGCTGGAATAATCACAAAACGCGCGGGATTGGCCGTGATACGGTGACCAGTGGCGTTGAAGGTGCGTGGACAACGCACCCGACCCAATGGGATAACGGGTATTTTGAAATGCTGTTCAAGCATGAGTGGGAGTTGACCAAAAGCCCAGCCGGTGCATGGCAGTGGCAGCCGACCAATATCCAAGAGCAAGATAAGCCGGTCGATGTGGAAGACCCAAGCATTCGCTGCATGCCGATGATGACTGATGCGGATATGGCGCTGAAATTTGACCCAGAATACCGCAAGATTTCTGAGCGATTCCGCGACGATCAGGCGTATTTTTCAGAGGTTTTTGCACGGGCATGGTTCAAGCTGACCCACCGTGATATGGGCCCTAAGTCACGTTATATCGGTGCAGATGTGCCACAAGAAGATTTGATCTGGCAAGATCCTGTGCCTGCTGGTCGCACGGATTACGACGTGGCAGCGGTAAAAGCCAAGATTGCGGCGAGTGGTCTGAGCGTTAGTGAGCTGGTCAGCACCGCGTGGGATAGTGCGCGGACGTTTCGCGGTTCGGACAAACGCGGCGGCGCGAATGGCTCGCGGATTCGGCTTGCACCCCAAAAAGACTGGGCGGGCAACGAGCCTGAGCGTTTGGCCAAAGTGTTGGCGGTGTATGAGCAGATTGCCGCCGAAACCGGTGTCAGTATAGCCGATCTGATTGTCTTGGGCGGTAACTTAGGGGTTGAGCAAGCGGCACACGCCGCCGGTGTCGCACTGACCGTACCATTTGCGGCAGGTCGTGGTGATGCAACAGCGGAGATGACCGATATTGAGTCATTTGAGCCGTTAGAGCCAGTCGCTGACGGCTTCCGGAATTGGCAGAAGAAGCATTATGTGGTCACGCCAGAGGAGTTGTTGCTGGATCGGGCGCAGTTGTTGGGCTTAACCGCCGCAGAGATGACCGTGTTGGTCGGTGGCATGCGGGTGATCGGCACCAATCATGCGGGTACAGCGCATGGCGTGTTTACCGATCGGATTGGTGCGCTGACCAATAATTTCTTTGTGAATCTGACCGACATGTCATATACATGGAAACCGACTGGCCGTAACAGCTACGAGATTTGCGAACGTCGCAGTGGTGCAGTGAAGTGGACGGCGACGCGGGTGGATTTGGTGTTTGGTTCAAACTCGGTGCTGCGCTCGTATGCAGAGGTGTATGCACAGGATGACAACCAAGCCAAGTTTGTGCATGATTTTGTCGCGGCATGGACAAAAGTCATGAACGCAGATCGGTTTGATGTGTTGGCTTGATCATTTGTCAAAGTGATTGATTAAACCCGATTCGTGCCGGTTGATCCGGCGCGAATTTTTATCCCCGCAACATCATCTTCACCGCATCCACCTCTGGCCGTACGCCATGCCAAACCGCAAACGCTTCGGCGGCTTGACCGACCAACATCCCCAGACCATCCGCGACAACCACACCGCGTGCTTGTGCCTGTGCCATAAAATCTGACGGCTTGCCATAGGCCATTTCATACGCATAGTCAAAGCGTAAGCTATCGGGGAGTTGTAGCGCATCGCCGCTCAGACTGGCCGATGTTGCGTTAATCACCACAGTAAAATCACCGCTTAACTGATCGAGTCCGCAGGCTGTCACCGCAACCGGCTGGGTAAATGGCCGTAGGTCGGCAATCAGCTGTTCAGCGCGGGGTACGGTACGATTGGCGATGACGATTTCGGCCACACCTGCCCGAATCAGCGGCAAAATCACGCCGCGTGTCGCACCACCAGCCCCCAAGATTAAGACACGCGCATTGGCCAGTGGGCAATCGAGATCAAGTAGGGCATTGACCAATCCCGTGCCGTCGGTATTGTCACCGTGCAATTTGCCATCGGCGATCCAAACTGTATTGACCGCCTGTGCTGCTTGGGCGCGTTCGGTCAACACTTCGCTTAAGGCAAAAGCCTGCTCTTTAAACGGTACGGTGATGTTTAGGCCGACACCGCCACCCGCAAAAAACGCAAATACGACTTCGGCAAAGCCATCCAGTGGGGCAAGTAATTTTTGGTAAGACAGCGCAATGCCGGTCTGCTGACCAAATGCTTGATGGATTTCGGGGGAGCGGCTATGCGCGATGGGGTTGCCAATCACTGCAAAATGTTTCATAAATTTTAAGACCGAATCAAAATGGCGTGTGCCAGCGCGTCAAAAAATCTCTTTTTGAGATAGGCGATAATTACATGGAGTTTTAATCCTGTATTACGCCTGCGGCTGGCCTCACTTTTGACAGGCCAAAAGTAAGCAAAAGCCTCTGTGCTTGGAAGACTCGCCATCCATGGCTCAGACAGTTCCAAGCACGTCATCCCTGTACGTAAAGCCAACTTTGAGTGTTTAACTCAGCCACTCGCGCGGTTTTAAAAAATACTCAGTCAAACGCGCTTCCGGCGAGCCAGATTCCCATTCTTTTCGATACGACCAACTGACCAAATTCGGTAAACTGACCAAAATCGACTCAATCCGCCCGCCAGATTGCAGCCCAAAAATCGTACCGCGATCATACACCAAGTTATATTCGACATAACGCCCGCGTCGATACAGCTGAAACTCACGCTGCGCATCGGTATACGGCAGGTGCTGACGCTGTTGAAAAATCGGAATAATGCCATCCAGATAGCCTTGTCCAACCGCTTGCATAAAGGCAAAGCAACGCTCAAAGCCCCAATCATTTAAATCATCGTAAAATAAACCACCCACACCGCGCTGCTCATCACGATGTTTTAAATAAAAATAATCATCACACCACTTTTTATAGCGCGGGTACACGTCATCGCCAAACGGTACGCACAAGTCCCGTGCTACGGTATGCCAATGGATACAGTCTTCTTCCACCGGATAAAATGGCGTGAGATCAAAGCCGCCACCCATCCACCAGACCGGCTCTTGGCCGTCTTTTTCGGCGACAAACAAGCGCACATTAGCGTGTGAGGTCGGGACGTTGGGGTTTTTTGGATGGATCACCAGTGACACGCCCATTGCTTGGGCTTTTGCACCGACCAACTGCGGGTAGCGCTGCGTGGCTGCAGCAGGCAGATGCGACAGGTGGATGTGCGAAAACATCACACCGCCTTTTTCGATCACTGTACCGTCTTGTAGTACACAGGAACGCCCACCACCGCCTTCGTCGCGTGTCCAATCGTCCGGTACAAATTGCGCTGTACCACCGCCCGCCCGCTCTTGCTGTTCAAGTGCTGTACAGATGTTGGCCTGTAGCTGCAATAAAAACGCACGAACGCGCTGAATATCGGCGGAAGTAGGATGCTCAGACATGGCGACACACTCAAAAGACTTGGGCTGTAGCCTAGCATAGCCAAAATCCCATAATAAAAATATGGGATTCTGTTGAAAGCTTATTCCAAATGACCCATGCGGGCGCGTTTGGTTGAGATATAACCGGCGTTAAATGGGTTGTAGCCGACATGCAGTGGCGTGCGCTGTGCGATATAAAAGCCGAGATCTTGCAGGGCTTTTTGTTTGGCGGGGTTATTGGTGATCAGGTTGATGCGTTCGACGGCGAAGTGATCCAGCATGGTCTTGCACATCTCATAGGTGCGACCATCAGCCGGTAGACCCAGCATCAGGTTGGCATCAAGCGTGTCATGGCCTTGATCTTGCAAAGCATAGGCACGAATCTTATTGGGCAAGCCGATGCCGCGCCCTTCTTGGCGCAAGTACAAGATAATCCCGCGCCCGTGTTTTTGAATCAGTTGCATGGTGGCTTGCAGTTGAGGGCCACAGTCGCAGCGCAGTGAGCCAAATGCGTCACCGGTTAAGCACTCTGAATGCAGTCGTAGCAAGACAGGCTGCGCTGAAGGCTCGTTCATGTTGAGCGACAACGCAACATGTTCTTCGCCTGTGTCTGCATCTTCGAATACCGAAATGTCAAAGTTGCCATATTGCGTCGGCAGTTTGGAACACGCCACAAATTGAAACGGCATGATCGATTCCTCAGGCTAAAGGCAGTGGTTGTACAGTATAGACAACATCGCTGGTTTCGTTCAGCTTGTCGGTTATACACAGACTCAACAGTGGATGATTTGACTGAGCAGTGCAGGTCAAAACATAGACATTACGGTGAACAAAGCTGTTACAGCTATTTCCACAATACTAAAGCTGTATCTGATAGGTCAACGCATCAATACGCATGAGATTGTATCCAATCACGAATTAATAAAAAATGATCATCAACAGCATCAGCAGCAGTACACATGCTGAGGTGATCATAATCGTGCCGAAAGCCGTTCACTTGAGATAAAAGTATAAACTGATCAGCAGGGTTGTGCATGTCGTGCATCAGTTTTTGCACATCAGTTGGATGACCCAAAAATGTGTCGTTTTGACCCGCCAAATGTAGCGTTGGAGGCAGATGTCGCCTGTGTTTTAACGCAGCCAAATAGTCAAACCCATCACTGACATCTTGCCATGTGTGCCGACTGTACACCCATTTTTTACAGTCGCGATACACGGCTGCTGGCTCGTCATCTGAGCCGAGTTTGAGTCGTTTGGCGGGTAAATAACCATAGCGTCGCGTATATAAACCGCCCACCACACCCCATAACAGATCAAGGCCAAAAAGCCGCTGGCGATTGAACACGCTGACGTGTCGCTTACTGCCCAAAAACACCATCGAACCGAACTGTGCTGCTGGAAAACGTGCCAAATAAGCCGTAAGCAACACACCGCCCCACGAGTGTGCAAGTGCGTGAATTGAGGTGTTTTGACCACGCAATTCGCGGATTTTTTGTAAAAAAGCCGGAATTTCTTCGGTAATGATCTGCTGTTGAGTGCGTGTTGACTGTCGCGTCACGCACGGCTCGCTTTGACCACGACCACTGAGATCGGCCACATAGACATCAAAGCCTTGTCTTGCCAAAAATGGCGCGAGTCCTTTCATGGAGTGTGAATAAAATACCCGACCACTACTGACACTGCCATGTAATAAAAACAATGGGGTGCTGTTGTTTGCACTACTGGCCAAACAGATGCGTTTCAAATGCAGTCGATCCAGACCATTGTCCAGCATAATCCATAGCGATTCCTGATTGAGTTCATGACATGGCTGTGCGGCTGTAGTCAGAGCATTCATAGGCAAATCTCGTCTTTTGTCGTGCATTGCAGCACTATGATAGAGCGATTGATTTCCAAAAAACAAATCTTATTGTTTTTTGTGTAATAAGTTAACCTGCTCAATTGATTGGTCAGTTACACGAACACTTCACCAACACTTCAATTAAGGTGCTAGGCCATTGCAGTGGCAAATGGTAGCATTCGCACCTGATGTGGCTGTTCCATTTGGCCAAGCCAATTGTGTACCCAAGCTGCTGTTCGTCAGCTCAGGCTTAATTAAGGCGTATGATGCACCAAACTATTCCTGCCCATCGACCCGATACCCCGCTGTTGGATCAGATTGATCATCCCCAGCAGCTCAAATCGCTGTCCACTGCCCAACTGTGTGAGTTGGCCGAGCAGTTGCGGCTGTACATGTTGTATGCCGCTGGACAAAGTGGTGGGCATTTTGGTGCAAATTTGGGCGTGGTTGAGCTGACCGTCGCGCTGCATGCCGTATTGGATACACCACGTGATCGCTTGGTTTGGGATGTTGGGCATCAGGCTTATGCGCATAAGGTGTTGACTGGCCGACGTGAACAATTGCCCACCATTCGTGCCAAGGGCGGGCTGACCGCGTTTCCGACCCGTGAAGAGTCCGAGTTTGATACCTTTGGGGTCGGGCATTCGTCCACCTCGATCTCTGCTGCGTTGGGTATGGCGCTGGCCTTACGCTATCGACAAGACTCGCGCACAGTGGCCTGTGTGATCGGCGACGGTGCGATGACGGCGGGTATGGCGTTCGAGGCGATGAACGACGCGGTACACCATCAGGCTGATTTACTGGTGATTTTAAATGATAATGACATGTCGATTTCGTGCAGTATCGGTGGTTTTTCGCGGCACTTGGCGGCACTGTGGCAAAGCGGCTATCAAGTCGGCGTTACCGATGCGGCAGAACCTGTGCTTCAGCCACGGCCAGATATGCAGTTTAAAGCGCGTAAAGCTGCGCCAGACTGTGAACAAAATCTATTTCAGGCGATTGGCTTTGAGTATTTTGGCCCGTTTGATGGGCATGATTTACCCGAGTTATTGCGAGTACTACGGCTGCTAAAACATCGCAAAACCCCACGCCTCGTGCATGTATACACCACTAAGGGCAAGGGCTTTGCACCAGCGGAAGCTGATCCGATTGGCTATCATGCAATCGGTAAACTCAACGCCAGTAAACCTGCCGCACTGCCGAGCGACCAACCGAAACCACAAAAATACTCGGATGTGTTCGGCCAGTTTTTATGTGATTTGGCAGCGCAAGACCGTGACATGCTAGCGATTACTCCTGCCATGTGCGAAGGCTCGGGCATGGTGAATTTTGCCCAGCGTTATCCTGAGCGGTTTTTTGATGTGGCGATTGCCGAGCAACACGCGTTGACGCTGGCGGCAGGTATGGCCTGTGAAGGCTTAAAGCCGATTGTGGCGATCTATTCGACCTTCTTGCAGCGTGGCTATGATCAGTTGGTGCACGATATTGCGCTACAAAACCTCGACGTGACCTTCGCGATTGATCGGGCGGGCTTGGTCGGTGAGGATGGCCCCACCCATGCCGGTGCATTTGATTATGCGTTTATGCGCACCTTGCCGAATGTCGTGCTGATGGCACCGAAAGACGAAAACGAATGCCGCCAGATGCTGTACACCGCCTACCAATATCAAGGCACAGCGGCGGTGCGTTATCCACGTGGCACAGGCATCGGCAGTGTGATTGTGCCGGAGCTGACTGCGTTAGCCATCGGACAAAGTGAGTTGCTCGCGCATCTCAACCCTGATGCGCCGTGTCAGATTGCGTTATTGGCGTTTGGCAGTATGGTGTATCCGGCGTTATTTGCTGCGCAACAATTGGCTGAGCAGTCTGCCGAATTGGGCATTCAAGTGATCAATATGCGCTTTATTAAGCCACTTGATCTTTCACAATTACAACGGGTTGCCGCAAGCTGTGCTGGACTGGTCACGATTGAGGAGCATGCCGTGCAGGCGGGTGCGGGCAGTGCAGTCAACGAAGCGTTAAATACCCTCGGTCTGTGTCTACCGGTGCAAAATCTTGGTTTGCCGGATGCGTTTTTGCCGCATGCGGCGCATGCGGAGATGCTGGCGGATTGCGGGCTGGATGTGGCGGGGATTGTGCGCTCGGTACAGGTGTTTGCGGCACGGCTGGGCGGTGATTAAGCGTATTTTGACGCAATCAGTTGTCGTCAGGCGTTGTGATATT
>OGCL01002070.1_pt1 | contig 15142 bp, 10 predicted proteins | sample 1570041 | NCBI WGS metagenome assembly OGCL01 (sample SAMN06266162, study PRJEB24511) | hot springs metagenome | isolation source: Hot spring water | place: South Africa: Limpopo | collected 2015-06-22
AGCGTCATACCCGAAGCCGAAGGCTGGATCGTGGGTCCGGAAGAAGAAGATCCGGATTACGCGGCCGAGTGCCACAGCCTGGTGGCCAGTCTGGGGCTGCAGGACAAGGTGCGTTTTCTCGGCTTCCGCCAGGTGCGCGAAGTCGTACCGCAGCTGGGCGTAATGGTGCTGACGTCGATCAGTGAGGCACAGCCGCTGGTGGTGCTCGAAGCCTGGGCCGCCGGCACGCCGGTGGTGACCAGTGACGTCGGCTCGTGTCGCGAGCTGGTCGAAGGCTCCACGCAGGAGGATCGCCAGCTTGGCTCGGCCGGTGAAGTGGTAGCAATTGCCGACCCACAGGCTACCTCGCGCGCCATCCTCTCGCTGTTACGCAATCCCGAACGCTGGAAGGCGGCCCAGGCCGTCGGCCTGGAGCGTGTGCGACGTTACTACACCGAAGAACTGATGCTCGCGCGCTATCGCGAGTTGTATCGCGAAGGCACGGAGAGCGCGTAATGGCGGGTATAGGCTTTGAACTGAGGAAGATCCTGTCCAAGGACTCCTACACCTCGACGATGCGCGCCTACCTGTATGCCGGCCTGATCAGTTCCGGCCCTTGGGTATTGTCGATCATCAGCGTGATGCTCATCGGCGTACTGAGCCTGGGGGCGGTGCTGCCGGAAACGCTGATCGGTCAGTTTCTGGTCACCGTGACCTACCTGATGGCAACGTCGCTGATCCTCACCGGCGGGCTGCAGCTGTTCTTCACCCGCTTCGTTTCCGATCGGCTGTTCGAACGGCGCCTGGACCTGATCCTGCCCAACCTGGTGGGCATACTGCTGCTGGTGACTATTGTCTCGGGGCTGCTGGCGATCTGTGTGCTGGGCTTGTTGTTCGATCAGTCGTTTTCCTATCGCCTGCTGGTGATGGCCAACTTCGTGGTGCTGTGCAACCTGTGGCTGGTGATCATCTTCCTGTCCGGGATGAAGGCCTACAACCGCATTCTCGGGGTGATGTTTCTCGGCTACTCGCTGATGGTCGCCTCGGCCTATCTGCTGCGCTTTCTCAACATCGACGGTCTGCTGCTGGGCCTGCTGATCGGTCACTCCAGCCTGCTGTTCATCTTCCTGTTCGACATCCTTCGCGAGTACCCGGCCGAGCGCCTGGTCGCGTTCGATTTTCTCAAGCGTCGCCAGGTATTCGGCAGTTTGTTGCTGACAGGGCTGTGCTACAACCTGGGCATCTGGATCGACAAGTTCATTTTCTGGTTCAACCCCTCGACTTCCGAAGCCGTGATCGGCCCGTTGCGGGCATCGATCCTTTATGACCTGCCGATCTTCCTCGCCTACCTGTCGATCATTCCCGGCATGGCCGTGTTTCTGGTGCGCATCGAAACCGACTTCGCCGAGTGGTACGAGCGGGTCTATGACGCGATCCGCGGCGGGGAAACCCTGCAGCACATCGGCTGGCTAAAGGAGCAGATGATCCTGGCGATTCGCCAGGGCCTGATGGAGATCTGCAAGGTCCAGGGCCTGACCCTGGTTCTGCTGTTTCTGCTCGCGCCGCAGTTGTTGTCCTGGCTGGGCATCTCGCACTACTACCTGCCGCTGTTCTACATCGACGTGATCGGCGTGAGCATTCAGGTGGTGTTCATGGCCTTGCTCAACGTGTTCTTCTATCTGGACAAGCGCGCCATCGTCCTCGAACTCTGCGTTCTCTTCGTCCTAGCAAACGGTGCGCTGACCCTGTTCAGCCAGATGCTTGGCCCGACGTTCTTCGGCTACGGTTTCACCCTGTCGCTGCTGCTGTGCGTGCTCCTCGGGTTGTATCGTCTCAACGAGGCGCTGGACGATCTCGAGTTCGAAACCTTCATGCTCAGTCGCTGAGTACGGCAATTCAGCCAGACGAAGCGCGTTACGATGTCCCATGGTCGATAGCAAGGCATGGCAACTCATGGCTGGCAGCGGTGGTCGGGTGCCTGATGCGGCGAACTTCACCCCCGTTTGTTTAACCTTATGTCAGTGAGCGCGCGTACCGCGTGACGCTTCCGCTTGGGGCTGGTCACCTGTAGCAGAGCTTGAAGCTGAACGAGGTTCGTGAGTCTGTCTAATGAGGCCTGCTCACCGAGGTACAACGGCAGGTTCTCTTCGCCGTGAGGATCGGCTGAGTGCGTGACTTAGCCTCAGGTGCTTTCGCGGGCCAGTATGCGGTAGTCGATTCGCGCGCAATGGCGCGGCCGTGGAAGGCCTTCGCGCTGCGCCTTGGCGCTGGCCAGGAGCATTTCTCCAGCGCGCTGGCCGATACCGTAGGGATCCACCGCCACCGTGGTGATGGTGGGGGTGCAGTAGCGGGAGACCTCGAAGTCGCCGAAGCCGGCCACGGCCAGGTCCTCCGGCACCCTCAGCCCCTGACGATGGCACTCCATGATCGCACCGAAGGCCGACAGATCGCTCACGCACAGCACCGCGTCGGTATCCGGCCAGTGCGCCAGCAGGCGGCGAACGGCCTCGCCGCCATGACTCATGGTGATGGGTGAGGTGCCGTGCTCTACCAGTCGCGGCTCGCCCAGGTCCAAGGTGGTGATCGCCTGCAGGTAGCCGAGGCGGCGTTGCACACCGCGATCATCCCGCGCCGAGGCGCCGCCGATGAAACCGATGCGCCGGTAACCGCGCGCCTGCAAGTGGGCCACCATGGCGGCGGCGGCCTCGGCATTGGAGAAACCGACCGCCTGTTCGATTGGCTCGGCGGGCAGATCCCAGGTCTCAACTACCGGCACAGCGGCCCTCTGCAGTAACTTGCGGGTACTTGCCAGATGGACGCTGCCGGTTAGCATCACACCCACCGGGCGGTGGCGCAGCAGGGTATGCACCAGCAGCGCCTCTTCTTCCAGCTGATAGTTGGTGTCACCTAGCAGCAGGCACAGCCCTTGCGGGCGGACCGCATCGTGGAGGCCGCGGACGGTGTCCGCGAAGTTGGAGCTAATCAGCGAGGGCACCAGCGCCACGATGAATTCCGAGCGGCCGCTCGATAGGCTGCCGGCCGAAGCATCTGGCAGGTAGCCGAGGCTGTCGATGGCCTCCTGCACGCGCTGGCGGGTATGCGGCGCCACATCCCGTCCGGCGAGCACACGGGACACCGTCATCTTGGATACCCCGGCTAGTTTGGCGACGTCCGCCATCCGTGGCGGTGTGCTGGATGTGCGGATGTCCTCGTGACTCATGACGGCCTTATATACCTGGTTGGTTTCGTCGATGTGGCTGGCCACGACGGCCACTGCTCATCGTCAGCGAGTATACATGCGGCGTACCGCGACAGCGGCTCGTCCTCTGTGTGGGGAGCATGGCTGCGGGAGGCTTTACAAAACGAATGTTACCGGTAACATTCCATGCTGATAGGCGCTCAGCTGCTTGGGCCGGTCGCCATACCAATAACAATTAAGCGCGCAACACCGCGCCGGTCCTCACCGAAGAGAGAACGCTCATGACTGCACCGACCAAACGCCTGCTCCGCAGCCAACAATGGTTCGACGACCCTAGCCATGCCGACATGACCGCACTCTATGTCGAGCGCTACATGAACTATGGCCTGACCCGTGAAGAACTGCAGTCGGGCCGGCCGATCATTGGTATCGCCCAGACCGGCAGCGACCTGGCACCGTGCAACCGGCACCACCTGGAGCTGGCCGAGCGAGTCAAGGCCGGGATCCGAGATGCGGGCGGCATTCCCATGGAGTTTCCCGTGCACCCGCTGGCCGAGCAGACACGCCGGCCGACCGCGGCCCTGGACCGCAACCTGGCCTACCTGGGGCTGGTGGAGATCCTCCATGGTTACCCGCTCGACGGCGTGGTGCTGACCACTGGGTGCGACAAGACGACCCCGGCCTGCCTGATGGCTGCGGCGACCACCGATCTGCCGTCCATCGTACTGTCCGGCGGGCCGATGCTGGACGGTCATCACAACGGGCAACTGATCGGCTCCGGCACCGTGCTCTGGCATGCGCGCAACCTGCTCTCGGCAGGCGAGATCGACTACGAAGGCTTTATGGAGATGACCACCGCCGCTTCGCCCTCGGTGGGGCACTGCAACACCATGGGTACGGCGCTGTCGATGAATGCTCTGGCCGAAGCCCTGGGCATGTCTCTCCCCGGATGCGCAAGTATCCCGGCGCCCTACCGCGAGCGCGGTCAGATGGCCTACCTGACCGGCAAGCGCATCGTCGACCTGGTCCGCGAGGACCTGCGCCCGTCGCAGATCATGACGCGTGCCGCGTTCGAGAATGCCATCGCCGTGGCCTCGGCTCTGGGCGCTTCGAGTAACTGCCCGCCTCACCTGATCGCCATCGCCCGTCACACTGGTGTCGAGTTGAGCCTGGAGGATTGGCAACGGATCGGCGAGGACGTCCCGTTGCTGGTCAATTGCATGCCAGCGGGTAAGTACCTCGGCGAGGGTTTCCACCGAGCCGGCGGCGTGCCGGCGGTGATGCACGAGCTGCTCAAGGCCGGGCATCTGAATGAGGAGTGTCGCAGCGTCGCTGGCAGGAGCATAGGCGAGATAGTCGCCGCCGCGAAGGCGCACGACGCCGACGTGATCCGACCCTACGCAGAGCCGCTCAAGCACCGTGCCGGTTTCATCGTGCTTAGTGGCAACTTCTTCGACAGCGCGATCATGAAGATGTCGGTTGTCGGCGAAGCCTTTCGCCAGACCTACCTCTCCGAGCCCGGTGCGGAAAACAGTTTCGAGGCGCGGGCCATCGTGTTCGAAGGTCCCGAGGACTACCACGCGCGGATCAATGACCCGGCTCTGGAGATCGACGAGCGCTGCATCCTGGTGATTCGTGGATGCGGCACCGTTGGTTATCCGGGTAGTGCCGAAGTGGTCAATATGGCGCCGCCGGCTGAGCTCATCCGCCGCGGGGTGACCTCGCTACCGTGCATGGGTGACGGCCGCCAGAGCGGTACCTCGGCCAGCCCATCGATACTCAACATGTCGCCGGAGGCGGCAATCGGAGGCGGCCTGGCACTGCTGCGCACGGGGGACCGGCTGCGCATCGACCTGAATGCGCGCAGCGTCAACCTGCTGGTCGACGAAGCGGATCTAGCCCGCCGTCAAGCCACAAGCGTGCTAGCCATCCCGCCGTCCCAGACGCCATGGCAGGAGCTCTACCGCAAGTTGGTTGGTCAAGTCTCGACCGGCGGTTGCCTCGAACCGGCGACGCTATACCTGAAGGTGATCGCCAACGGTGAACCACGCCACTCGCACTGAGTGTCGCCACATCACTGTGCGCCGCCCATCGGGTGGCGCCGATGGCGATAGGGGTTCAGGCGCGTTGACTGAAGGCGATGGTCAGGCTGCTGGTGGGGATCACCAGCATGCCCATAGAGCCCAGGTGCCCGGAATATGGGCGAAGAACAACGTGCTCAGCATGCGGGCTGAGACGATCTATGCAAGCTGATTGACCCCAGCACCACCGGCGTGACGTAGCGGAAAGACTGCGTTAGCAATAGGTGGCAAAGCATGCCGCAGTCCTCAGGGCGAGCATCAATGGGACATGGCTGAAATCGAAATGGCGCAGCGCCGGTCCGGCGGTCATCACCAGGCTGTTGATCAGTCTGCTGAGAAAGTTGCTGGTGACCGGATTGTCGATTTCGCTGGTTGTGCGCGAACAGTGAGTAGCAACCGAAGCAGGCTGCTCTGCGGTGGGTTCAGGACTGCGGCTGGGCCGGGATGATGCGGCCGGCATTCATCAGTACCAACGGATCGAACAGTTGCTTGATGCCGGCCAGCAGGCTCAGTTCGGTTTCGGTGATGCGCGCCAGATAGGCTTCCTGCTTGGCCCGGCCGATGCCGTGTTCGGCACTGATGCTGCCGTCGAAGCGGTCGACCTCGGCGAAGATGATCCCTTCCAGAAGCTGCAACAGGCAGGAGGCCTCCTCGGCGGCGAGATCGGTCGGCGGCAGTATGTTGAAGTGCAGGTTGCCGTCGCCGACATGCCCGTAGACCAGCACCGTGGCTTGTGGCGAGGTTTCTGCCACTGCTGCGCTGGCTTGTTCGACGAACTGCGCGATATGCGAGATCGGCACCGACACGTCTGTGCGCAGGTGCTCGCCACGCATGCGCTGGCCTTCGACCATGGCCTCGCGGATCAACCAGAAACGCTGCGCCTGGGCCACGTTGGCAGCCATCGCGCCGTCGAGCAGCAGGCCGCTGTGCATGCCCTGCTCGAGAAAGCGCTCGAACAGTCCGTCGAGTTCCACCGGGCCGGAGGAGGACAATTCCAGCAACACGTAGTAGGGGTAGCGAGCTGCCAAAGGATCGGTCAGTTGGCTGGCGGCCTCGAACGCCAGCTCCATGCCCAGGCGCGGGATCAACTCAAATGCTGACAACAGGTCGCTGCATTCGCGCCGGGCGCGCCCATAGAGCTGCACGGCCGCCTCTACCGATGCCACGGCCAGCAGCGCAGTCAGGCTGCGCTGGGGACGTGGCAGAAGCTTCAGCACGGCGCCGGTGACGATGCCCAGGGTGCCTTCGCTGCCGATGAAAAGCTGCTGCAGGCGATAGCCGCGGTTGTCCTTGCGCAGGGCCTTCAGGCCGTCCCAGATGCGCCCATCCGGCAATACCACCTCCAGGCCGAGTACCAGCTCGCGCATCATCCCGTAGCGCAGCACGTTGACCCCGCCTGCATTGGTGGCGATGTTGCCGCCTATCTGGCAACTGCCCTGTGCGCCCAAGGCGAGGGGAAAGTAGCAGTCCTCAGCCTCGGCTGCGCGCTTGACCTCCTCGAGGATGCAGCCGGCGTCGACTGTCATGGTAAATCCGAGCGGGTCGAGTTGGCGGATACGCCTCAGGCGCTCCAGGCTGATGATCAGCTCGGGTCGGTCCATGTCTGGCAGGGCGCCGCCCACCAACCCGGTATGGCCGCCTTGGGGGGCCATGGCGATACGTCGTTCGTGGCAGAACCGAACCACCGCGGCGACTTCCTCGGTGCTCCGCGGGCGTACCACTGCCAGCGGTGTGCCGAGGCGATCTCCGCCCCAGTCAGTGGTATAGCGTTCGAGGTCTTGGGGATCGTCAAGCACGCCCCGCTCACCGAGCAGGGCAGTCAGCTCGTTTATCACGTCCGCCTTGGATGCGTTCATGTCGGTGTCCTTATTCAGGGATCGGCTAGGGAAAACCGGGCGGGGGCGTTTCCCCGCTCCAGACCCGGTATCGAATTGCAGCGTCAGCGGTACCAGAGCACCAGGCCGGGGAATGCCAGGAAAAGCACCAGCAGGCCGAGCAAAGTCAGGTAGAACGGCAGCAGGCTTTTGACCAGCGCCTCCATGCCTACCTTGCCCACGCCGCAGCCGACGTAGAGAACGGTGCCGACCGGCGGGGTGATCAGGCCAATGCCAAGGACGAAGGACATCAACACGCCGAAGTACACCGGGTCGATGCCGAGCTTGACCACGATCGGCGTCATCAGCGGCGCGAGGATGACCATCGCCGGGGTGAGGTCCATGAAGAAGCCAACCACCAGAAGGAACGCCGTGAGGATGCCAAGAATCACGAACTTGTTGTCGGACAGCGCGCCGAGTGTCTCCACCAGTTGCTGCGGGATCATGTTGGCAGTCAGTAGCCAGGCCAGCACGTTGGCGAAGGCCAGCAGCATGACCACCCCGGTCAGCTTGCCGGTGGCGATGCACAGCTGGAAGAAGCGTTTGGCCGACAGGCTGCGATACACGAACATCGAAACGACGAGTGCATAGATCAGAGCGAACGCCGCGCTCTCAGTGGGCGTGAATACCCCGCTGAGGATGCCGCCGACGATGATCACCGGTAGCAGCAGGGCCAAGAACGCCCCACGCAGCGCCTTGACCAGTTCAAGCAGGTCGAAGGGCTGTGCCTTGCCGATCTTCTTCGACTGCACGAAGGTGGTACAGGCCAGGCCCAGAGTGATAATGATGCCCGGCACTATGCCGGCCAGGAACAGCTGAGAGATGGACGTGTTGGTGACCACCCCGTAGAGGATCATCGGAATGGAGGGCGGGATGATGATCCCGACTACCGAGGCGGCGACTATGATGGCAGTGGCCAGGGGGGCTGGATAATGATGGCGCTTCATCGGGTCGATCATCATGCTACCGACCGCCGAGGCGTCGGCGACTGCCGACCCGCTGATGCCACCGAAGAACATCGACGTCAGTACGGCGATCTGGCCCAGGCCGCCGGCGATGAAGCCGACCAGGGCGCTGGCCAGGCGAACCAGGCGTTTGGCGATACCGCCTTCACTCATCACCTCGCCGACCAGAATGAACAGCGGGATGGCCAGCAGTGGAAAGGAGTCCAGGCCATTGACCGCCTCGGAGACGATCGGCGTCAGCGAGTAGTCGGCGTAGAAGAAGATGAACAGGCTGATGGCGGCAAGGCCGAAGGAGATCGGCATGCCGACGATGATGGCGGCGAACAGGCCGATCAGGATACTCCAGAGAATCATGTCGGGCTCCGCGCGAACAGGTTGAAGAGGGCGATACTGTTGGCGATCAAGGTCAGCACCGCCATCACAGGCATGGCGCTGAACAGCAACGTCTTGGGGATCTGCAGCAGCGGCGTGACGCTGATGAAACCGGTCATGATGTCGCGGAAGCCGATCAGGATGCAGATGCACACGAGATAGATCACCCCGATCGAGAGCAGGCCAAAGACCTTGCGAACGGGACTGCTGACCAGGTTCTTGAAGTAGCTCACCGAGACGTGCTCGTTGTTGAGGCTGGCCAGGCCAGCGCCCAGTAGCACCAGCCAGATGAACAGGATGCGCGATATCTCCTCGGCCCAGACGAACGAGTAGTTCAGGGCGAAGCGGCCGAAGACGTTGGCCGCCACGCAGAAAACGACCCCCAGCACCAGCAGGCCGATGGCGATTTCCAGCGTCGAGCGCAGCAGTTGCATGGACGCCTGGAATGGGTTTGCAGAATTGACCTTCATATTGTCTCCACGCTACGAGTCTGTCCCGCGAAAGCGGGCGCGGAGGGGCCGCCGGGCGCCACCGTCCGCGCTTGCCGGGTCAAAGGATCAGGACTCTTTCAGGATGGAGGCCAGCAGCTCGGCGCCGATCTGTTCCTTCCACTTGTCGTAGACCGGCTGTAGCTTGGTCTGGAAGACCTTCACCTGCTCGGGCGTCAGCTCGCTGATGTTCATACCGGCGGCCTTCAGCTCAGCCTTTAGTTGACTATTCAGCGAGCGGCTGACCTGGCGTTGGTAGATCGCCATGTCGTGCGCGGCTTCTACGATCAGTTGCTGGTAGTCGGCTGGCAGCTTGTTCCAGAAACGTTCGGACACCAGGGTGATGAAGGGGGTGTAGACGTGATTGGTTTCGACGGCGTAGGGCTGCACTTCATTGAAGCGCGATGCCGAGATGGTGATCCAGGGGTTCTCCTGGCCGTCAACCACGCCCTGTTCTAGCGCGGTGAACAGCTCGGCGAAGGACATGGGCGTTGGGTTCGCCCCCAGGGTCCGCCAGATGTCGATGTGGATAGGATTCTGCATGGTGCGGATCTTCAGGCCGGCCAGGTCGTCGGGCGACTGCACGGCCTTGTTCTTGTTGGTCAGCTGGCGATAGCCGTTTTCCGCCCAGCCGATAGCGACGAAGCCCTTGCCTGAGGCGTTGGCGAGGATCTTCTGACCGATTTCACCGTCCAGTACTCGGTCAGCCACTTCGGTGTTTGGGAAAAGGAACGGCAGGTCGAAGACTGCGAACTCCGGGAGCATGCCGACCAATGGCGAGGTGGAGGGCGCGGTCATCTCCAGGGTACCTGCCTGCAATGAGCTGACCGCCTGCAGGTCGTCGCCAAGCTGGGCGCTGTGGAACAGCTTGACCTGGATATGCCCGCCGCTGCGCTCTTCGACGATCTTCTTGAAGTATTCCAGGCCCCGATACTGTGCGCCGGCCTGGGTAGTACCGATGCTGAATTTAAGCTCGAAGTCGCCCTGGTCAGCGACGACCGCGCCATTCACTTCTGGTATGGGGGGAAATGGCGGGGCAGCGGTCGCCTGAGCGCTGGCCAGGCCTATGACCAGGCCGGCGATGAGAGAAGTGAGCGATTTTCTTGTAGTTGTTTTCATGATGACACTCCGATCTTGTTTGTTTTGGTACTTCTGGGTGTGACGTCGGGCCTGCGGGCCAAACCCGAGGGCTCAGCCTGAGCGGCACAGGTTTGCCGTACGTGGGATATGCATGGCTTCTGAAGGGCTCAGTGGTTCACTCGGCCTGCCAGGCCGCCCCGCTGGGGTAAAGGTGGCGGGCGAGCGACTCGGGATGCATGCTGATGCTGTAACCCGGTGCTGTGGGCACCTGGTAGCGGCCGCGATGGACCCGTACCGGATCGAGAAAGTGTTCGTGCAGGTGGTCGACGTATTCCAGTACACGCCTCTCAAGGGACGCGGAAACGGCGATATAGTCGAACAGCGCAATATGCTGCACGTACTCGCAGAGGCCGACACCGCCAGCATGGGGGCAGACCGGCACGTCGTACTTGGCTGCCAGTAGTAGCACCAGAATGACTTCATTGAGGCCACCGAGGCGCGCGGCATCGAGCTGGCAGTAGTCGATGGCGCCGGCCTGCAGCAGCTGCTTGAACATGATCCGGTTGTGGCAGTGCTCGCCGGTGGCCACGCCGATTGGGCCGATGCGCCGGCGAATTTCGGCGTGGCCAAGGATGTCGTCCGGGCTGGTGGGTTCCTCGATCCATAGCGGATCGAACTGGGCGAGCTGGCGCATGTTGGCCACCGCCTCGTCGACATCCCACATCTGGTTGGCATCCATCATCAGCGCGCGCTCCCAGCCGATTTCCTCGCGCAGGATACTGGCGCGGCGTATGTCTTCTTGCAGGTCGCCGCCAACCTTCTGCTTGAAGTGGGTCCAGCCCTCGGCCAGCGCCTCGCGTGCCAGGCGGCGGATCTTGTCGTCTGAGTAACCGAGCCAGCCGGCCGAGGTGGTGTAGCCAGGGTAGCCCTGCTCGAGCATTTCTTCCTCGCGCTTGGCCTTGCCAGCGGCCTTGCGCTTGAGCATCGCCAGGGCTTCCTGCGGGGTCAGGACATCGCTGACGAAGCGGAAGTCCAGACAGCTCACCAATTGCTCCGGCGACATATCGCACAGCAGCTTCCACACCGGCTTGCCCTCGACCTTGGCCCACAGATCCCAGAGCGCGTTGACGATGGCGGCCGTGGCCAGGTGAATCGCTCCCTTGTCCGGGCCGATCCAGCGCAGCTGGCTATCGCCGCTGGTGATGTGGCGCCAGAAGCCGCCCATGTCGGCGCTGATCGAGGCCAGGCTGCGGCCCTCGATCAGCGGAGCCAGGGATTTCACCGCGGCTACGCAGATTTCGTTGCCGCGACCGATGGTGAATGTCAGGCCATGACCTTGCAGGGCAGAGGCGGCATCCGTGTGCAGGGTCACGTAGGTAGCGGAGTAGTCGGGCGCGGCGTTCATCGCATCCGAGCCGTCGAGCTCGCGGGAGGTCGGGAAGCGGATGTCCTGCACGTCGACGCGGGTGATAGTCGGCATAGGGCGAGTTACCTGCCAGTGTCTGGCGTTGTTGTTATGGTTCTCACCGGGCCCTGGTCCCGCGCGTGGAGCGCGGTTCTGGCCCGCGGATCGGGATATGCCGGGCGCACGGCCATGCAGATGCTGCGCGGTCGCCCGGCAGGCAGCAGAAATCAAGTTAGGGTAGGTGTCGCGGGGCGTCTAATGAGGCTTGCTCATCGCGCAATAACAGTAGGTTATCTGCGCCCGGCCGCGCGTTTCGTGCTGCCGGCGCGTGCTAGTCCTGCGTGCGTCCGGCGAGAAGGATATCGATGAGTTCCTGGGCATTGCCCGAGGGTGTCTCGTGCTTGCGCGTGAGGATGCCGAAGCTCAGCGGCTGGGTGATAAGCGGCGTTGACAAGACGCAGAGGCGGCCCTGTTCGACCTGCTGCCGGGCGATGGCCTCTGGCAGCAGGGCCAGGGTCTGGCTGTGCTGCAGCAGATGCTGGGTGGTTTGCACCGAAGTGGTCTCGATGATGTTGTTCGGCGGCGTGATCTGCAGTTGGCTGAGGATTTGTTCGAGCATCTGCCGCATGGGCGTGTCCAGCGGGTACAGCACCCAGGGCCATTGGGTCAGCTCGGCCGCCGGGATGTCGCGCCTTTCGCTCAGTGGATGAGTGCGGTTGGCCACCAGCCAGAAGGGCTCTTCGGCCAGCGGTTGAAAGTCGAAGCGATGTTGTTGGCGCACCTGGGTGAAGCGCCCGACCACCAGATCCAGTTGCTTGTGCTCGAGCATGTGCAGCAGGTGGTCGCTGGTCTGCTCGACCAGCTCAATCACCAGCAGTGGTCGCCGGCGTTTGATCTCGGCCAGCGCCTCAGGTAGCGCCGCAGCGGTGGCTGCGAAGATCGCGCCGATCTTGACGTAGCCATGGCCGCCTTTGCGCAAGGTATCGAGCTGGTGAGTGAAACGCTGGGCGTCGTTCAGGGTGAGCTCGGCGTACTGGATCACCACAAGGCCCAGTTCGCTGGGTTGCAACTCCCGGGGCAGGCGCTCGAACAGCGGGAAGCCGAACAACTCCTCGATGTCTCGCAGCATCTTGCTCACGGCAGGTTGACTGAGGCCCATCTGTTCGGCGGTGGCATGCATGTTGGCAGTGCGCGCGAGTGTGGCAATCAGCGACAGATGGCGGAATTTTAGCCAGTTCTTCAGGGCCGGCAGATTGCTGGAATCGCCGCTCATGGTCGGCAGGCCGGCGAGTGGAGTGATAACGAAGTCATATCGGCCCTTGAGGAAATGTCATTAGAAGCCCGAGGTGCAGAATGCCTAAAGTCGCATCCGTCGCGCCGCCGTACAAGTCTGCTGTGCCTTATCGCGCGCGGCAGCAGGTCCGGCTCCCCGTCAATTGGTTCCGGGGCTGCCGAAGGCGGCATTCGCATTCTCCCACCACGGTAAAGACGCCAATGCCCAGTCCGCTGCTGCTTACTCCTGAAAATACACTTCCCGTCGATGGCCTGCGGGGCACCCTGATCGGCCGTGCCTGGATTCCCGGTGAGGTCGCGGGCCCGTCTCCGGTGCTGCTACGCGATGGTGGAGTGTACGACCTGACGGGGTTGGCGCCGACCCTCAGCGGTCTTCTGGAACTGCCCGAACTGCTGGCCAGCTTGCGCGAATCTTCGGGCCGGCGCATCGCCAGCGTTGCCGAACTGCTGGCCAACAGCGGTAGCCTGCGTAACCCGGCGCTGCCGAGTCTGCTGGCGCCGGCAGATCTGCAGGTGATCAAGGCAGCTGGGGTGACCTTCGCTGCCAGCATGCTTGAGCGGGTGATCGAGGAGCGCGCTGGCGGTGATCCACAGAGTGCCGAGGAGATTCGCAGCAAGGTGCGCGGGGTGATCGGGGACAACCTGGCCAGTGTCCAGCCGGGCTCCAAGAGCGCGCAGCGGCTCAAGGCGCTACTGATCGAGCAGGGCCTGTGGTCGCAGTACCTGGAGGTGGGTATCGGCCCGGACGCCGAGATATTCACCAAGGCGCCGGTCCTGGCGGCAGTTGGTAGCGGCAGCGAGATTGGTATTCATCCCGGCTCGGCCTGGAACAATCCGGAGCCTGAGGTGGTGCTTGCGGTCAACAGCCGTGGCACGGTTCTCGGTGCGACCCTGGGCAACGACGTCAACCTGCGCGACTTCGAGGGACGCAGCGCTCTGCTGCTGAGCAAGGCCAAGGACAACAATGGCTCGTGCGCGATTGGCCCGTTCATTCGCCTGTTCGACGATAGCTTCAACCTTGATGACGTGCGCCAGTGCGTGGTCGAGTTGCGGGTCGAGGGTGAAGACGGCTTCGTTCTTGACGGCAGTAGCTCCATGGCGCAGATCAGTCGTGACCCATTGGATCTAGTGGCGCAGACGCTGAACCGTAACCATCAATACCCGGACGGTTTCCTGTTGTTCCTGGGCACCCTTTTTGCCCCCACCGAGGATCGCGATCAGCCGGGTGGTGGCTTCACCCACAAGCTGCATGACCGGGTCAGTATCGGCAGCGCCAAGCTGGGCGTGCTGCACAATAGGGTCGGTCGCAGCGATGAGGTGGCGCCCTGGACCTTCGGCCTGCGCGATCTGATCAATAACCTCGGCGCGCGTCGCCTGCTCTAGGAAAGTCATCGCGCAATCAGACGCTTTCATTAGGCAGCATCACCGGGTTTTGGAGTGGCCTACACCGTTTCGCCGCAGATCCGCAAACCACAGGTCAAGGCAAGCTCACCGACACCATGCAGATGCTCCAGTGTGGTTTGGCTTGCGGTCGCCCTACAGCAGGCTGTCGGGTCGACATTCCGCTCGGCAGATTGCGGATTGCGCCCTCACAAAGGGACGAATATCGAAGTTATCACTTATCATACGTCTGACAACTGCAGTAGAGTTGTCACCCCCTCGACCCAAAAGGTCGAGCCTCATTCATTGTCCGGGGCGGTGTTGCCGCCCCTCCTGACAGGAGAACGCCATGCTGAGTCTGACTGGCCACAATTACATCGGCGGTGAGCGCCGCGCCGCCGGCACCGCCCTCCACAAGAGCCTCGACGCCAGCAGCGGTGAAGCGCTGCCGTACACCTTCATCCAGGCCACGCCGGAAGAAGTCGACGCTGCCGCCCAGGCTGCCGCTGCCGCTTATCCGACCTATCGCAACCTGTCGGCCGTGCGCCGCGCCGAGTTCCTTGAGGCGATTGCCGACGAGATCGATGCCCTCGGTGACGACTTCGTTGCCCTGGTCTGCCGCGAAACCGCGCTGCCGGCTGCCCGCATCCAGGGCGAACGTGGTCGTACAAGTGGCCAGATGCGCCTGTTCGCCAAGGTGCTGCGTCGTGGCGACTTCTACGGTGCGCGCATCGACCGCGCCCTGCCGGATCGTCAGCCACTGCCGCGCCCGGATATCCGTCAGTACCAGATCGGTGTCGGCCCGGTCGCCGTGTTCGGCGCCAGTAACTTCCCGCTGGCCTTCTCCACCGCTGGTGGCGACACCGCGTCGGCCCTGGCCGCCGGTTGCCCGGTGGTGTTCAAGGCGCACAGTGGCCACATGGCCACTGCCGAGTGTGTGGCCGATGCAGTGATCCGCGCGGCCGAGAAAACCGGCATGCCCAAGGGCGTGTTCAACATGATCTTTGGCGGCGGTGTCGGCGAGCT
>OGCL01002071.1_pt1 | contig 15141 bp, 13 predicted proteins | sample 1570041 | NCBI WGS metagenome assembly OGCL01 (sample SAMN06266162, study PRJEB24511) | hot springs metagenome | isolation source: Hot spring water | place: South Africa: Limpopo | collected 2015-06-22
GGGCGTCGCCAAGCGGTAAGGCATCGGTTTTTGGTACCGACATTCCCAGGTTCGAATCCTGGCGCCCCAGCCACCGCGTATTGTGTCTACCCCACAAACTTGCCCCCCCAAAAAAATCTCCCATTCGCGTCTTATCACGCCGCTTTCCTCTCTTCCTTTTGTTCCAAAGCCGGCTAGCCTTGGGAACCATGGGGTTGAGTCTGTGGGGACTGCATGGCACATCTTGCCGAAGGTGAGATCGCACTTCCGCGCATTGCGCGCATCGAATGGCCGACCGTCGCATTGGCCGTTTTGATATACGGGGGCTTCATCGGCCTCACCTGGTTCTGGCGCGACATCCCGCTTTGGATCCTGGTTCCTGCGGGCGCTTGGCTGATTGCCTGGCATGGCTCGCTGCAGCACGAGGTGATCCACAATCATCCGACCCGCAATATCAGGATCAATGATGCGATCGGCGTGCCGCCGATCTCGCTCTGGCTGCCCTATCATGTCTACAAGGAAAGCCATCTCGCCCATCACCGTGACGAACTCCTGACCGATCCGATCGAGGATCCGGAATCCTATTATTTCACCGCCAGGGACTGGGATCGCTTCGGCTGGTTCGGTCGCACGCTGCGCGAATTCAACCTGACGCTGGTCGGCCGCCTGACGGTCGGGCCTGCCATCATCCTCGGCTCCTTCCTTTGGCACGAGGCGCTGATGGTGATCCGCGGCGAGGGCGACCGCCGCCGCCTCTGGGCCTGGCATCTGCTCGGGGTCGCCGCCGTGCTTTGGTGGGTGCTCGTCGTCTGCGACATGCCCTTCCTGCTGTTCTTCTTCGGTTTCGTCTATTGCGGCACGGCGCTGTCTCGCCTGCGCTCCTATGCCGAGCATCGCTTTGCCGACAATCACGAGGAGCGCACGGCCATCGTTGAGCGCAGCCCGCTTTTCGGCCTGCTCTTCCTCTACAACAACCTGCATGTCCTGCATCACCGCGTGCCGGCGCTGCCCTGGTACATGCTGCCGGCCTTCTACGAGCGTCACCGCGATTTCCTCGTGCGGCTGAACGGCGGCCTCGTCTATCGCGGCTATAGCGATGTCGCCCGCCGCTATCTGTTCCGCAAGCATGACCGCCCCACCCATCCGAGGCACTCCTGAGCGGCGCGGCAGAGACGCGGCTTGTGAGCCTTGCGATGTATGTCGCGCCTTCCGTGGTGGTCGAGGCGCAGCAGCACCTCTGGGCCTTCCTGCGGGGTCATCTGCGTGAGAGCGGGCTGGTCGATGTGCCCCAGGCGCCCGACGAAGACATCGCCCATCACGATGCCTGGCTCGATCCGCGCCTTCTGCTCGCCCAGACCTGCGGCTTTCCCTTCGTCAAGCATCTGAAGGGCCGGGTGCGCCTCGTCGCCACCCCGGTCTATGAGGCGCCGGGCTGTGTCGGGCCGACCATGGTGAGCGTGATTGTCGTGCGGCAGGAGGGCGCGCCGGAAAGCCTCGCCGCCTGCGTCGGGCTGAAGGCCGCGATCAACGAGACCGGCAGCAATTCCGGCTACAACCTCCTGCGCGCCGCCGTCGCCCCCCATGCCGGTGGAAAACCGTTCTTCCAAGGTGTCATCGAGACCGGCGGCCATCTGGCGAGCATCGAGGCGGTGCAACAGGGCAAAGCCGATCTCGCCGCCATCGACTGCATCACCTTCGACCTCCTGCGCCGCCACGCGCCCCAGCACCTTGACGGGTTGGCGGTCCTCGAACACACCCCGTCCGGCCCCAACCTGCCTTTCATCACCCGGCTTTCTGCATCTGACGAGGAGGTCGCAGCCCTGCGCTCAGCCCTCAAGGCGGCGATCACCGCGCCGGAACTCGCCGAAACCCGGGAGATCCTCGGCCTCAAGGACATCGTGGTGCTGGGGGAGGGCGCTTACGACATCCTGCTCGAGCATGAGCAGGCGGCCATTGCCGCCGGTTATCCTGACCTGTCCTGAACTGGCCGCTCAGGCAGAAATCCGCCCGGAAACATTGCAAGCAGCGTCATCGCCAGCCTCGAGCACTCGGTTTCGCCCGGCAGCCTTGGCCGCATAGAGCGCCCGGTCGGCACGTGCGATGGCGGGGTAGGGTTCCTGCTCGCCGGGACGCGGACACGCAGGAATCCTCGCGGTTCGCGGTCGAATGATCGTGCATGGAATGCTTGGAGTGCACTGCTGTAGCTAGGCAGCTCTAATGAAGATAGTGCCGGAAGCCGAAAGCGTTAAAGAACGGGCCGGATCGGCAGTTTGAAGGCAAGAAGCCAAGCGCCGTCTGGCCGAAGCCCGGCGCCGACCACGCTTTTGGAGATCTGTATTCTGCAAGGCGTGAAACGGGTTCAACCTGTTGGTGAGAGCGGTTGTAAACGGCAAGGCGGACCATTCTGAGATTGTGACCCTTCGCCGCGTGCTGTACCTAAGTGAGACAGTTGATTCTTGCATCGAGTTCATGCCCCGAGAAACACCCTTTTCCGCCGTTGTCGGCCGCATGCTCGACGCCTGGATTCTCACGTCACCGGAGCGGCCGGCAAGGGCCGAGGACGTCTATCAGGGTGTTCTGGATCTTCTTTCCATCAAGATGCGGCTGACTTTGATCGAGGTGCGGGGATCAGACCCTCTCGACTGGTACATGCGCCCCATTCGCCATTCCGGCTTCACCTCCCGCATCCTCAATATCAACGGCCTCTTTACCGACTGCCGGCTCGGCGATTTCAAGGACCGGGCTTACATGGAGCAATCTGTCATTCCGCGCCTGACCGAGGTCGTCGCGCGCCAGCAGCCTGTGACCGAACTGGTCAAGACAAGGCTTATGGGCGTCAGCCTCGGTTATGACCGGGTCCTGCTGCCGCAGAAGAACGTCAATGGCGTGGAATGGGTGATCTCCTCATCTTACGCCCAGTTTCTCCTGGGGCAGCCGTCCGCGCAGGAAACACTGGATTCAGCAGATGAGGCGATCATTCAGTTGCTCATTGAGGGTTCAACCGCCAAGGAGATTGCTGTCCTGATTGGCCAGTCGCACCGGACGGTCGAGCACAGACTAGACAGGATGAAACAGCGTTATGGCGCCCGCAACACTGTCCACCTAGTGGCAATGTTAATCGCTACCCATATCGACCGTTCCGCACTTCGCTGAACTGGGCTGGCCGTTAGCGGAACAGTTGCATCAACATGTCCGGCGCGCTGTTCGAGATCGATAGGGCTTGAACTGCCAGTTGCTGTTGGGTCTGCAGAGCCTTGAGCCGGGTCGATTCTTCATTCATGTCAGCATCGACCAGCCGGCCGATCCCGGTGTCGATGTTAGAGGCGAGCCGCGCTGCGAATTCTGCCTGAATATCGATGCGAGTCTGCAGCGCGCCGAGCGTCGCTGCCGCATCCACGACGCGACCCGTCGCCTTGTCCAAGTAGTCGATATAGGTGCGCACCATGTTGGGATTCTGCACGATATCGATGTCGAGGAAGTTCAGGGTCGGGATTGGCTCGTGGCTCACCGTGATGTTGCTGAAACCGATGCGCGAACCACCGCCTGCCTTGCGGTCGACCAGCGGATCGACAGCCATCGAGACGCTGGATCCGGTATCGCTGATGATAACGTCCGGCCAGTCGGCTTGAAGCAGCGAGGTCAGAAGCGTCACCATTTCTGCGGCGCTGGACACGGTGCCGTCGGTCTTGCCGAGCAGAGTGTTCACATAAGTGCGGTCGAAGGAATAGCTCTTCGGTGTCTGATTGTTCACTGAGAAACTGAAGCTGACCTGGATACCATCAGGGTCTTCGCCGTCGCGGAAGACTTGAAAGCTTGTGAAGGGGATTGTCATCTGCGAGCCACGCGGTGCCTGATGGAAAGCGTTGCTCAATCCGTGGGATCCGGAAGAAACCTGCGAGGTGAGGTTGCTGATCTCGATATAGGAGCCGTAGAGGCCAGAGCTTTCCTGCGTTCCTACCCAGTATCGGTCCTCAACTGTCCCGGAAGGATAGTTTGTATAAAGGCCTGCCGTAGCTCCAGTGTTGGCAAGCTGCAAAGCCAGACGAAGCGCTTGGGAGAAATTCTGGTACGTTGTCACCACGCCGTTCCAACTCGGAAAATGCGTGTCAAGGAATGCCTTGTCGATCGTCACGCCGACCGTTGTCTTGCCTGGGTCGTAGGGCGGCGAGATGCCGTGCAAGGGTTCATCCTTGTCGACTGTGACGTCGAAAGTAATTGCATCGCCGACACCGGTTAAGTCGAGCGGACCGGAGAAGACCCGCATCGAGAGCGTTGCTGGTAGTGCGCTGCGTCCCTGTGGAACCCAAACTTCGGCACCGTCGCTGTAGCTGTGCAGTGAACGCATCATGCCGATGGTACTGATATCGCGGGCGTCTTGCTGCAGGAGGCCGCCCTGCGCGCTGTTGAACAGCGAGATCTTCGACAGGTCCACAGTCATCGTCTTGGTGGAGACGCCGCCGCTGCCATCACGTACGAAGGAAGAGACGACGTGGGTCTTGTTGATGTCTACGTCATACATGTCGGCGATGTCGGTAGTCAGCCAGTTCTGGCCGGAAAAGCTCGCTGAATCGGCAATCGACTTCACCTGCTGCTTCATCTGGTCCAGTTCCGCCTGGACCTTCGCCTTATCGACGCCTTCTTCGGTCGCCGCCACCAAGCGCGCCTGAAACTCGGTCAGCACCTCGATGACAGAGGTCATGCCAGCATAGGCTGTATCCACCTTTGCTGCACCGAGCCCAAGGGCATCCGCCGCTGCGGAAATCGCCATGCTGTCGGAGCGCATAGTGGTCGAAATCGACCAGTAGGCGGCATTATCCGCAGCTGCGCCGATACGCAGACCCGAACTCACACGGTCTTGCGCCCCTTGTAGGTCCGATGCCAGGCTTCTGAGGGTCTGCAGCGCGGTTATGGCCGAAGTATTGGTCAAGATACTCGTCATGAAAGGACCACTTGAATAGAGCTTCAGGAAATCATTCATTAAAAATGACTGTCCAGACCCTTATGGTTTCGAATTGGTTAACGCCTTGCTGAAACCGCATCCGTAAAAATACCGCGCACCATAATTTTCTGCGATGTCATCGGTCGCAAGCGGTATCTGCCTCAAAGCTTCACCTTCACCGGTCGCCAGACAATCGTTTCCGGCGTTCGATCATAGGGATTGTCCATCAGCGTGATCTTGCTGTTGCGCGTGTTGCAATGGGTGCAGCGGAACTTGAGGGAGTGAGGATCGCGGCCGTGGCCATAGAAGGTGGCAAGGTCGGTCGCCAGGAAACGACCCTGGCGCTGGCAGTCACGGCAGGTGGCGACCACCAGCATGTTATGGCGAATGGCTTTTCCCAAGGTATCGAGCGTCCGTGTCATGGCCACGATCTTGAACAAAACAAGAACATCGTCAAGTGCTTGAATGGTCACGAAACGCTGCAGGCTCTGGTTTTCAAGGCTTTTTGCGCTTTGCGCCGCTTCGTCGTGCGCCTTTCTGGACAGTCGGCTAGGTCACTGAAAATTAACTATAAATCCTTGGTGCTGTAAGCCAACTGTTAACCTTGATCTCTCTATATAGAACTCGCTTCCACCAAGGTAATGCGTCGCGAAGCGCTCGGTTTCTGTATTGCGTATCGGGGAGGGCGTCATCCACGGCGCTCTCCCGCATCCGCACAAACCGGGCGTGGCCTGGGCATGAGGCCCTTTGGGCGAGAAGCGTGTTCCCCGACCGACGGGGAGACTGACCTTTTTCTATTCCGAACGCATGAAAAAGCCTCCACGCCATAAGGCGGGAGGCTTTTTTAAAGCCGTGTCGGCGCCGCTCAGTTCGCGGTGAGGAATTCCGCACAATAGCTCTTGCCGCCGTTCGTGCCGGGGCGATCGACAACCGTGCGCACGCCGCGGATGACATAGTCCGAGGAGACCGTCAGCTGCACTTCGCACCGCAGATATTCGGTGCGGGCGCGGGTCAGCAGCTTGCCCTTCTTGCCATCGCCGAGATCTTCATAGGTCGCAGGCACAGTGCGCGTGTTAAATCCACCGCGCCAGGTGTAGAGCGTCGAGGTGCCGGCGGCGGCATCCGAAACCGGCGGTCCGAACTTGGCGAAGAAAGCGCCGGCCTGCTGGCCGTTCCACCGTGTCTCGATCTCGTTTTTCGGGGTCCCCGTCGTCGTGCAGCCCGTGGCGGCAAGAGCGAGTGCGGCGATCAATCCCGTTGTCGTGCTCTTCAGCAAATTCATTGTCACTGTCCCTGGAACCCCTGTAAAACCGGCCTCGACAGTCGTCTGCCACGCACCATCGAGCGCAACCGGTCCATCACTGCTTTACTGCGAAACGCCCGTGGGCGAAATGGAAAGAGGGGTCTCTTTCCGCAATTTTTTGACCGGTGACATCTCGGCAACGGCGCCCTTTGCACACGCCTCCGCAGCGGCGTTTCAGACGCTTCCACGCAGTCCCCACCGCTATCTGATCGGTCCCTCATAATCTATTGAAATCAGCAGGATGCCTATGTGTGTCACGAATAGTTCAACTTTCTCGTCCGTTTTTGCGTTTGGACGCTTGTGCAGAGAAATCCACTGGTCTATAGAGGCGCCGCTGGTCACGGAGTGTAGCGCAGTCTGGTAGCGCACCACGTTCGGGACGTGGGGGTCGCAAGTTCGAATCTTGCCACTCCGACCAGCTGATTTCCCGAACAATTCCATCGTCGACAGAACTGCTGCAACAGCGATCGCGAGCCGCGTTCCTGGTCTTGCCGCATACCGATCTTGCGTCCTGAAAGTTGTATTGCACACAAACAATGGTGGTGAACACCTATTTTTGCTCAACTCACCTGTTGGGGGAAACCCGTGCAAACCATTGCTGAGGCATGTAGATTAGGCTAGCTTTATGTGCATTCTCCGTCTGGGTGGTGACGCGGGGAAATTGCATAAGCTATCAGTGGTTGCAGCAAGCCGGTTTGGTGAACATGACCTCAGGGACAAGAAAACGTCGCCAGCGCCAGGACAAGGTGACCCTGTCGGATGTTGCCAATCAGGCAGGCGTCAGCGCCATTACCGTATCGCGCGCTCTGCGCGATCCGGAGAAGGTCTCGCCGCAGCTGCGCGACACCATCCTGAAGGTAGTCGAGGAGATGGGTTATGTGCCGGATCTCGCGGCCAGGGCGCTTGCCAGCAAGAACAGCGGTCTCGTCGGAGTTATGTCTCCCGGCTTGACCAGTCACGCCTTCCTCGCAGCCATCAGGGGCATAGAGGACCGCGTCCGCGCGTCCGATCTGCGCATCCAGTACGCGAGTTCCGATAACGCCACCGAAGACCAGCTTCGCCAGCTCCGCTTCTTTCTTTCTCAAAATCCGGCTGGCCTGATCCATGTGGGCCAGATCGGCGATGCTGCGATCGATGATCTCTTGCGGCGCGCACCCTGTCCCGTGGTCGAAATCATGGATGTCAGCCGGCAACCGACGGACATGGCGGTCGGCATCGACCACCGTCTGGCGGCCGAAACGGCGACCCGCCATCTTCTCGACAAGGGCTATCGGCGCATCGCCATGCTCGGTGGCGCCTGGGATTTCCGTGCCCGTCGCCGCCTCGAGGGCTATCAGGCGGTGCTGCAGGAGGCTGGCCTCTTCGATCCCGCTCTCGTCTTGTCCATCGACGGCAATACCAGCGTCGGGCTCGGCTGCCATCTGCTCGAGCGGCTCAAAAACGAAGCCCCGGACGCCGATGCCGCCTTTTGCCACAATGACGACATTGCCCTGGGCGTCCTCTTCGAATGCCAACGGCGGCAATATGCGGTGCCGGAGGATTTCGGCATTTGCGGCTTCAACGACCTCGACTATGCGGGCTTCGCATTCCCCACAATCACCTCGGTGCGCGTTCCCCGCTATGAGATCGGCTATCGCGCCGTGGACATGATCATCCGGGCCGCCGGCTCCGGAGCCTATCCTGCCAAGCTGGTCGATCTCGGCTTTCAGCTCGTCCAGCGCGGATCGACGGCACGGCAGGGGTGACCAGGTCCAGACACCCCTGTAAGTCCGTCGCGCAGAGTCAGGCGGCGCGGGCCTGGCGATGCTGTGCTTCCCCGCCTTGTGAGCCGAGGTTGAACTGGCTGATCATCCCACGCAGCTTCTCGGTTTCGTTTGACAGGGTCGAGGCTGCGGCACTGCTCTGCTCGACCATCGCCGCGTTCTGCTGCGTCATCTGGTCCATCCCGTTAACCGCGCTGTTCACCTCGACGAGGCCCGAGGATTGCTCGCGAGCGGCCGTCGAAATCGCCACCACGTGATCGTTTATCTCGACAATCAACTGGCTGATCGATTTCAGAGCCCCACCGGTATCGCTGACCAGCTTCACGCCGGACGCAACTTCAGTTGCGGAATTCTGGATCAGATCCTTGATTTCCTTGGCCGCCTTGGCCGATCGCTGAGCGAGTTCACGCACTTCCTGGGCAACAACGGCAAAGCCGCGTCCTGCCTCGCCTGCACGGGCGGCTTCAACCCCCGCATTCAGCGCCAAGAGATTGGTCTGGAAAGCGATTTCGTCGATCACGCCGATGATGTTGGAGATCTTCAACGAAGAATCCTCGATGCGGCTCATCGCATCCACGGCATGGGCGACAACATCGCCGGATTTTTCGGCGCTGGACTTGGCGGAGCCAGCCACTGTGCGAGCCTCTTGGGCACGCTGTGCGGAGGCGCCGACATTGGCGGTAATCTCTTCGAGTGCCGCGGCCGTTTCCTCAAGATTGGCAGCCTGGCTCTCGGTGCGCCGTGAAAGGTCGCCGACGCCCTGGGTGATCTCCCGCGTCCCCTGGCTGATCAGTTCGACGCTCGCGGAGATCTCCCGGAAGGTGTCGCAAAGCTGGGACACGGACCGATTGAGGTCATGGCGCAGGAATTCGAACTCGGCAGAGAAAGGTTCAGTCAACTGGAAGCCGAAATCGCCGGAGCACAGACGCTTCAGGGCGTCGCCAAGCGAATTCACGGTGCGCACGCGGGCGGTGACGTCGGTCGCGAACTTGACGACCTTCACGACCTTGCCATGGATATCGAGGATTGGGTTGTAGGACGCGGAAATGATCACTTCCTTGCCCGACTTTGTCGTACGCGGGAATTCGGCAGCCACGTATTGGCCGTCACGTAGGGTTTGCCAGAACTTCTTGTATTCCTCGGAATTGGCGAACGCCTTGTCGACGAACATGCTGTGATGCTGTCCGATAATCTCCATCGGCGAATAGCCCATCAGGTTGACGAAGTTCTGGTTGGCGCTGATGATTTTGCCATCGACGGTGAATTCGATGATCGCCTGGGAACGCGAGATCGCAGCGATCTGGGCGGCGTAATCGACGTTAAGCAGGCGCGCCTTGGCGTCGGCCCATTCGACGACGAAGCCAACGGTTTTCTTCCCTTGCTTCAACGGCGTTACCAGCAGGTCAAAGACCCGGGTTCCAACGCTTATCGTCGCGCTATGGCGGTTCTTCAACGCCGCCAGCATATTGCGCTGGTGCGACGGATTCTTGTGGAAGACGTCAATATTGCTGCCGATCAGGGAGGCCACGCTGAACTTGGGCAGTTCCTTCTTCAGATCCGACTCAGCCTCTTTCAGCAGTTCAATGACTGCCGGATTCATATAGGTGATGTTCAGTTTGGCATCAGCAACCATGACGTTGGCCTGTAGCGCATCCAGCGCCAGTGTCTTGGCAACGGTCTTGGCATTCGCAAATCCCGGCAGTCCCATCATGTCCTCCAGTTGTCCAGCAGCCCCTGCGCTGGCCGTGAAATATTAGCATAAGAAAAAATGCATACAAAAAATAAATGAAAAGCTAAAATACTGGCCGTGTGTCTACCTTTCGGGCGAAATTTTGAAGTGCTTGATGGGGAAGCGAACCTGGAAGCCCCCTAGGCTTCAGTCCACGCGCGAAAAGCTGCGCGATGCAAACAAAACAAGAAGATAGGGGTGGGCGATGTTCAGCCGGGCGTGCTCAGGCCTGAGCCCATCGGTCGAGGGATTCAAGGAAGGCATCGAGACTGGGCATGAATGTGATGCCCGGCAAAGCCGAAAGTGGTCCATAGCCTGCGCCGCCGGTCCAGATCTCGATGTCTGGCGAGAGAGCCGACCTTAGGTCCCGTAGATGGCGCTCCAGTGCGGCCTTGCGTCCTGTCAGTGCGCTGAGGCAGACGCAAACGACGTTTCGGCGATGGGCGGCCTCCACGATCTCCGCGGCGGGCAGGCTGGCTCCGAGAAACAGCGCGCTCCAGCCCCTGGATCGAGCAAGCAGGGTGACGACGAGCGCCCCGACATCATGCTCCTCCCGCTCGGGCGTCGTGGCGATCAGACGTGGAGCATTCTCGGACGGTGTGGGGCATTGATCGAAAAGCCTGCCCAGAATGCGCTTGATCTTCGCCGTCGTCATGTGTTCGGCGGCGATGGTGATTTCGCCAGCGGTCCATAGTGACCCAAGCTCCCGCATTAGCGGCAGCACCGTGGCGCGGATGAAGTGTTCCGGCGTCTCGTGTTTCGCCCGCGCCTGCAGAAGCGCCTGCAGGCGGTCGCTATCCATCGCCTTGATGGCCTCGACGATTTCCTTCAATGCGTCCCGGGCATGCAGCGCCTGCTCCATCCACGTGAGCGAATCGGTCGAGAGTGCCACGAGCGAACCGATGCGGTGGCCGTTGTCACTGAGGGATTTCAGCAGCCTCAACCGTTCTACCTGATCACGGGTATAGAAACGCCGGCCTGTCGGGCTGCGTTCGGCAGGCGCCATCCCGTATCTGCGTTCCCAGGCATGCAGCAGGACCTTCGAAACGCCGCTCCGGCTGAGTGTCTCGGCCAGCCCGATGAATTCGACCTGTTTTTCCGCTTTGTCTCGGCGCATGCAATCCCCGACGTATTGAGGGGATATTAGCGCATGGTCATGGAAAGGGAAGCCGTCTTGCAGCAGAAACGGAAAGCGCCACGGCCCGCGCGGGGCGGGCCGTGGAAGCGTCCAAGGTTATCAGAGTTCAGCCGTCGATGTCGTCGAGCAGCTGACGCGCTTCTGCGGTGGTCAGCCGGCGGGTCTCCACCTCGTCGCGGCGGCTGGCGAGCAGCTCGGTCGCCAGCAACTGTTCGGCCAGATCGGAAGGCAGCGACAGGATCACGCGGCCGTCATGAGCGTTAAGCCCGCCAAGTTCCGTGCGTTTGGCCGTTATCATGCCGCCGGCCACCGTATTGTTGGTGTCGGGGTCGATCAGGATGAAGGCGCCGGTACCGCGGTTCAACTCGTAAGGATCGAAGATTGCCGTCTCGTCGAAGGCAAGATGCACTTTGCCGATCGCATTCATCTGCAGCATCTCGGCGGGCTGCCATTTTCCCGACTTGAGGTCGAGCTGCTGCACCGGCTGCACCTGCACGCGCTGGCGGCGTGAACCGGCCTTCAGCCAGTAACGCTTGCCGGGCACGATGCCATCCGGCTGCAGCGCCACGAGCTGTGCGTCGAAGGCGAGCCCGGTCTGCGGCTGGGCATCGAGCGAAACGATCATGTCGCCGCGTGCGACGTCCACCTGACGGTCGAGCACCAGCGTGATCGCGTCACCGGCCACGGCGGCGTTGCGCACGAGGTCGAATGTGACGATCTGCTTGACATTGGCCACCTGACCGGATGGCAGGATCGCCACACTGTCGCCGGGCTTCACCGCGCCGCCGGCGACGGTTCCCTGATAGCCGCGGAAACTTTCGCCAGGACGCGAGACTCGCTGCACGGGAAGACGGAAGCCGGTCGACTGGCCTGAACGCAGCGTGGCAAGCTCCAGCGCCTCGACCAGCGTCGGACCTTCATACCACGGGATGACGGACTTGCCGGAATAGACGACGTTTTCGCCCTTCAGCGCCGACATCGGAATTGCCGTCACCTGACGCACGCCGAGCGAGAGCGCCAGCGCCTTGAACTCCGTGCTGATCTGGTCGAACACCGCCTTGTCGTAAGCCACGAGGTCGAACTTATTGACCGCAAGCACGAACTGCTTGATGCCCATCAGCGAGGCGATGGTCGCGTGGCGGCGGGTCTGTTCCAGCAGGCCGGCACGGGCGTCAACGAGCAGGATCGCGAGATCCGCCGTCGAGGCACCGGTCGCCATGTTGCGGGTATACTGCTCGTGCCCGGGTGTGTCGGCCACGATGAAGGAGCGGCGGTCGGTGGCGAAATAGCGATAGGCGACATCGATGGTGATGCCCTGCTCGCGCTCAGCCTGCAATCCGTCGAGCAGCAGGGCGAAATCGGGCAGGCCGAGATCGTTCTGGCTCCCGGAATCCCGGCGCAGCGTCGCCGCCTGGTCTTCCTTGACGGCCTTGGTGTCCCAGAGCAGGCGGCCAATCAGCGTCGACTTGCCGTCATCGACGGAGCCGCAGGTGATGAGGCGCAGCGGGCGCGAGTCGCGGATGACAGGAGCGGCTTCGGTGTGCGGTGCCTCGGTTGCGAGGGCGGTATTGGCAGCTGCGGTCATCTTAGAAATATCCTTCGCGCTTCTTCTTTTCCATCGAGCCGGCCTGGTCGCGGTCGATGGCGCGGCCCTGGCGTTCGGAGACGGTGGCGATTTCGAGTTCGGCGATCACCTCATCGAGCGTGGTCGCATTGGAGCGGATGCCGCCGGTGAGCGGCCAGCAGCCGAGCGTGCGGAAGCGCAGCATGCCTTCCTGGATCTGCTCGCCCGGAAGCGGCTCGAAGCGTGGGTCTTCGGCCCACATCAGCATGCCGTCACGCTCCACATACTTCTGCTTCTTCGCATAGTAGAGCGGCGGCAGCTCAATGTTTTCCGCCTGGATGTAACGCCAGATATCGACTTCGGTCCAGTTCGACAGCGGGAAGGCGCGCACGCTCTCGCCGCGGCGGATCATGCCGTTGTAGATGTTCCAGAGCTCCGGCCGCTGGTTGCGCGGGTCCCATTTGTGGTCGGGCGTACGGAAGGAATAGATGCGCTCCTTGGCGCGGGAGGCTTCCTCGTCACGGCGGGCGCCGCCGAAGGCCGCGTCATACTTGCCGGCGTCGAGCGCCTGGCGCAGGGCTTCCGTCTTCATCACATCGGTATGATAGGCCGAGCCATGGGTGAAGGGGCCGATACCCTCTTCCTTGCCGCGCGGATTGGTGTGCACGATCAGGTCGAGATCGTACTTCTCCGCCGTCGCGTCGCGAAACGCGATCATCTCGGGGAACTTCCAGCCGGTATCGATATGCAGAAGCGGGAAGGGCACGCGGCCGGGGAAGAAGGCCTTGCGCGCCAGATGCAGGAGCACGGAGGAATCCTTGCCGATAGAATAGAGCATCACCGGTTTTTCAAACTCCGCCGCCACTTCGCGGAAGATGTAGATGGCTTCGTTTTCCAGTGCCTTCAGATGCGGATCAAGCGGCGGCTTGGTGACGGGATCCTTGGAATGCGGATCGAATTCGGATGTGTGTACGTGCATGGTCTTCTTTTTCTTTCGTTGGGCTTATCGCCCCTGATCTTCGTCCAAGTTGCCCCTCATCCGGCTGCCGCCACCTTCTCCCCGTGAACGGGGAGAAGAGACTCGCGGCGCCGTCGGCCGTTCCCGCCTTCTCCCCGCTTGCGGGGAGAAGGTCCCGGCAGGGGGATGAGGGGCCGCCAGAAAGGCAGTCTCAATTCAAGCCGGCGTCGGGATCGCGGAACTTGCCGCCTCCGGTACGTGCAGGCCGCATTCGCGCTTCTCGTCATTCTCCCACCACCAGCGACCGGCGCGTTCCGGCTCGCCCGGCTTGATGGCGCGCGTACAGGGTTCGCAGCCGATCGAGGGGTAGCCGCGCTTGTGCAGCGGGTTGGTGGGGACACTCTCGGCCTCGACATAGGCGTTGATGTCCTCGATCGACCAGTCGGCCAGCGGGTTCACCTTGATCAAGCCGCGCTCGGCGTCATATTCGGCAAACGGCGTGGCGGCGCGATTGCCCGACTGGGAGCGGCGCAAGCCCGTGATCCAGAAGCGGGCGCCGGAAAGCGCCTCCGCCAAGGGGACCAGCTTGCGCACATGACAGCAGGCATGCCGCGCTTCGACGCTTTCATAAAAGCCGTTCAGGCCGTATTTCGCCGCATAGGCATCGATATCATCCTGGTGGGGATGGAAGCGCTTGATCGCAATCCCGAAGCGCTCTTCGGTCTCCGCGATCAGATCGACCGTTTCCTTGAACAGCCGGCCGGTCTCCAGCGTCGAGACATCGATCGGCAGCTGGCCAAGGCCAATCGCTGCCGTGATCACCTGATCCTCGATACCAAGCGAGGTGGTGAAGACAGCACGGCCATCGAGTTCGGCGACGATACGCAGGCGCTCCGTCAGGTCTGCGGATGCCAGTTGCTGGTCCAGTGTTCTGGCCAGATCTGAAGAAGTGTCAAAGGTCATCATGGAATCCCTGCTCAGTGCCGGCATTATCCGGCAAGAGATGGGGAACCTCCAGAAATCGACGTTCGCCGAGCCGCACACAAAGAGCAAATATCTCTCCTGCACGGAGATATCGCGGCAATTCCTGCCGCCGGGCCCAAATGACACGTGGAACCCAATCAGGAATTGCGCTATGGCCGGTGCACGATTTTGGGACCCGTACTGGCAGACGTTAGCGATCGATGATCACACAGAAAGCCAAATATGCGCTGCGGGCGCTGACACTTCTTGCCCGCGCCGAGCCGGGCGAGCCGATCCAGATTCCCGACATTGCCGATCAGCAGAAAATTCCGAAGAAATTCCTCGAGCAGATCATGCTGGATCTCAAGCGCGGCGGCATGGTGGAAAGCCGGCGTGGCAAGCAAGGCGGTTATCTTCTGCTTCGGCCGGCAAGCGAGATCACCTATGGCGAGGTGCTCAGGCTGATCGATGGGCCTGTCGCGCCGTTGCCCTGCCTTTCGCTTACGGCCTATCGGCGTTGCGAGGATTGTGACGGCGAGACGGATTGCGAGATCCGCCGTGTCTTCGCCCGCGTTGCCGACGAGACCCGCGCGGTGCTGCTCTCGACGAGCTTGGCGGATGCTGCAGGCGAGGGTAGCGACCCTCCCCACTGAACTGGACCAGCCCCAGGCTCCGCACTCCATCCCTTCAAACGCAAAAAGGCCCCGGGGCTGATGCCCCGAGGCCGGTCACGCAGCCTTGGATCAGGAAGCGTTGGAGACGGTGCGGTTGACGAGGGTGACCGACTTGTCGGCGTTCACCTTGT
>OGCL01002072.1_pt1 | contig 15115 bp, 18 predicted proteins | sample 1570041 | NCBI WGS metagenome assembly OGCL01 (sample SAMN06266162, study PRJEB24511) | hot springs metagenome | isolation source: Hot spring water | place: South Africa: Limpopo | collected 2015-06-22
GGGTGGAGTGATCGGCATCGGCTACTGGAGCACCGCGGTGTGCGACACCTCGGTCGCGGCCATAGTCCGCGCCATTCGTTACACGGCGGACAAGGTCGGTGTCGAGCACGTCGCCCTGGGGTCGGATTTCAACGGCACCGTACACACGCCATTCGACGTCACCGGCCTGGCGCAGCTCACCGAAGGCCTGCAGGGCGCCGGCTTCGACGAGGCCGCCATCGCCGCGATCATGGGAGGCAACGTCCAGCGCCTGCTGCTGGCCAGTCTGCCGGAGAATTGAGTCCCGCCCCTTGACAGGCGCGAGCGAAGCACTTCGCCACGCCCGCGTCTTGCATTACACTGGCGGGCGTTCACTCCTTAACCAATCGATGAGAAGCCCGTGCTCAAAGCACTCAAGAAAATGTTCGGCAAAGCCGAAGACGAGCAGCCACAACCAGCGCCGTCACCCGTAACAGCGCCCGCCCAGAGCGGTGACGCAGAGCACAAGCGTCCCCGCAAGAACAAGCCCGCCCGCACTGCCAGCGAGAGCGCAGGCGATAGCCCGGCGCAGCAACAGCCCCGCCCGCCCAAGGCCGACAAACCACGCCGCGAGCGCCCAGCCAAGCCAGTAAGCACCTGGAAACTGGAAGATTTCGTGGTCGAGCCGGCCGAAGGCAAGACCCGTTTCCATGACTTCAAGCTCGCCCCCGAGCTGATGCATGCCATTCATGATCTGGGGTTCCCCTACTGCACGCCGATCCAGGCTGGCGTACTGGGCTACACCCTCAAGGGCCAGGACGCCATTGGCCGCGCCCAGACCGGCACCGGCAAGACCGCCGCGTTCCTCATCTCGATCATCACCCAGCTGCTGCAGACCCCGCCGCCGAAAGAGCGCTACATGGGCGAGCCACGCGCGCTGATCATCGCGCCGACCCGCGAACTGGTGGTGCAGATCGCCAAGGACGCTGCCGAGCTGACCAAGTACACCGGCCTGAATGTCATGCAGTTCGTCGGCGGCATGGACTTCGACAAACAGCTCAAGCAACTGGAATCGCGTTTCTGCGACATCCTCGTGGCCACCCCGGGCCGTCTGCTGGACTTCAACCAGCGCGGCGAAGTGCACCTGGACATGGTCGAAGTGATGGTGCTGGACGAAGCCGACCGTATGCTCGACATGGGCTTCATCCCGCAGGTGCGCCAGATCATCCGCCAGACGCCGATGAAAGGTGACCGCCAGACCCTGCTGTTCTCCGCCACTTTCACCGAAGACGTGATGAACCTGGCCAAGCAGTGGACGGTCAACCCCGCCATCGTCGAGATCGAGCCGGAGAACGTCGCCAGCGATACCGTCGAGCAGCATGTGTACGCCGTGGCCTCGGCTGACAAGTACAAGCTGCTGTACAACCTGATCAGCCAGAACGACTGGACGCGGGTCATGGTCTTCGCCAACCGCAAGGACGAAGTACGGCGCATCGAAGAGCGCCTGACCCGCGACGGCATCAGCGCCGTGCAGATGTCCGGCGACATTCCCCAGCACAAGCGTATCCGCGCCCTGGAAGGCTTCCGCGAAGGCAAGATCCGCGTCATGGTCGCCACCGACGTCGCCGGTCGCGGTATCCACGTCGATGCCATCAGCCATGTGATCAACTTCACCCTGCCGGAAGACCCGGACGACTACGTGCATCGCATCGGTCGTACCGGCCGCGCCGGCACCAGCGGCACCTCGATCAGCTTCGCCGGCGAAGACGATGCATTCGCCCTGCCGCCGATCGAGGCGCTGATCGGCCGCAAGATCCAGTGCGAAATGCCGCCGGACGAACTGCTCAAGCCGGTACCGCGCAAGCACTGAGCCTGCGCAGGTGGAACCAAGGCGAAGCCGCGAGGCTTCGCCTTTTTCATGCCTGAGCGTCAGTCACCCAAACCCAGCGCCCTGGCCACCCCCGCACCATAAGCGGGATCAGCCTTGCTGCAATGGCCGATATGGCGCCGTTTGATCTCTGCGGATGCATCGCCCATAGCCCTGGCCGTGTTCTCGAACAACACTTGCCGCTGCGCCGGGCTCATCAGGCGGAACAGATCCCCCGGCTGCTGAAAGTGGTCATCGTCGACGCGGTGATCCCAGTTGGTCGCGCTCCCCTGCAGTGGCAACGGCGGCTCGCGCAGTTCCTGCCGATCCTCCCATTCGCCCTGACTGTTGGGGTAATGGGCGATGGTCGAGCCCTGATTACCGTCGGTGCGCATCTGACCGTCCCGGTGGTAGCTGTGGTACGGGCAGCGCGGCGCATTGACCGGGATCAGGTTGAAGTTGACACCCAGCCGATACCGCTGGGCATCGCCGTAGGAGAACAGACGCGCCTGCAACATCTTGTCCGGTGAAAAGCCAATGCCAGGTACGACATTGGCAGGCGAGAACGCGGCCTGCTCTACCTCGGCGAAATGGTTGTCCGGGTTGCGATTGAGCTCCAGCACGCCGACCTCGATCAGCGGGTAATTGGCATGCGACCACACCTTGGTCAGATCGAAGGGGTTGTGCGGGTGGCGACTGGCCTGCTCCTCGGTCATCACCTGAATACATAACGTCCAGCGCGGATAGTCGCCCCGCTCGATGCTCTGGTAGAGATCACGCAGATGGCTTTCACGGTCGGCGCCGATCACACTGGCCGCCTCGGCGTCGCTGAGGTTTTCGATGCCCTGCTGGCAGCGCAGGTGAAACTTGACCCAGAAGCGCTGATTGTCCGCATTGACCAGGCTGAAGGTATGACTGCCGAATCCGTGCATGTGCCGGTAGCTGCGCGGTATACCGCGTTCACTCATGGTGATGGTGACCTGGTGCAATGCCTCGGGCAGCAGACTCCAGAAGTCCCAGTTGTTGCTGGCACTGCGCAGGCCGCTACGCGGATCGCGCTTGACCGCGTGGTTGAGATCGGGAAAACGCATCGGGTCGCGGAAGAAGAACACCGGGGTGTTGTTGCCGACCAGATCCCAATTGCCTTCATCGGTGTAGAACTTCACGGCGAAACCACGGATATCACGCTCGGCATCGGCGGCGCCACGTTCCCCAGCCACCGTGGAGAAACGCACGAACACCGGTGTCTGCCTGCCTATCGAGGCGAACAGACTGGCGCGGCTGAAACGGCTGATGTTGCCCGTCACGGTGAAGGTGCCATAGGCACCTGCGCCCTTGGCATGCATGCGCCGCTCGGCAATCACCTCGCGGTCGAAATGGGCGAGTTTCTCGATCAGCCAGATGTCCTGTAGCAGAGCCGGCCCTCGAGGCCCGGCGGTCTGGATGTTGAGGTTGTCCACCACTGGCGCACCGGTGGCATGGGTCAGCTTCTGTTTGGACATGACAGGTACTCCTCAAGCAAATATGCCGAACGACGGGCGAACGCCAGCCGCCAGCGGAATCGATGGCAGCCGATAATTGCGCGCGATGATTTAGTCCGAGGTCTTCCAGGTCGCAGGCAGGGACAGGTCGCCCGAGGCGACATCCCAAACGCTGGAGACACACAACAAAGGGTCATGCAGATCGGCATTGACCTGCAGCGCGGCGGTCACCCCGTCGTAGTTGAAACTGGCGGGGAAACCAACGGCCGCGAGTGGCACACGAATCTGCGCCGCGTCGTTCTTCACACTCAGGTCATAGCCTGGCGAATCGATGTACAGCGGCACGCCTGGCCAGGTGGCGGGCAACTTGGGTGTGGCGCCCTCTGGAATGTCCCGCACCTTCAGGCCGCTGGGCCCACAGCTGGGCTCCTTGGTCAGCACCACCCAGTGCGAGTGCCACAGGCCACCGTCATTGCCCTTGTCGCCGTCACCGTTCTCGTCGAGCTGCGGGGTGTCGTCGAAATCAGGGTGCGAGGTCAGCGCCAGAGCAAGAATGCCCGACTCCTGTTCGAACCCCACCGAACCACTGTCCAGACTCGTTGGCCAGACGTAGCTGTAGACCTCTGCACCGGCAAAGCTGCCGTTGGCGGTGGGCAGACGACTACCGGCCTGACCATCGACCAATTGCTCGAAGACCAGATCGCTACCCTCCTTGAACACCCGGGTATGCACCAGATCGAAAGCCGCCTCGACCTGCCCGCCCTTTTCGCTGTGGATGCCTTCCGGGCCGTGGGCCCAGGCCGGGCTTGCCAGCATGGCCAGCCATGCACTTAGCGTCACCGTGTTCATAAGCGTCCCTAGCCTTTGGCAAGATATTCAGCAGTGGAAATCACGGGTGCGTAGCCGAAGCTGAGCGCCGCCATGAATGCCGCATGCACGTGCTCGGCCGGCACCTTTACACCGTTGAATTGCAGATCGAGCGTGGCACAGGCGTCATGCAGCACCGTGGTGTCGTAGCCGAAATCCACCGCGGCTCGGGTGATGCCATCAACGCACATATGACTCATGTTGCCGACGATCACCACGGCGTCGATAGCGTGCCTATCGAGTACCGCCTTGAGTTCGGTTTCGCGAAACGAGTTGATGTAATGCTTGAGCACCACCGGCTCGTCGCCCTTATTGATGACGCTGGGATGGATATGCGCCCCCTCGCTGCCGGGTCGAAAGAACGGCGCATCGGCGCTGGTGAACTCATGGCGGATGTGCACCACCAGATCGCCGCGCTCACGAAAAGCGGCGATCACCTGTGCCGCCTTCGCGGCGGCGGCTTCGACCTTGCTCAGCGTCCAGAGGCCGCCAGGAAAGTAGTCGTTCTGGATATCCACGACGATCAGGGCTGTCTTGCTACTCATGGGTCAGTCCTCGAAATGACATTGAATGGCCGTTGCTGGCCGATCAGCTACGCAGGAAGGCCAGCATGTCCGCGCCCAGTTGTTCCTTGTGGGTATCGGTGATGCCGTGAGGCGCGCCGGGATAGATGACCAGCTTGGCGTGTGGCACCAACTTGGCCGAAGCTCTGGCAGCGGCGTCCACGGGCACGATCTGGTCGTCATCGCCATGCAGGATCAGCGTCGGCACATCGAACTTCTTCAGGTCGTCGCTGAAGTCGGTTTCGGAGAAAGCCTTGATGCAGTCATAGGCATTCTTGTGACCCGCCATCATGCCCTGCATCCAGAACGCGTCGATCACTCCCTGCGAGGGTTTGGCACCGGGGCGGTTGTAGCCAAAGAACGGCCCACTGGCGACGTCGCGGTACAGCTGCGAACGATCAGCGAGCGATGCCGCGCGGATGCCATCGAATACCGAGAGTGGCAGACCACCCGGATTGGCCTCGGTCTGCACCATCAACGGCGGAACAGCGGCAATCAGCCCCGCCTTGGCCACCCGGGCGGTGCCATGCCGGCCGATATAACGCGCCACCTCACCGCCACCAGTGGAAAAACCGAACAGCGAAGCGCCACGCACATCCAGGTGATCGAGCAGTGCAGCCAGATCATCGGCGTAGGTGTTCATCTCGTTGCCATTCCAGGGCTGGCTGGAGCGTCCATGACCACGCCGGTCATGAGCGATCACCCGATAGCCGTTGCTGGCCAGGAACATCATCTGCGCCTCCCAGCTATCGGAGTTCAGTGGCCAGCCATGGCTGAGCACCACGACCGGGCCGCTGCCCCAGTCCTTGTAGTAGATTTGTGTACCGTCGCGTGTGGTGATGGTGCCCATGGTTCTACGCCCTCCATTCTCGGTTTGCGGATGGGCAGTGCCGGGGCCAGCGCCCCGCACGCAACCGCCCAGGGGTAACAACATCACCGTTGCCAGCGCGGCAGAGCCGAGCAGCAATTGGCGACGTCCGTTATTCAAAGGTTGTTCAGGGGTTTGCGGCATGAGTTGCCCCTCCCTTGGCCGAAGATCGCGGCAGACGCAGCCGCACCAGATTCCAGGTACGCACCTGCTCTTCCCACTCGTCACCTTCGGCGGGGGTCAATGGCAGCGCCAGATTGCTGATGACCATCCAGTCGCCCTGCACCACGCTGCTGGCAGGGAACAGCAAGCCCAACGGGGCTCCGCTGGCACTGAGGCCCTGGAAACCACCGGCACGTATACGGATTAGCCCCTGTTCATCGACTCCCAGAAGCTGGTCGACCTGGTTGGCCAGCAGCCACAGCAGACCGTCGTGAAACAGCAGACCATCGGCTCCAGGCAGGCTTTCGGCCACCACCTGCAACTCACCGCCAGGCAGCGGCATGCGCAGCAGGCGACCGTCCCCTGCGTTGTTGATATAGAGATGGCGCTCGCCATCATCGAGGGCTAGTCCATTGGCGCCAAAGGGCAGGAAGCCCGCCGTCGCGAGGAGCGGATCACGCGACAGCACCTCAAGCGAACAGGGCCTGCAGTGCGTGGCGTCAGCGATTCGATACAGCGCGCCCTGGAAGGAGTCGGACACATAGAGATCACCATTGCCGGCGAAGACCAGGCCGTTGGGAGCAGGCATGCCACTGGCAGCGAACTCGATCCGGTCCTGGCTGCCGTCCGGGTTGTCCACCATACGAGCCGCCGGGGCTGGCGGAACGAGCCGGGGGAAATCGAGCACGTCCTCCACCGGGGTGTTCGCCGTGAAATCGGCCAGGATGCGTTGCAGCTTGCCGGCACCGAAATTGAGGATGTAGAGCTGGCCGTCGGCATAGCCCAGCCCGGTCAGCGGCATGCCGGCGAATGATCGCTGCGCCAGCAGGCGGCCATCGGCTGCGTAACGAAGCAGTTGATTGTTGCGCTCGGAGGCGGGCTGGCGCATATCGAACGTGCCGACGTAGATGTCGCCGTTACGTGGGTTGGTTGCCAGGCCTTCGGGGTAGCGCACCCCTGACGGCAACTCGACGAATGGCTCGACCTCGAGCACCTGCAGCCCGAGCGGCTGCGCCTGGCTGGCGGCAAACGCACCGGCCAGCACCAGGCATATGCCCAAGCTGCACGTCGACGGACTCATATAGCCTCCCCTCGCGTCGATCCATATCGAACGCTTCTGAAGGCTCGTCAGCTCGAACGGCGACTGGCGAGCGTTGAGTCGATGCTCGCCGTAGTGAGTGGTCGCTCACTACGTAAAATCGGCAAATCTCACTGCCCGGCGATTTGCCTGTTTTACGTAGCGAGCACCGTTGCACGCGCGCAGCCTGAGTGCTCCCCCCGGCCAGGACACCGCCATGCAACCGCGAATGACGCCTCGCCAGCGCGCTCGCCAGGCCTCCCATGAGCAATTGCTGCAGCAGGTGCTGGAGCTGCTACCGCTGGCCGGCGGGCGCACACCACGGCTGACCGAGCTATGTCGAATGGTAGGCGTCAGTGAGCGGACCTTGCGCAGCGCCTTCGTGCATACGCTGGGCATGGCGCCGGCACGTTATCTGCGCCTGCGACGCCTGCACCTGCTGCGCGCCGCGCTGGCCATAGCCGATGGGCAACAGAGCAGCGTCGCGGCGATTGCACAGCGTTTCGGTTATACCGACTGCGGACGTATGGCTGCGGAGTACTACAGAGTTTTCGGCGAGTATCCCAGTACCACCCTGCAGCGACCGCTCAACGCGAGTTGAGCGGCCCGGCGAGTGCGCGGCGACTGCGCAGTGATTGCGACGGCAACTCACCGAAATAGAGCCGGTACAAACCTGCGAAACGACCGAAATCCCAGACCCCGAAACGGGCACAGATCTCGGTGATGGTCTCAGTGGCTTGCGCATGCAGAATGGCCCGGCGGATCGCATGAAGACGATGCTGCATGAGATAGCGGTGCGGGCTCATGCCCAGATAGCGGGTGAACAGATTGCGTAATGTGCGCTCCGAGGTGCTGCACGCCTGACACAGATCGGAGATATGCAGCGGCGCATCCGGTGTCGCCTCCAGCAGCTCCAGGGCACGGCGGAGAATCTGCTGATGCCCGGCGTGATTTCGCGGAGCCAGCGTCACCGGCAACAGGCTGCGAAACACCAGCGCCATCAACTCTGCCTGCGCTGCACGCTCGGCCGCCGGAACATGCAGGTCCTGCGGCGCACAGTGGTCGATGCGTAACAGACGTAGCGCCAGCCATTTCAGCGGCGCCAGATCCTGTTGAGCCACGCAGACCAGGTTGCGGGAAAGAATCGACAGATCGAACTCGTCTTCATGCTGCTGCGCCCAGCGCAGAACCAGCTCGCACGACATGGCCACCGTCATCCAGCTCGCTGGCTGGCTGGCATCGATGTGGAACATGGCGTCAGGCACCATCCAGCCGATCAATCGACGGTCGAGGCGCTTGCCGCCCAGTACCGTGCATTCATGCCGGCTCAGCGGCAGGAAGATATTGAAGAAGCCCGGCAGGCCGACGCCACTGTAGACCGTACCCGCTCCCTCGCGACCGAACATCAGCGCCACGCCATCGAGCTCGACGACACGTAAACGCCAGTCGCGCTGCTGCCGTGAACGCAGCAGATAACGGCCCTCTACCCCGTACAAGGCCTCCTCGAACTCATCGAAGTCGGCGCAGATCAACCTGCTCATCTTGCCCCCACAGCAAACGCTAGGCGCTTGGTATAGAACCATCTGGAATCAACAAGAGAAACCAGTGTAGAAGCATTCGCATCCGTTTGCCGTTCCAGTCATCTGCGCATTTCGCTCGCTACCCAATGACGTCTGTGCCTTGCAGCCGAGGCGCCCAGTCCTCGACCTCGGCTTTTTCCAGGCGTCGCTCCAGGGTTCTGCGCCAGGACGGCACCAGCGGCAGGGCCAGGCATTCACGCAACAGCTCGGGCTCCACGCGCTTGTCGAACAACACCGCAGAAAGACGGCTGAGCGGCCAATCGACATGAGTGCGCTCCACCACCTGCAGCCGGTCTCCCACGCCAACGACGCCTTCCTGCAGAACCCGGTAATACCAACCGGTACGGCCGGACTGCTGCACCCTTAGCGCCAGGTTGGCAACGCCGAAGCGATCACTCAGTTTCCAGCACGGCATGCGCCCCTGGGAAACCTGCAGCAGGGCCGACCCCGCACGTATCAGGTCGCCCAGACAGACGTCATCCTCGGTCCAGCCCGTGGTGCTGAAGTTTTCGCCGAAAGCACCGGGCTGCGTCAGCAATGGATGCTCACCCAACTCGGCCAGCCAGGCGGCGTAGTGTTCGCGCGGATAGTGGTGGATGGCCTTTTCCACGCCGCCATGCACCCGCAGGTCGCCCTGCTCGTCTCCGGCCAGCCCCAGCGTGGTCACCGCCAGTGCTTCCTGGCGTGGCGCCTTGGCAATGCCGCTGCGCGAGCCAGGCCGGGTGAAAGGCTGGGCACGGCCCGTCAGCAATGCATCGAGTTGCAGGCTGTTCATGCGGCCTCCGGGGGTTGATGTTCGCGGCAGATCAATTTGCCATCACTTGACTGCAGCGGCTCCTGGGTCAGGCCGCAGAACGGCTGGCCATCGACCTGCTGGTGAAAACGGCAGCTCCCACAGAGACCGAAGCCCGGCACATCGGTGTCGCGCTGAATTTCCCGCAGAAGATCGGTCAGCAGGGTTTTCAACTGCCCTGCCTGGGCCCCCAGGCGCGCTTCGCCAGCAGCGAGGAAATCCGGCGGCAGCAGCGCCTGCAGTAACGCCCAGGCCGGGTCGGTGAGCGCCAGGTGCACGCTGCGCTTATCGCGTGCGTCCTGCGTCTTGATGATCAGCCCCTTGCCTTCCAGCGCCTTGAGCGACTGCGACACCGTGCCCTTGGTCAGGCCGAGGTAATCGGTCACCCCCAGCGGCGTATTCGAATAGTGGTTGCAGCGCGCCAGGTACATCAGCGCACTGAGTTGGATGGGCTGCAACTCGGCCAGCAGCGGGTGCTGGCGAAACCAGATGCGGGTCAGGCTGGAAAGTCTTTCGAGCAGATCGAAGAGAGTCGTGTCGGTCATGTATCACTCCTGTCGAAACATAGTATCGACTAAATACCATATTGACAAAGATCGATTTGAGCGTAGCCTGTGACTCAGTATCGATTCGATACCAAATTGACGAACAGGAGATTGACCATGACTCAAGCACGCTTCTATCACGCCGGTTGCCCCGTCTGCGTATCGGCCGAACAGACCCTGTTGAACCTGCTGGCTCCGGAGGTGAAGGTGGAGATCGTTCACCTCGGCGAACAGGCCACCCGAGTGGCGGAAGCCGAGCAGGCCGGGGTCAAGTCGGTCCCCGCACTGGTGGTCGACGGCCAGGTGCTGCACCTGAACTTCGGCGCCTCCATCGACGACCTGAAGTAACCCAGAGCGTGCGAGACGCCCTGCGGCGTCTCGCTCCCCAGCGAGGAGAAACGATATGAAGGTGAATGTTTTCGATACCCACGTGCGCACGCGCGACGGCCGTTACCTGCACTTCGATGTACTGATCGAGGGTAACGACCAGGGGCGAGCCAACCAGTTCGCCCAGGACTGGATGGCCGAACGCGGCCTGCAAGGCGACGATATCGAACAAAGCCGCTGCCAGTTCTGCCACAGCGAGCCCGCACACCCCGAAGTCGCTGCGGCCATCAGCAGCAAAGGCTATTTCATCATTCCTCTGCAAGGCTGCTAGGAGACACCCCATGAACGCGTATCGCCCATTGAACTGCGACCTGCACGACTACCTGGAAATTGCCTGTATGCATGGCTATCGCTTGCTGATCGAACGACTCGAAGGTCCGAGCGTCGAGGCCAGGGCGGTGACCACGCGCACGACAGCCAGCAAGGAAGAATTTCTGGTGGTGCAAGGCGACACCGGCCAGCAGGAGCTGCGCCTGGATCGCTTGCTGGCCATCACCCCGCTCAACCCCGGCGCCAGCTTCGGGCGGATCGTGCTGGCCGACAGTTACTGTGCCGTCTGAACGCCTCTCGTCTGCCTGAAACCGGGTCGCATTGCATCCGAGGATGAATCATCCATGCCCATCTTCCGCCTCACCATCCGCCATGACGATCAATTGCTCGGCCATTTCGAGTCCGATCTGCCTGCGGCACTGCAGGCCATCCGGAAAATCGCTGCCAGCCTGAGCGCATCAGGGTACAGTCTCGACCTGCTCGTGGCGCACAGCGAACGGCGCTTGCTGGAAACTAGCCCTGACGGCGTGCGCATGATCAGCCGGGAACCACTGTTCGCCCCTGCACCTCTCGAGCAGTACCTGGACAGCGCCCCCTGATGAAATCATCTTGCACACTGGATAGACGCGGCATGCAGCATTGCGATTACCTGATCATCGGCGCCGGCATTGCCGGCGCGTCCACCGGCTACTTCCTCGCCAGCCACGGCAAGACGCTGCTGCTCGAGCGCGAGGCGCAGCCCGGTTATCACGCTACCGGTCGCTCGGCCGCACTCTACACCGTGGCCTACGGCACGCCGCAGGTCCGCGCGCTGACGGCCGCGAGCCGCGCCTTTTACGATGCCCCGCCAGCCGGTTTCGCCGAACATCCCTTGCTCACGCCGCGTGGCGAGCTGGTGGTGGATTTCAGCGGTGACGCCGCCGAGTTGCAGCGCCAGTACGCGCAAGCCCGCGAGCATGTCACCGAGGCTCGTCTGCTCGACGCTGACGAGGCCTGCGCGCTGATTCCGGTGCTGCGCCGTGAGCTCGTGCATGGCGCACTGCTGGACCCCAGCGCCGCCGATATCGATACCGCGGCGCTGCACCAGGGTTACCTGCGTGGCATCCGCCAGCAAGGTGGGGAGATTCACTGCAACCGCGACGTGGTATCGATCATGCGCCATGCTGGCGGCTGGCAGGTGGATTGCGCCGGGCACAGCTACAGCGCGGCCGTGCTGATCAATGCGGCCGGTGCCTGGTGCGACGAAATCGCGGACCTGGCCGGACTGCCCGGCATCGGCCTGCAACCCAAACGCCGTGCGGCCTTCACCTTTGACGGTGCACCGGGCATCGACTGCCAGGCCTGGCCGGCGCTGGTAAGCCTGGATGAGTCCTTCTACTTCAAACCCGATGCCGGCCTGCTGCTGGGCTCACCGGCCAATGCCGACCCGGTGGCGCCGCATGACGTGCAACCGGAAGAGCTGGATATCGCACTGGGCATCCATCAGATCGAGGCACACACCACCCTGCAGATTCGCCGCCCGGCGCATACCTGGGCCGGCCTGCGCAGCTTCGTCGCCGACGGCGATCTGGTCGGCGGCTTCGACACTCACGCGGATGACTTCTTCTGGGTTGCAGCGCAGGGCGGCTACGGCATCCAGACCAGCGCGGCCATGGGCCAGGCCTGTGCGGCGCTGATCCGCCGACAGCCGCTACCGGAACACTTGGCCCGCCACGGTTTGAATGCCGCTGCACTCGGCCCGGCACGCCTGCTGCGTACATGCGCCGGATCCTGAGGCGCGCGCTGTCGGGTCTGGCGCTGGTCCCAACCACCGCCCTGTTCATCGGCCTGTTGACCAGCGAACTGCGGCACTCTCGCCTGGGACTGGCCTGGCCCCTGACGCTGGATCCGCACACTTCGCTGTGGCTGGAACTGACGATCGCCTCGCTACCCGGCCTGCTGCTGTTTATCGTGGCGAGCATTGGGCTGCGGCGTCACGGCAAAGCCACTGCACAGTTGATTTTTGTCGCCAGCGCCACGCTTTGCGCCTACTGCGCCGTCACCCTGCTGGCGCCCTCATACGGCAATACCTGGAGCGCCAGTGAGGTGCTCAAGGAGCTGCTGCTGGGTCAATGGCAGTTGTTCGTCCTGGCACAACTACCAGGGTTGCTGCTGAGCGCACTGCTGCATCCGGCTGGCGCTGAGCACGACTGATGGTTACGCGCTGCGCCTGACGGCATGGCGATTCAGGTCTCAACGCCCTCTTCACGGGTCCTCTCAGCCTCTTGGGGCTCTGTTTCGGCTTCCTCCTCCGGCTCGGCTTTACCCAAAGCACGATTGGTGGACTCCTGCAGGGAGTCCACCTGGCGGTTGAGCTCATCGACCACTTCGCCGACCGACTCCTCGATCAGCGCCTGCGCTTCCTTCTTCGCCTCCTCCGCGAGTTTCTGCGCTGACTGTTCGGCCGCATCGCAGCCGACCAGAGTTATCAACGCCAGGCCCAGTGCGGCAGGCGCAAGTCGGTTTTTCCAGTGTGTGTGCATCATGGCTCTCCAGTTTCGAGGCCCCGGCCAGACGTTGTGCATAGCCGGGTTAACGTCTGTGATCAGATCTGCGCGGGCGGCTGGCCGCGGGTCTTGTACAGCGACAGCAGCACACCGCCGATCAGCAGGCCCAGGGTTACGCTCAGGGACACCACCGCCGGGATCTTGCCAATGATGCCGACCAGGAAGATCTTCGCGCCGATGAACACCAGCACCAGCGCCAGCGCGTACTTGAGGTAGGCGAAGCGGTGGATCAGCGCGGCCAGGGCGAAATACAGGGCGCGCAGGCCGAGGATGGCGAAGATGTTCGAGGTGTAGACGATGAACGGATCCTGGGTGATGGCGAAGATCGCCGGTACGCTGTCGATGGCGAACAACAGGTCGGCGCACTCGATCAGGATCAGCGCCAGGAACAGCGGCGTTACCCACAGCACGCTGCGGCCCTGGCTATCGTCCTGGCGGACGAAAAAGCGCTGACCGTGGAGATTCTCGGTCACGCGCAGGTGCTTGCGCAGGAATTTCACCAGCACGTTGTTCTGCAGATCAGGCGCATCGTCGAGCTTGGAAAACAGCATCTTCACGCCGGTGAAGAACAGGAAGGCGCCGAACACGTAGAGGATCCAGTCGAACTCATGGATCAGCGCGGCGCCCAGGCCGATCATGATCGCCCGCAGCACCAGCACGCCCATGATTCCCCAGAACAGCACCTTGTGCTGGTACTGCCGCGGGATGGCGAGAAAGCTGAAGATCATGGCCATGAGAAACACGTTGTCCATCGACAGCGATTTCTCGATCAGAAAGCCGGTGAGGTAATCCATGCTGGCGTCGCCGCCCTTCTGGAAGAACACCCAGACGCCGAACAGCAGACCCGCAGTGATGTAGCCGGCCGACAGCAACAGGCTTTCGCGCACGCCGATTTCACGGTTATCGCGATGCAGCACGCCAAGGTCGAAGGCCAGCAGAGAGATGACGACAGCGATGAAGACCAGCCACAACCAGGTGGCCGTGCCGAGGAAGTCGGCGAAGAGAAACGGTTCTAGGGCAGTCATGAGCCCCTCCTACAGTCAGATTGAACAGACTGTGATTCCGACATCGCGGTGTTAACCGCCAGAGGGGCCCGGCATCACGGGCGCCAATATATGCAGGCCGCGAACACCACTCAACGGGGCGAATTTTGCAAAGTATTTCACGCCAAGTAATCGTCCTGCGGCGCAAACCGGCCACGAGCCTTTTCAGAACAACCCCAGCTGCCCGTCCACCAGTCGCTCGAACTCGCCGCCGACGAAAGGCAGGATGGCATCGGCCACCGGCTTCAGTTGGCGGCTGATGTAGTGCTCGTAGTCCACCGGCGACAGCAGGCGCTCCAGCGGTTGCGGCCCGCCAGTGGTGATCAGGTAGCTGATCCAGCCGCCACGCTGATATTGCAGCGGCCGGCCAAGACGCTGGTTGTGCTCGTCGGCCAGGCGCGCGGCGCGTACGTGCGGCGGCACGTTGCGCTGGTAGTCGTCGAGGCGCCGGCGCAAACGCTTGCGGTAGACCAGCAGCTCGTCCAGCTCACCGGCCAGGGTGCGCTTCACGTAATCGCGCACATAGTCCTCATAGGGCTGGCCGGCGAACACCAGACGATACAGCTCCTGCTGAAAGCGCTGGGCCAGTGGCGACCAGTCGGTGCGTACCGTTTCCAGCCCCTTGAATACCATGCGCTCGCTGCCATCGGCGGCACATACCAGGCCGGCGTAGCGCTTCTTGCTGCCCTCTTCGGTGCCACGGATGGTGGGCATGAGAAAGCGTCGATAGTGGGTTTCGTACTGCAACTCCAGCGCGCTGGTCAGGCCGTATTCCTGCTGCAGATGCTCACGCCACCAGGTGTTCACGCGGGCCACCAGTGCGCGACCGATGCGCGTTGCCTCATCCTCGTCATGAGCGCGGCCGAGCCAGACGAAGGTGGAGTCGGTATCGCCGTAGATCACCGCATGCCCCTCGGCTTCGATCAGCTCACGGGTACGCTTCATGATCTGATGTCCACGCAGGGTGATGGACGAAGCCAGGCGTGGATCGAAGAAACGGCAGCCGCTGGAACCGAGCACGCCGTAGAAAGCATTCATGATGATCTTCAGCGCCTGCGACAAGGCCGCGTTGCCGTCACGCTTGGCCACCTCACGGCCCTGCCAGAC
>OGCL01002073.1_pt1 | contig 15091 bp, 16 predicted proteins | sample 1570041 | NCBI WGS metagenome assembly OGCL01 (sample SAMN06266162, study PRJEB24511) | hot springs metagenome | isolation source: Hot spring water | place: South Africa: Limpopo | collected 2015-06-22
CTGACGCTCTCATAGTTTTTAACATAAACCTCCTCGTATTTCACAGAGCGCCATAAACGTTCTATAAAGATGTTATCAAAAACTCTGCCCCTGCCGTCCATGCTGATTCTTATGCCGCAGCCCTCCAGTCTGCCCGTCCATTGTTTGCTTGCAAACTGCACTCCCTGATCGCTGTTAAATATGTCAGGTTGAGATATTGCTAATGCCGCATCAAGCGCTTCAAGGCAAAATCCTACATCTAATGTGTTTGATAGCCTCCATGACAGCACATATCGGCTATACCAATCCATAATAGCCACCAGATACAAAAATCCCTGCGCCATCCGTATATATGTTATGTCTGCACTCCAGACTTGATCAGGATGCTCTATCGCCAAATCTCTTAATAAATACGGATACTTCTTATGCTCTGCTGACGATATGCTAAGATTCTGCTTCGGATATATCGCTTCAAGTCCCATCTTGCGCATTAGTCGCCTTATCCGTTTCGGATTTACAGGATACCCAATTCTCCTAAGCCATGCAGTCATTTTGTCTATCCCATAAAACGGCATTTTTGTGTATTGCTCGTCTATAAGATTCATCAGATGCAGGTTTAATTCACTTTCACCTTGAGGCTGATAATAATATCCAGAGCGAGATAGCCCTAATAACTCACATTGCCTGCTTACAGGTATCTCTATATGTCCCATCTCTATCAATGCCCGTTTCTCCTTAGCTGTAATGTCTGGGACTTTTTTTTAAGCCACTCTAACTCTACCTTCAATTGCCCTATCTGCCTGTATAGCTCCGATTCAAGATCCTCTTGCTCCTTGTCCCTGCCGTTAGCTCGCTTATCTTGAAATATCACCGGCAGTTCTTCCAGCAGCTTCTTCTTCCATTGACCTATCTGGTTAGGATGAACTGCATATTAGCTTGCAAGCTGCGCTATCGTCTTTTGCCCCATCGCCGCTTTAAATGCCACTTTTGCCTTAAATGATGCATCCATTGTCTTCTTTATCTTTACCATCCTGTCTGTCCTCCTCAGGAGTCCTTCCATGCTATATTATCCACTAAATTCCCATGTCCAGTTTTTGGAGAGTATTATAATGATTTAAATCATTCTTTTTACCTGCCATAATTTGTTAATATTTAAATAATGAAAAATATTATAATTGCCTTTATATCATTATTTATGATTTCGTTCATGATTCCGGACGAGTCCTTTTCGAGGCAATGCACTGTATGCCACAGCAAAAATCCCAAAATGGTAAATATGCACACAGCATTGGGTTTTAAAGACTGTTCTAAGTGCCATGAGCCCAGACAAAAAAAATCTATTGAAGAACAGAAAGCCATGATGTTTAGCGACGAACGATGCACTGGCTGTCATGTTAAATAATTATTGTTAACAGATCATATATTAAAGAAGGATTAAGCTGAGAACAAGAGCACGCTTTAACAGTATATTAATTGCATTAACTATCTGCATAAGCATCTGGTTTGTCCCGAACATTGCCGGCGCCCACTGCGATACTTTTGACGGTCCTGTTGTTATGGATGCAAAGGCTGCGCTTGAAAAGGGAGATATTACTTCAATTTTGAAGTGGGCGAAGAAGGAGAATGAAGGAGACATTAAAGAGGCATTCAATAAGACATTGACAGTCAGAAAGCTGAGCAAAGAGGCAAAGGATCTTGCTGACATGTATTTCTTTGAAACCCTTGTCTGGATACACAGGGCTGGGGAAGGAGCCCCTTACACAGGTCTTAAAGCAGAAAAGATAGAGCCAATTATAGTTGAGGCGGATAAGACATTGGAGAGTGGTTCAGTAGATTCTCTTATAAAGCATATAACCATTGCAGTTGCAGATGGAATAAAAGAACGTTTTGACCATGCAAGAGAGACAAAAAAACATGCTGATGAAAGTGTTGAGGCAGGCCGTAAATTCGTTGAGGCTTATGTTGAATTTACCCATTATTTAAAGACAGCTTTCTACAATTTTCGGAAAAAGGTTAGGACGAGTTAATCGCGTCTGTTATACTTTATTGCATTATCTCTGGATAGCTCTATCGGATATTTTTGTTCATTCATCTCGATTTTTTCATGGACTGCCTTTTCAATATCAACACTTAGCTTATCTGCAAGTCTCGCAAGATAGATAAAGATGTCTGCCATTTCCTGTCTGATCATAGTCATTTCTTTTTCATTGTTGACTATCTCTTTTGACTGCTCATCAGTAAGCCATTGGAATATTTCGAGGAGTTCAGCAGCCTCAGCAGCTAATGCCATGGAGAGATTTTTTGGTGAATGGAATTGATCCCAATTTCGTTCTTCAGCAAACCTCGCAAGCTGTTTTTGGATGTTCTTTACATTCATTAACTTACAGTCTTACAGGTACTCCCTTTGCCTTTAGGTATTCCTTTGCCTCTCTTATAGTATATTCTCTGTAGTGAAATATCGATGCTGCAAGCACAGCGTCTGCCTTGCCTTTGACAATACCATCATAAAGGTGCTCAAGATTTCCGACGCCTCCTGATGCTATTACAGGTATTGATACTGCCTCTGAAACAGCCCTTGTAAGTTTAAGGTCAAAACCTTCCTTTGTCCCATCCCTGTCCATGCTCGTAAGTAGTATCTCTCCTGCGCCGAGTTCTTCCATGTATCTTGCCCATTCAACTGCATTTATTCCTTTTGGCTTTCTTCCTCCGTGGGTATAGACCTCCCACAAATCCGTGATGCGTGATGCGTCATGCGTGATGAGTAATCTTTCGCTAAATTCTCTGGTTTGTCTTAGCCACTCAGGAACATCTTCAGGATCTCTTATATCAAATCTCGAATCATGGACACTCTTTGCATCTATGGCTACAACAATGCACTGGCTTCCAAACCTCTCAGCAGCCTGTCTTATAAACTCAGGATTGTTTACAGCAGTAGTGTTTATCGAAACCTTGTCGCATCCTGCATTCAGAAGGTCTCTTATGTCGTCAAGCACTTTTATGCCTCCGCCGACAGTGAGAGGCATAAACACATCTGTTGCTGTTTTTTCGACCACATCAAGTATGATTTTACGCTCTTCATGAGATGCTGTTATATCAAGAAAGACAAGCTCATCAGCTCCCTGCTCATCATAAAATATAGCATTCTCAACAGGGTCCCCGGCATCCTTTATCTCAACAAACTTGACACCCTTTACAACCCTGCCATCTTTCACATCAAGGCATGGAATAATTCTTTTTGCAAGCATATCAAGAATGTCCTTCGGTTAATTTTATTGCTTCTTTTAGATCAATTGTACCGGAATATATTGCCTTCCCTGTGATTGTTCCCCAGAGATTTTTTATTGTCATTAAATTTTTTATGTCATCAATAGACGATACTCCTCCCGAAGCTATTACAGGGATGTTAAGCATTTCAACCAAATCTCTTGTTGCCTCGATATTCGGCCCGGTCATCATCCCGTCCTTAGAAATATCGGTATAGATGATTCCTGAAGCTCCGTAATCCTGCATCTGCAGGGCAAGCTCCTTTGCCTTAACCTGTGTAACCTCAACCCACCCTTTTACTGCAACCATGCCGTTCTTTGCATCAATGCCTATGAGCACACTGCCCGGATATTTCTTGCATGCCTCTTTTACAAGCTCAGGTTTTTCTATTGCAATAGTGCCGAGAATGACCCTGTTAATTCCGAGAGATATGAGCAAATCAATTCGCTCCATGTCTCTTATTCCGCCTCCGACCTCTATATCCATCTTAACAGCCGCTCTGATTTTGCGGATGCTCTCTATATTTTTTTGACTACCTGTAAATGCGCCGTCGAGATCAACTACATGCAGCAGCCTTGCTCCGCAAGATTCCCATCTTATGGCAGTTGATGCAGGATCATCAGAATAAATCGTGGCGTCATCCTTTTTACCCTGAAGAAGCCTGACGCAAAGGCCATCCTTTAAATCTATTGCTGGAATTATTATCATAGGATAATATAACATACTACATTGCTGTGAAGAATATCATACGAAAAAAAACGGCTAAATTCTTCCCTTTTGCTTTTTTAATCACTCTCTTTGCGCTCTCTGCAATGGCTTCGTCTGCCTATTCCCTTGATATTCCAGAAAGACTCGTTTATGACCTCACATGGACCGGCGTAAAAGCAGGAGAGGCTGTGCTCGAAACAAAGGATGAAGGCAGTCATGTGCAATTTATCTCTAAGGCAAATTCAGCAAAGTGGGTATCTGTCTTTTATCATGTCGAAGATATAGTTGTAAGCACTCTTAGTAAAGAACCAAATGGATATTATAAGGATTTTCCTCTGACTCCGTACAAATACAGGATTAAGCTGAAAGAGGGCAGGCACAGAAGAGACAAGGAGGTAATATTTGACCTATCATCAAAAAAGATGAAATATATAAACCATCTCGACAATGAGAAAAAAGAGTTCGATATAGGAGATTCGGTTTTTGATCCTCTTTCAAGCTTCTATTACATAAGAAGAGTGCCTTTAGAAGTTGGAAAATCTATTTACATAGATATTTTTGACAGCAAGAGAATATACAAGACAGAGGTTCAGGTCTTAAAAAAAGAGACGATAGAAACGCCATTAGGAACATTTAATACAATCCTCATAAAGCCGATTATGAAATCAGAAGGGATATTTTCAAGAAAAGGGGATATACTTATTTGGTTAACTGATGATGACAAAAGGCTGCCTGTATTGCTCAAAACAAAGGTCGCAGTAGGCTCTGTAAAGGCAACACTTGTAAATTACACTCAATAAGCAGAATAGTAACTATGCTCCTATTGCGTATATTTTTTCATTTCAAAATACTTGACATGAACCTACTAATGATTTATAATATGATAAATTGAGGTTATAGAAATGGCTGCAACCGTAAAAGATTATTATCAGATACTTGGAGTCAGTAAAGATGTTTCTCAGGATGAGATAAAAAAGGCATACAGAAAGCTTGCGAGAAAATATCATCCAGACCTGAATCCAGGAGACAAGACAGCAGAAGAGAAGTTTAAGGAAATAAATGAGGCATATGCTGTGCTTGGTGACCCTGAAAAACGAGCAGAATACGACAGGGCAGGAACTGCGTACGAGTTTCCCGGATTTGAAGGATTCAAGTGGCCTGGATTTGAAGAGCCCTTTGGCTTCGGAGATGTATTCGGAGACATTTTCGGCACTCGGATAAAAGAACATTATGCCAAGGGCGAAGACATCCTCATGGGTATTGAACTCACCCTCGAAGATGCATTCACTGGAGTAACCAGACCAATAAGCATTACGCGCACTATTAATTGCGATGCATGTAATAGCACTGGCGCTGAATCTTCTCAGTCATGCCCTTCATGTAGGGGGACAGGAAAAATCCAGGCATCAAAGGGCTTTTTCAAGATTTCCCAGACATGCCCTGAATGCCACGGCTCGGGAAGAAAGATTACATCCGTATGCAAGAAATGCGGAGGAAGAGGCAAAACTGTATACACAGAACCCTTAAAAGTAAAAATTCCTGCTGGCGTTGACGATGGTTCTATCGTAAAACTAAAAGGCATGGGCAATGCAGGCATAGGAGGAGGGCCGGCAGGCGACCTGCTGCTCGAAATAACCATAAAACCGCATCCTGTATTTAAACGTAGGGGCGATGATATTTATGTGCAGTTGCCTATAACATTTGGGGAGGCAGCATTTGGTGCAAAGATAGAGGTGCCGACAATAGACGGCACTGCTGCCATGAAGCTTCCGCCTGGTACACAGGGAGGGCAGCGATTCAAGCTTTCAGGAAAGGGATTCGTCTCTCCCAAAACAAAACACAGAGGCGATGAATATGTAGATATAAAGATAGTGGTTCCAAAGGATATTCCCGAGAGCGCAAAAGAGGCAATAAATAAAATAGAGGCCCTTTATAAAGAAAACCCGCGAAAGGGGATGAGGAGGCAATAAAATGGTTAGAAGAAGGCAGGATAAGAGCAGCCCTGTATATATGATAAGCGTAGTTTCAAGAATCCTTGAAGTGCATCCCCAGACATTGCGGATGTACGAGAGGGAGGGATTTGTCCAGCCCCATAGGGTAAATAAACAGAGGCTCTATTCTGATGATGATATAGAGAGGTTAAATCTTGTTATAAAACTAACAAAGGAGCTCGGAGTTAATAAGGCAGGTGTAGACATAATCCTTCGGATGCGAAACAGGATGCAGTCAATGCAGGAAGAGATGCGGGAAATGATGCGTTTCCTGGAAGAAGACATAAGACATCATTTCGAAGAGAAATTAAGAAGGATATTTGAGGAATAGGAGGCTCAGGTATGAGATTGGACAAATTGACAGTAAAAAGCCAGGAGGCGCTGCAAGAGGCCCAGAAGATTGCAGAGGCAAAGGGCAATCAACAGCTCGATGTGGAGCATCTCCTCTATGCGCTCCTTGAGGACAAAGAGGGAATAGCATACCAAATACTCAAGCGTCTTAATGTAGACATAAATTCTTTAAAGACAGACATTGATAAGGAAATAGAAAAGTTCCCGAAGGTCTCCGGTGCAACACCTCTCGGACAGATCTATATAGCTCCAAGACTAAAAACCGTGCTGGAAAAGGCATTTGAAGAGGCAACACATTTAACAGATGAATTCATAAGCGTCGAACATCTGCTCATTTCCATTTCAAAGGCATATGGCCCGGCATCTGATATCCTTAAGAGATACGGTGCAGCTCCTGATAACATTCTTTCTGCAATGAGGGAGATCCGTGGAGTTCACCGTGTAACAGACCCTAATCCCGAAGAAAAATATCAGGCGATTGCACGATATGCCAAAGACCTTACAGACCTTGCAAAAAAGGGAAAGCTCGACCCTGTAATCGGAAGGGATGAAGAGATAAGAAGGGTAATTCATGTGCTTTCAAGAAGGACAAAGAATAATCCGGTGCTTATAGGCGACCCGGGCGTTGGAAAAACAGCAATAGCAGAAGGACTTGCGCAGAGGATAATTGCAGGCGATGTGCCCGAAACATTGCGGGATAAGCGTTTGATAGGCCTTGACATCGGAAGTCTCGTTGCCGGTTCTAAATACAGAGGAGAATTTGAAGAGAGACTAAAATCAGTATTAAAAGAGATAGAACAGTCTGAAGGGAAAATAATAACCTTCATTGACGAGCTTCACACGCTCGTTGGCGCAGGCGCTGCAGAAGGTGCTGTCGATGCAGCCAATATGTTGAAACCCGCTCTTGCAAGAGGAGAATTGAGATGCATCGGCGCCACAACCGTTGATGAATACAGAAAGCATATAGAAAAAGACCCTGCACTCGAAAGGAGATTTCAACCTGTTTATATAAAAGAGCCCTCTGTAGAGGATACCATCTCCATTTTGAGGGGACTCAAAGAAAAATATGAAGTCCATCATGGAGTAAAGATAAAGGACTCCGCCCTTATAGCCGCAGCAGTCCTTTCCCACAGGTACATAACAGACAGATTCCTGCCTGATAAGGCCATAGATCTCATCGATGAGTCCGCAGCAAGACTCAGGATGGAGATAGACAGCATGCCTGTGGAACTGGACGAGATAGAGAGGAGATTGAGACAGCTTGAGATAGAAAAACAGGCGTTGATGAGAGATGACGGCTCCTTCAATGCAAAGGAAAAACTCGAAAAACTCGGCAGGGAAATGGCAGAACTACAGGCAAAAAGGGATTCGTTAAGGGCACAGTGGCTGAGCGAAAAAGAGGTGATACAGAAGATAAGGGATATAAAGGAGCAGATAGAAAAGGCAAAGACAGAGTCGGAAAGGGCAGAAAGGGAAGGAGACCTCACAAAGGCTGCTGAACTGAGATACGGTCGACTTCTCGAACTCCAGAAGGCGCTGGATGGAGAAAATATAAGGCTTCAGGAAACACAGAAGAGAAGGAAGATGCTTAAGGAAGAGGTGGATGAAGAGGACATTGCAGAGGTCGTATCCAAATGGACAGGTGTCCCTGTTTCAAGGATGCTGGAGACAGAGGTGCAGAAGCTCATACATATGGAGGACAGGCTGAGGCTCAGGGTTGTTGGTCAGGATAAGGCGATTGTTGCAGTATCCGATGCCATAAGAAGGGCAAGGGCAGGTCTTCAGGACCCGAACAGGCCCATAGGCTCTTTTCTGTTCCTCGGGCCTACAGGCGTGGGAAAGACAGAACTGGCAAAGGCACTTGCGGAGTTTATGTTTGACGATGAGGCTGCAATGATAAGGATCGACATGTCCGAATATCAGGAGCGGCATACCGTGTCAAGACTCGTTGGAGCGCCTCCGGGCTATGTGGGATATGAAGAGGGCGGACAGCTTACAGAAGCAGTACGGAGAAGGCCTTATTCCGTAATCCTATTCGATGAAGTGGAAAAGGCGCATCAGGAGGTCTTCAACATCCTGCTCCAGTTGCTTGACGACGGCAGGCTTACAGACGGGCATGGACGCACTGCGGATTTCAGAAATACCGTTGTCATAATGACATCAAACATCGGCAGCACCCATATTCAGGAGATATTAGAGGAGAGGATAAAAAGGCCTGCGCACTGGAGCGAAAATGAGAAGGAATTAAAAGAAAAAGTCATGGAGGACCTTAAGGCATTCTTCAGGCCGGAATTCCTGAACAGGATTGACGAGACCGTCATATTCAATCCGCTGAGCGAGGAGCTGCTGAAACAGATTGTGGAGATTCAGGTAAACAGGATGAAAAAATATCTCCACGAAAAGAGGCTTGACATTGTCCTTACAGATGGCGCCAAAGAGTTTATTGCAAAGGCAGGATATGACCCTGTTTACGGCGCAAGGCCTTTAAAACGGGCAATTCAGAAGGAGATACTCAATCCTCTTGCATTGAAGCTACTTGACGGCACATTCAGGGAAGGAGATGTTGTAGAAGTGGATTTTGCAGATGACAAAATGGTATTCAGCAAACTCGCGGTTGCTGAAGCCGCACATTAAAGGGTCTTTGACCCTTTAAAATAACCAACCAGGAGGTAGGCTATGTCAATCGTAAAATGGAGTCCGCTAAAAGAACTCGAAGATATGAGAAAAGACATGGACAGACTCTTCGAGGAATTTTTCTCCCCCATTACCAGAAGGAGGAGGGGCTGGCTTAAGCCGGAGATGGGCGTAATTGTGCCCAACATTGAGATGTATGACAGAAAAAACGAAATCGTAGTAAAGGCAGCGCTTCCAGGCGTTGCTAAAGAAGACTTGGACCTCACAATAACAAAGGATTCCCTTACATTAAAAGGTGAGGCAAGGAAAGAAGAGGAGATAAAAGAGGAAGACTATTATGCATCTGAAATAAGCTATGGAAGCTTTACGAGAACAATCGCTTTGCCTGCAGAGGTTGACAGCGAAAAGGCAAAGGCATCCTTTAAAAACGGGGTGCTCGAGATAATACTTCCAAAGAGGGAAGAGGCAAAACCAAAAGAGATAAAAATAGAAGTTTCGTAAAATGCAAATCCCTTTTTCTTTTAGGTGGTGCCTTTGGCACTACCTAAAAGAAACTAACCTCAAAACCTATCTTGACATATTCTGTAAGTCCATGTTATTTCTTATGGGTTTTTTTAATTCCTTATATAAGGTAAACGGAGGACCTTAAATGGGTCTTGCAACATTTAGAGGCGGAATTCATCCGCCTGACAAAAAGGAGCTTTCCAAAGACAGGGCAATTGCCTTGACAGAACCTCCTAAAAAAGTCGTTATCCCTTTAACACAGCATATTGGCGCACCGTGCAAATCGCTTGTCAATATAGGGCAGGAAGTCAAAAAGGGAGAGCTGATAGGAACTCCGGAAGGATTTGTTTCTGCGCCTGTCCATTCATCAGTATCAGGAAAGGTTATTGCGATTGGCGAGTTCCCGCTTCCAACAGGCAGAATGGTTCCATCTATCATTATTGAAAATGACTTCAAAGAAGAATGGACATCTCTTAAGGATAATCCAGACTATATGCAGCTTTCTCCTGATGAATTAAAAGCAAAGGTCAAAGACGCAGGGATTGTAGGTATGGGTGGAGCAGCATTTCCAACCCATGTAAAACTCTCTCCTCCAAAAGAAAAGCCAATAGATGTTGTTATTCTAAACGGCGCAGAATGCGAGCCTTACCTCACTGCCGATTACAGGCTGATGATTGAGAAGCCTGAGGAAATTGTAGAAGGCTTAAAAATATTAATGAAAATATTGGGAGTTAATAAAGGCTTTATAGGCATTGAAAACAACAAGCCTGATGCAATGGAGATTATGAAAAAGGCTTCATCAAAAGAGCCGAATATAGAAGTGTGCTCCCTCGAAGTAAAATATCCTCAAGGCGCTGAAAAGATGCTTATAAAGGCAACTGTTGACAGAGATGTGCCTGCAAGAGGACTGCCAATGGATGTTGGTGTAGTGGTTCAGAATATTGGAACGGCTATTGCGATTTATGAGGCGGCAAGATTCGGCAAACCCCTCATCGAAAGGGTTGTTACTGTAACCGGAGAAGCTATAAAAGAGCCTAAAAACCTCATGGTCAAGATAGGCACATTAATTTCTGATCTGATAAAAGATTGCGGGGGCTTTAAATCAGAGGCAGCAAAGGTTATATCAGGCGGTCCCATGATGGGCTTTGCTATTTACTCTCTGGATATACCTGTGACAAAAGGCACATCAGGAATTCTCGCTATCCCGGAAGAAGGTGTCTTGCATACAGAGGATTACGGTCCCTGCATAAGGTGCGGAAGGTGTATTGATATATGCCCCATGGGACTAATGCCATCTATGCTGAGCGTGCTTTCTGAAAGGGGCTTTTATGAAGATACAAGGGATTACAATCTATTTGACTGTTTTGAGTGCGGGTCATGCACTTATGTATGCCCTTCAAAAAGGCCTATAGTGCAATTGATAAGACTCGCTAAGTCATTGGTAAAACCATGAAAACAGTGAATAGTGAACAGCAAACAGTGAACAGAAACCTGCTTAATGGACTGCTCACTAAATACTAACGACTATTCACTTGAATTTTGGGGGTTAGATGGCAGATACAAAAAGAGATCATCAACTAATAGTCTCAACAAGCCCGCATATACAGAGCGAAGAGACAACGAGCCGTATTATGTGGAGCGTCAATGCCTCTCTGCTGCCGGCAGTTGTAATGGGCGCATATTTCTTTGGACCAAAAGCTATAATAACAGTAGCAATTTCAATAATATCGGCCGTTCTTTTTGAATATATATTTCAAAAAGCGCTAAAAAGAAAAATTTCTGTTTCAGATGGGAGTGCTTTTTTAACAGGGCTTTTGCTCGGAATGAACCTACCTCCAGCAGTTCCTTTTTATATCCCGATAATAGGCTCTTTTGTTGCAGTAGTTATAACAAAACAGTTATTTGGAGGCCTTGGATTTAATATATTTAATCCAGCATTAATAGGAAGGGCATTTTTGCTTATTTCTTTCCCGAGATTGATGACAATATGGAAAGAGCCGGTAGCAGCATTTGTGCATATAGATGCAAAGACTACGGCAACGCCTCTCGGAATCCTTAAAGAAGAAGGCATTACAAAACTAATTGAAGCTTTTGGAGACAAAATAACCCTCTATACCCAACTGCTTATTGGACACAGGGCCGGCTCGATAGGAGAAACCTCATCAATCGCCCTTTTGTTAGGAGCAGCATTCCTTTTGTATAGAGGCTACATATCCTGGCATATACCGGCTTCATTTCTCGGCACAGCAGCTATTATTGCATGGATATTTGGAGCAAAAGGTGCATTGTTTGCAGGTGACCCAATAGTGCATCTCTTAAGCGGAGGAATGCTTTTAGGTGCATTCTTTATGGCAACAGATTATGTAACATGTCCTTCTATTAAAAATGGGCAGATTATCTTTGGAATTGGCTGCGGCTTCCTCACTATGATTATAAGATTAAAAGGCGGCTATCCAGAAGGAGTTATGTTTGCAATATTGCTTATGAACTGCTTTTCTCCACTTATTGACAGAGGTTTTAAAACAAAAGTATTCGGAGCAGTGAAGGAGATGAAAAAATGATAGGCAGGGATATTATTAAGATAACCTTAACCCTTGTTATTATCTACCTTATTGGCGGGGCAATCCTTGCTGGGGTTTATGCAAAGGCGTCCCCTATAATTTACAAAAACGCAATAATAGAAAAAGAAAGGGCATTAAAAAGAATGATGCCTGATGCAGAAAAGATAGAGAAAATTGGAGATTGGACAATACACGGGAAAAACGCAGAATACTATGCTGCAAAAATTGGGGAGGAAATTTATGGCTATATAATACAGTCATTTGGAAAAGGCTATTCGAGCTACATAAATGTATTGATAGCTGTTGATAAGGACTTGAAGATCCAAAAAATAGAGATACTATCCCATGCAGAAACACCCGGACTCGGAGACGAGATAGAAAAGGACGAATTCAAAAATCAGTTTAATGGAAAAGGAATTGAGAACATAAAACTCTTAAAGACAGAAACAACAGAGTATATACAGGCAATAACAGGGGTAACTATTTCGAGCCGAGCTGTTACGGAAGATGCTGTAAAGAACGGATTAAACCATCTAATATCTGTTGTAAAGGGAGGGGGCAATGGCGCAACCAACCACAATTAGCTACAAAGAACTTATACTTAATGGAATAGTCAAGGAAAATACCATATTTAAACTCGCCCTAAGCCTTTGTCCGGCAATAGCAGTAACAAGCGGTTTAAAAAATGGTGTTTTAATGGGCATAGCTGTCTTGTTTGTTCAGGTTATGGTCAATTCAACAATCTCTTTAATTAGAAAGGCTATACACCCAAAGATCAGACTTCCTATATTTATGCTCGTCATATCAGGATGGGTCACTGTTACAGACATGACAATGGCTGCAGCAGTGCCTGATGTATACAAACAGATGGGGCTTTATATACAGTTGATAGTTGCATTTGCCTCTATACTTGCGAGGGCAGAGATGTTTGCATCCAAAAACAAGATCGCTCCGTCAATGGCAGATGGGATAGGCATGGGCATAGGCTTTCTTTTTGCCCTCACTGTGATAAGCTTCTTCAGGGAATTGATAGGAAAGGGTTCTTTGTGGGGTTTTCCGATTATTCATGCAAAACCGCTTTTAATTGCCATCCTGCCGGCAGGAGGCTTTCTTGCAGTAGGGATCTTGATGGCTTTATTTAACTGGATAGATATGAGATATTTAAAGAAATCGACCCATGGACATTAAGGCATTTGGGGGTATTTATGAGCAATGAATTTATAAAACTATTTGAATTGATGATATCAGCCTCTCTGATAAATAATTTCGTTTTTACGAGATTTCTTGGTTTATGCATATTCTTTGGTGTATCCAAAAAGATGGAGACTGCCATCGGCATGAGCATTACCTTTACATCAGTAATGATGATAAGCGCTGCTGTTAGCTGGTTTATATTTAACTATATAATGGTTCCTCTTGATATAACCTTTCTAAAAATAATCGTTTTCATCGGAATAATTGCTGGATTGGTGCAGGCATCTGATACTATCATGAGAAAGTTATCTCCAGGTTTGTATTATAAATTAGGCATATACCTTGCCCTTATCTCAACAAACTGCATCATACTTGCAGTTCCTCTTGTGAATGCAGGAGAAAAATACAATCTTATAGAGAGCCTTGCTTTTGGCCTTGGCTCAGGAATCGGATTTGCATTAGCACTGATAATAATGGCGAGCATAAGGGAAAAGATAGAGCTTGCTGATGTCCCTGCACCGTTTAAGGGTCTGCCGATGGCATTTGTGACTGCAGGCTTGATAGCACTTGCATTTACAGGTTTTTCAGGACTCATAACACTTTGATATAATAAGCAAGATACGATTTGGGATTTAGGATTTTGGAGGAGAAAACTCAAATGATTAATATAAAGGCAATAAAAAAGACAGGTATATTTCTTACATTTCTCTTGTTTTTGAGCGCTTCTGTTTGCTATGCAGGCGTTGGCGGGGGAATAGAGGCAAAAGAGTCAGTAGATTTACTATCTGTTCTTAAATTTACCCTTATATTCCTTGCAGGATTAGGCACTGTATTTGGGCTCGGACTTGCCTTTGCAGCAAAGAGATTTGCTGTTCAGATTGACCCGAGGGTGGAGCAGGTAAAGGATGTGCTTGCACATGCTCATTGCGGCGCATGCGGCTATGCAGGATGCGAGCAATATGCAGAAGCTGTAGTAAAAAATCCAGAGGTCCCTCCAAATCTCTGCTCTCCAGCAGGTGCACGGGGAGCTGAAGCAGTGGCATTGATTACAGGGAAAAAAGCAGAATTGAAAGAGCCGATATTTGCGAGGATAATGTGTCAGGGAGGCTGGAGCAAGTCCGCAAAGAGATTTAAATATGAGGGTGTTCAAGACTGCAGGGCTGCTGTGCTTGCAGGCGGTGGAGATAAGTCATGCATTTACGGATGCATCGGCTACGGCACATGCTCAAGGGTCTGTCCATTCGGCGCTATTACAATGAGTGAGGATCGCCTTCCTATAGTTGACATAAAGAAATGCACAGGTTGCAGAAAGTGCGAGGCAGCATGTCCAAAGAGGGTTATAGAGGTTCTGCCTGCATCAAAGGCAGTAATTGTTGCCTGTCACTCAAGAGACAAAGGGGTTGATGTAAGGAAATATTGTCAGGTTGGCTGTATAGCCTGCGGAAAATGCGTCAAGACATGCCCATTTGATGCACCTTCAATTTCTAATAACCTTTCAAGGATTGATTTAAATAAATGCAAAGTCTGTGGTTTATGCGTTAGGGCTTGTCCTACAAATGCAATTGTAGATTTTATACCTCAAAGGCCAAAGGCATTTATTACGGACACTTGTATCGGCTGCCAGATATGCTCAAAGGTATGTCCTGTCAATGCACCAAGCGGAGAGCCGAAAAAGATGCACTCAATAGACAAGGACAAGTGCATAGGCTGCGGAATCTGCACTTCAAAATGCCCTGTTCAGGCAATTGACGGTACATTCAACGCATTGGAGGTATTTGCAGCAGCTTTAGCAAAAAAGAAAAAGGCTGAAGCAGCCTGAAAAGATTTTTCTGTCAAGCCAAAATAAAAATGTCCTGTTTTCACCAAAATGAAAATGTCCGGTTTCTACGCTGCCACCTCCGTTAT
>OGCL01002074.1_pt1 | contig 15080 bp, 11 predicted proteins | sample 1570041 | NCBI WGS metagenome assembly OGCL01 (sample SAMN06266162, study PRJEB24511) | hot springs metagenome | isolation source: Hot spring water | place: South Africa: Limpopo | collected 2015-06-22
CGATCTCCTTGGCGATCTCGCTGGTGTCGATCACCGGGTCCATGCGCCGGTGCAGCGCAAACAGAATGTCGAGCTGGGAAATGTCGGCCTCGACGGCCGATTCCATATCCGGATATTGCAGCTTGCAGGCGAGCCCGACGCCCTCCCGCGTCGTGGCGCGGTGCACCTGCCCGAGCGAGGCCGCCGCCGCCGGCTGCAGGTCGAAGGAGCCGAAGCGCTCGCGCCAGGTGGCGCCGAGTTCCGCCATCATCCGGCGCTTGACGAAGGCCGCGCCCATCGGCGGCGCCTGCGACTGCAGCTTCTGCAGCTCGGCGGCATATTCCGGCGGCACGACATCGGGGATGGTGGCGACGAGCTGCGCCACCTTCATGATCGGGCCCTTCAGCCCGCCGAGCGCCTTGGCCAGCGCCTCGGCATTGGAGGCGTTTCGCCCCTCCATCCCGAACAGCCGGGCGCCGGCAATCCGCGCCGCCACCCCGCCGACATTGGCCCCGACACGCGCATAGCGCGCCGCACGGGCAGAAAAGCGGTTGGCTTCGGAGTCGCGGTCGGACATGGGGCGGGGCGCTTTCGGGGGCGGGCTGGGCTCCTATGTAGGGTGGCGTCGTCGCCGGGCCAATGTGGCGGGTCGTCTCGCGGGGCGAGCGGATGTCGGCTTGGCCGCAAGCCCGGCGCAGCCATTCGCAGATAGATGTTTATGGCCCCTAGCCGACATTGTGAACGTCTGCTTCCGGCCCGTCGGCCACCTGATCGGCTGGTCGGCAGATCGAGGAGACGAGGCCTTCGAGATCAGCTTTCAGCTCCCGATCGGCCTGAAACGCGATCAGGTGCCAGATCTGGGCCCCGACCTCCTCCGCCACCCGATAAAGCTGCTCCAGCTGACAGGCTTCAGGACGTTCGCTGAGGGCAGGCAGCACCTTTACAAGCTCATGCGCACACCGTCTGACCGGGTGCCCGTGAGGACGCCGCGCTGCGCAGAGTGCAACGCCGGCAATCATGGACGAGATGATGCGCAGCATCACGCAGAACCCCTGATCCGGCGGCATCGATGCGACACCTTCCGTGATCGCGGGCAGCAGAGGGCTTCGGAGCACCGAGTTCTGGAGGGCGGCTACGGGTGACACAGATCAATCCTGAGATTGAAGCCACGCTGCCAGGTAGGCAGCGCCCAAGGGTGACGACGTCGTCGATGGGCTTCAGGGAAGCAGGTAGGTTTCTGCATCGCTGGGCGCGCTGTAAGGCGACAGCATCACGTTCGCCTTGACGAGGCAGGCGTTGACGTAAGCGCGCTGGGTCAGGGCCCAGCCCTCCGAGCTGGAGACGATCCTCCATAAACGCATCAACGGGCCAGCCGTCCGCTCGACGTAGCAAAGGCAGGTCTCCGCCCGGACTGCGGGGGGAAGACCAGCTTGATCTTCCATACACTGATGCAGGCGAAGCTGATGAGAAGAGGCGAGACCTGGACTGACCAGCATCACGCCTGTGAAGACGACGAGTACCCGCAGCATGAAGGACCTGAATGCGCTGGGCGCGCTGAAGGGGGAGCGAACTTCGGGCAGGAGCCGAAGCGGGCGGAATGACCGGCTATGAATCGTACGGTCGAGACAACATGCGCTTGAGTGCTGCCTCGAGCCGTGAAAGTCGCTGCCGGCTCTACGAGCCCCCCAGCCCGAGCTGGCAGCGATCTTCCCCCAGCCGACCTTGCCAAAGGTTCGGGCATGACTTCGGACCCAGAATGTCTAATCCCGGCGGATCCGAGACGCCTTGATCCAGATCAAATGCTGGCGATCGTGTTGAAGAGGGCGGCCACGCAAATCGGTCCGTGAAATCCGTCGGCGATGCGCGGCGGCCGCAGGGCTTCACGTTCCATCGGAACGTGCGTTCGAGATCCCGCTCAGGCTTCATGCGTGATGCGATCTGGAAGCGGCGCGTCCGACTTACCGCGGTCGGACGCAGAATTCTGCGCCGACGGTGCTTGGCTGGGTTGCTCAGAACTCGTCCCAGCCGGGGTTGCTGGCGCGGCTGTTGGCGACCTTCCTGACGGGGGCGGGAGCCTGAGCAGGGGCTGCGGCGTGCGGCTTCGGCGCAGCAGGCCGGGGGGCCGGGCGCGGCGCCTGCGCCTTGGCAAAAGCGCCCTCGGCAAGCTGGCGCAGACGGGCGGGCTCGTTCGAGGTCAGAGCGTGACCGCTGGAGGCGCCGTCGAGCCCCGTCCTGAATCCAGCGACGAGGTCGTTGAGCTGTCCGATGCGGTTGGAGAGCGAGCCGGCTGAAGCCGCGCTCTGCTCGGCGAGCGCCGCATTCTGCTGCGTCATCTCGTCGAGATGGGCGACCGCCTGGCTCATCTCGTCGATGCCGTTGGCCTGTTCGCCGGAAGCCGCCGAGATATCGGCGATGGTGGCGGCGACCTTCTTCGAGGCGGTGAGGATCTGGCTGAGTTGCTCGCCCGCCTGCCGCACCAGCTTCACGCCCTCGCCGACCTCGGTGTTGGAAGACGAAATCAGGGCCGAGATGTCCTTGGCTGCCTCGCTCGAGCGCTGGGCCAAGGTACGAACCTCGGAGGCCACGACCGCGAAGCCCTTGCCGGCATCCCCCGCCCGCGCCGCTTCCACCGCGGCGTTCAGCGCGAGCAGGTTCGTCTGGAAGGCGATGTCGTCGATGACCCGGATGATGTCCGAGATCTTGGTCGAGGCATCCTCGATCCGGGCCATGGCGTCGACCGCCTGGCCGGCGATGGCGCCACCGGCTTGGGCGGCCTCCATGGCCTCCGTCGCGATCGCGGCGGCATTGCGGGAGGCCTGGGCCGAGGCCTTGACGGAGGCCGCGAGCTCCTCGGTCGTGGCGGCGGTCTCTTCGAGGCTCGACGCCTGTTCCTCGGTGCGCTTGGAGAGGTCGTCGGCGCCCGTGTTGATCTCGCGGGCGGCCAGCCCGACTTCCGACGAGGTCAGCTGGATCGTCTTCACCGTGCTGGACAGGCGATCCACGGTTTCGTTGATCGCGCCCTTTAGCTCGGCGAACTTGCCGCGATAGGCCGAATCGATCCGCACCGTCAGGTCACCGCTCGCGACCGCCGAGAGGGTGCGGGCGAACTCGCTGGTGGCGGAATCCACCACGGCATTGATCTCGTTGATGCCGGCGACGAGCTTCTGCATCTGCTCGTCTGCCTGGTCGATCTGCAGCCGCGCTGAGAAATCGCCCGCCGCAGCCGCGGCGACGACCTCGCCGACATCGGAGACCACCGCCTCCATCGACTGCGCCCGCGCCAGACGTGCCGCCGCGGCGGCCTGCTCCTGCTGCTCAAGCGCGCGGATGCGCTTGATGTTCTCCTGGAAATCACCCAGCGCGTGGCTGATCGCATCGACCTCGACCATGCCGACCTTGGACGGGATCCGCGCATCGTCGGCGCCGGACAGCATCAGCCCGACCGACTCCGCGAGCTGCCCGAGCGGCCGGACCACGCCGCGCTGGAAGAGCCACACGATGCCGATGACGGTGCCCGTCACCAGGAGGATCGCCACGAGCGAGAATGCCAGCTGCCAGCCTGCCTTCGTGATGCCGGCATCGATCTCGGCCGTGGCCTGGCTGAAGGCGGCGTCGCGCATCTGAAGGATGGTGGCGAGGGATTTCTGAGTCCAGGCGCGCCAGTCGGTCAGGCTCATGCCGGGTGGGGTCCCGTCGCGCGCCGCCTCGTACATGGTGCGGTAGGTCTTGCCTTCCTCCTCGCGGAAGCCTGTCTGCACGGTGGCGAGCGCCGCCTTGAGCTGGGGCGTCACCTCCATCTGGGCGACCGCCTGGTCGATCAGCACCCAGAGCTGTTCGATGCGGCCACTGAAGCGGTCGACCTGCGAGGTCGCCGCCGGCGTCAGTTTCACGCCGCTGCCGACATACTGGGTGAAATGCACCGAACGGCTGCCGGCCGCCTCGCGGATCGTCGTGGCGAACTCGCCGAGCGACACGGTGTTGCTGACCTCGGGATTGAGATCGCCGATCCGGGCGCCGATCTGGCGCTGCAGGGCGGTCTGCTGGTTGAGCAGCTCGAGCACCGTCGCGCTGAACTGCTGGGCGGCCTTCGGGTCGCGCTGCTGCAGGGGCTTGCTGCCCTCCGCCATGGCGATCCGACGGGCCTCGGCGAGGCGCGGGGCGATCTGCGCCACCGGCCCGGCGAATTCCGAGCGCTTGCCGAAACTCGTGTCCGCGACGCTCTGCTGCATCTGGGCCACGCGGGCATCGGTATCCTGCGCGGATTGCTTGGCCGTCGCGGCGATCTTGCCGTCGGGATCGGCCGAGAGGATGACCTGGGTCATGCCGCCGCGCTCGATCGCCGCGCGCTCGATCACCCGGCTGATCGCCTCCGAGGCGACGACGAGGCTGCGGGTCTCCCGCGCCGTGGAGAGTGCCTGCATCTGCTGATAGGCGACATAGCCGCTTGCCAGGATGGCGGCGCCGCCGGCCGCGATGGTGCAGATCAGAAAATGCGTAACGCGCATGGCGCTGTGTCCCCGACGGCCGCCGCCTCGAATCCGGCCCCGGGGGACCCTGCCGTTCTGATGCGGCTGGGGCCCACGCTCGCCGGAGCGTTGTCACCTGAGAAGTAGTCCCCGGCCGTTAACGCGAGCTTTCGATCCGGAGCCTCCGGCGCCGGAGTCAGAGATTGAAGACGCGATGTGGGACGAATTCGCCCTGTTCGACCGCGCCGATGGCGATCAGTACGCCGCCGCAGGTGGCGTAGACCGCAGGGCTCGCCGGCAGCGCATCGCGTCCGCGCAGCAAAACGCTCTGCCCGCGCTTGAGCCGCATCGCCGCATCGCGGTTGATCGCGATTTCCGGGATCAGCGACAGCCCCGCCATTACCGGCCGCAAGGCGCCGGCCGCGCTGTCCGCGCTCTCGCGCAGGGTCTCGACCGCGGTCGCGTCGGCAATGCCGAAGGGGCCGACCCGGGTGCGCCGCAGATGCGCGACATGGCCGAGGCAGCCGAGCGCCAGCCCGAGATCGCGGGCGATGGCGCGCACATAGGTGCCCTTGCCGCATTCCGCCTCGAAGGTCGTCGTCTCGGCTGAATGAGAGACGATGCGCAGCGCGTCGATCTCCACCGGCCGCGCCTCGAGCACGACCTCCTCGCCGTCGCGGGCGAGATCGTAGGCGCGCTCGCCGGCGATCTTGATGGCGGAGAAGCGCGGCGGCACCTGGCTGATCGTGCCGGTGAAGCGCGGCAGCAGAGCCGCGATCGCCGTTTCGTCTGGCCGCGCCTGCGAGGTCGCGATCACCTTGCCCTCGGTGTCGTCAGTGTCGGTCTGGCTGCCCCAGGCGACGGTGAACTCATAGGCCTTGCGGCCGTCCATCACGAAAGGAACGGTTTTTGTGGCTTCTCCCAGCGCGATCGGCAGCAGACCCGAGGCGAGGGGATCGAGCGTGCCGGCATGGCCGGCCTTCTTGGCCGCGAAGGCCCGCTTGACCACCGCCACCGCATGCGTCGAGGTCATGCCGACGGGCTTGTCGAGGACCACCCAGCCATGCACGTCGCGCTTCTTCGGACGCGGCGCGAAGCTCTGGCTCTGGGGTTCGAGGAGATCCGGTGCGGCCGGTTCAGTCATCGTCCTGCTCGTCGGTCTGGATGCGCAGCGGCTGCTTCAGGATGTCCTGACGCACCTTGTCGGAATACAGGATGGCATCGACGCGCTCGGCCTCGGCGAAGCTCTCATCCGCCAGGAAGCGGATATCGGGCGCGAATTTCAGGTTCACGCGATGCGCGATCTCGCCGCGGATGTAGCGCTTGTGGTCGTTGAGCGCCTTCAGCACCGGTTTCACGTCGCCGCCGCCGAGGGGCATGATGTAGCAGGTCGCGAGCTTGAGGTCGGACGAGAGGCGCACCTCCGGGACCGTGATGACGTGCCGGGCCAGCACCTCGTCATGGATATCGCCGCGCGACAAAAGCTCCGCCAGCGCGTGGCGGATGACTTCGCCGATGCGCAGCTGGCGCTGGTTGGGGCCGGAGGGTTTTGCGGGTCTTGCCATGATTCTCGTTCTCCGGGATCGGACCGGACGGACGGTCGATAAAAGCATCATGGCCGGGCAAGCCCGGCCATGATCAGCCTGGGTCGAAGCGGACGCCTCAGAGCGTGCGCTTGATCTCCTCGACGCGGTAGCACTCGATGACGTCGCCCGGGCGCATGTCCTGGTAGTTCTCGAAGGACATGCCGCACTCCTGGCCCGCCACGACCTCCTTGGCGTCGTCCTTGAAGCGCTTGAGCTGGGCGAGCTTGCCCTCGTGAACCACGACATTGTCGCGGATCAGGCGGACATTGGCGCCGCGCTCGATCGTGCCGTCGGTGACGCGGCAGCCGGCGATCTTGCCGACCTTCGAGACATTGAAGATCTCGAGGATCTGCGCGTTGCCGAGCATGGTCTCGCGCAGCGTCGGTGCCAGCAGGCCCGACATCGCGTCCTTCACATCATCCATCAGGTTGTAGATGATGTTGTAGTAGCGGATCTCGACGCCGGTGCGCTCCGCCGCCTCGCGCGCTTCCTTATGCGCACGGACGTTGAAGCCGATCACCACCGCGCCGGAGGCCTGGGCCAGCGTGACGTCGGATTCGGTGATGGCGCCGACACCGGAGGACAGCACGCGGGCGCGCACCTCCTCGTTGCCGACCTTCTCCAGCGAGCCGACGATGGCCTCGACCGAACCCTGGACGTCGCCCTTGATGACGAGCGGGAACTCCTTGCGGCCGGCGCCTTCCTTGAGCTCGCGCATCATTTCGGCGAGCGAGCGGCCGGCGCCCGAGGCAGCACCGCGCGCGGCGAGACGGTCGCGACGCTGACGCTCGCGATAATCCGTGATCTCGCGGGCGCGGGCTTCGGAATCGACGACCGCGACGCGATCGCCGGCTTCCGGCGTGCCGTTGAAGCCCAGCACCTCGACCGGCATGGAGGGCGGAGCCTCCTTCATCTGGGCGCCCGTGTCGCCGATCAAGGCGCGCACGCGGCCCCATTCGGAGCCGGCCACGACGATGTCGCCGGTGCGCAGCGTGCCGCGCTGGACGAGCACGGTCGCGACGGGGCCGCGGCCACGGTCGAGCTTGGCTTCGATGACGGTGCCCTCGGCCGCCCTCTCGGGGTTGGCCTTGAGCTCGAGCAGTTCGGCCTGCAGCGCGATCGCCTCGAGCAGCTTGTCGAGATTCTTGCCGGTCTTGGCCGAAACCTCGATTTCGAGCGTCTCGCCGCCCAGCGACTCGACCTGGATCTCGTATTGCAGCAGCTCGGCGCGAACCCGCTCGGGGCTGGCGTCGGACTTGTCGATCTTGTTGATCGCCACGATCAGCGGCACGCCGGCGGCCTTGGCGTGATTGATCGCCTCGACCGTCTGCGGCATCACGCCGTCATCGGCCGCCACGACCAGCACGACCACGTCGGTGACCTTGGCGCCGCGGGCGCGCATCGCCGTGAAGGCGGCGTGGCCGGGCGTGTCGATGAAGGTCACCTTCGCACCCGAGGGCGTCGTCACCTGATAGGCGCCGATATGCTGGGTGATGCCACCCGCCTCGCCCGAGACGACATGCGTCTGGCGGATCGCGTCGAGCAGCGAGGTCTTGCCGTGGTCGACATGGCCCATGATGGTCACGACGGCCGGGCGCGGCAGCAGCGTCTCGTCCGTGTCGGGCGTGTCGAACAGGCCCTCTTCCACGTCCGATTCCGCCACGCGCTTGACGGTGTGGCCCATTTCCTCGGCGACGAGCTGGGCGGTGTCGGCGTCGATCACGTCGGTGATCTTGTGCATCGCGCCCTGCTTCATCAGCAGGCGGATGACGTCGACGCCCCGCTCGGTCATGCGGTTGGCGAGTTCCTGGATGGTGATCGTCTCGGGGATGATCACCTCGCGCATCACGCGCTCCTTCGCGACGTCCGAGGCGCGGTGCCCGGTCATGCGCTGGACGCGGCGGCGGAAGGCGGCGACCGAACGCGTGCGCTCGTCGTCACCGCCGGTCGCGGTCGACAGCGTCAGGCGGCCGCGCGGCTTTTCGCCGACCTTGGGAGTCTTCGGAGCCGGAGCCGGGGCGCCTCGCGGCGGGCCGCCCGCACCACCGCCGGGGCGGCGGAAAGCGGGCCTCGCCTCGCCATCATCGGGACGGCTGCGCGGGGTGGCGGCAGACGGCGCCTGACGCGTCGGACGGGTGATGGCGGGCTCTGCCGGAGCCGTGGCATCGACGCGCGGGGGGCGCGGCGTGTCGAGACGCGGCGGACGGGAATCGAGCCGGGGCGGACGCGCGCCGACATCCCGCATCGGGGCACGGGGCGCGAAATCGGGTCGCGGGCCTGCGGCGGCCGGGCGCGGCGCATAGCCGGCAGCGGCGGGCGGCGGGGAGGACGGCGCCTGCGAGGGAGCCGCGGGGGCGGCCTCGCGCGGCGGTTGCGGCGCACGCGGAGCCTGCGGCTCGTCCATCCGCTGGCGGGCGGCGCTTTCGGCGCGGCGCTTGCGGTCTTCTTCCTGGCGGCGGCGCTCTTCCTCTTCGCGCTGGCGCGCAGCCGCGGCTTCGCGCTCCTGGCGTTCACGCTCCGCGGCGAGAGCCCGGGCGCGGGCCTCCTCCTCGGCGATGCGGCGGGCTTCAGCCTCACGATCGCGGGAGTCGGCGAGGGCGCGCTGGCGCGCTTCCTTCTCGTCCTCTGAAAGGGTGCGCAGCAGCATGCCGGAGGCGGGCCGGGCCGGCGGCGTCGGCGCGGCCGGAGCCGGACGCGGAGCGGCCTGCTGCACCGGCGGCGCGGCGGGACGCGGCGCGGGGGCCTCCTTGGCGTCCGGGCCGGCGACGCGGCGCTTGACCTCGACGACCACCTGCTTCGACCGCCCATGCGAGAAGCTCTGCCGGACAGTGCTCTGCTCGACGGGACGCTTCAGGCTCAGGGTCTTCGGGGGGCTGACGGTCAAGGTCTTGTCGCCCGGGGTCTTGGTATCGCTCATTCTGTGCTCGGTCCTGCCGCGTTCGGTCCAGCCGGTTCGGTCGTTCGTTGGTCTACGGAATCGTCGCCTGCGGGGTTGGCACCGGTCGGCTTATCCGGGTCGGTTGCGCCGGCATCGCCCGTCCGATAGCGAACGAGCCGACGCCAGCGGGAGAGGAAACCCTCCGCCGCCGGTCCCGGAGCAAGCGCCGCATGTATCACATGTGGGCGGCCTAACGCCAATTCCAAATCTTCGCTCGCGAAAATTGCCACGACAGGCAGCTTTCGCGCCTTCAGACCGGCCTCTTCGCGGGCGACTTCGGCCCGGCGGAGCGCCTGGCCGATCTTGCGACGCCCATCCTCGGCGCCGTCCTGTGCCTCGATCACGCCGGCGCACTGGCCGGAGCCGATCATCGCCTCGACCTTGGCGAACCCCGCCTGCACGAGCCCGGCCTTGTTGGCCATGGCCAGCGCCTGCAGCGCGTCCTTGTGCATCAACCGGTCGATCGTCGCAGCCAAATCGGGCGGCACGACGACCTTGGTCTTCAGCGAGCGTTCGAAGGCGCGGCGCTTGATCGCCTCGGCGACGGTCGCGGCGCTGAGGCTGGCCCAGACGCCGCGCCCCGGCAGCTTGCGCCGCAGATCCGGCACCAGCACGCCATCGGGGCCGACGACGAAGCGGATCAGATCGTCCGGCGACTTGACCGCCCGCGTCACGACGCAGCTGCGCTCCGGCCCGTCGCGACGGGCCTGGGGCGTTTCGCGCGGACCGCGCGCCGCAGCCGCGTTCATGGCGCGCTCCCGGCTCAGGCCTCGGCTGTTGCCTCGGTGGTGTCCTCGGCTTCCTCCGCCGGAGCCTCGACCCAGCCGGCCTGGATGCGGGCGGCCATGATGATGGCCTCGGCGTCCTGACGCGACAGGTCGAAGCCGTCGAGATAACCGGAATGGCGGGTGGTCTCGCCGTCCTTGCGCTCGGTCCAGCCGACGAGATCGTCGGTGGCGCAGCCGGCGAGATCCTCGACCGACTTCACGTCGTTCTCGCCCAGCGCGACCATCATCGCGGTGGTGATGCCGGCGACCTCGCGCAGACCGTCCTCGACGCCCAGCGCCCGGCGCTTCTCGTCGAACTCGGCCTCGACCGCGGCCAGATACTCCTGGGCGCGGGACTGGATCTCGGCGCCGGTCTCCTCGTCGAAGCCCTCGATCGAGGCGAGCTCGGAGGGATCGACATAGGCGACCTCCTCGACCGTCCGGAAGCCTTCCGAGGCCAGCAGCTGGCCGACCGTCTCGTCGACGTTCAGCGCGTTCATGAAGATGTCGGTGCGGGTGACGAATTCCTTCTGGCGCCGCTCGGATTCCTCGGCCTCGGTCAGGATGTCGATGTCCCAGCCGGTGAGCTGCGAAGCCAGGCGAACGTTCTGGCCACGGCGGCCGATCGCGAGCGAGAGCTGCTCGTCGGGCACCACGACCTCGATCTTGTCCGCCTCTTCGTCGAGCACGACCTTGGCGACTTCCGCCGGCTGCAGCGCGTTGACGACGAAGGTCGCGACGTCGGGCGACCACGGAATGATGTCGATCTTCTCGCCCTGGAGCTCGCCGACCACGGCCTGCACGCGCGAACCGCGCATGCCGACGCAGGCGCCGACGGGGTCGATCGAGGAATCGCGGCTGATCACGGCGATCTTGGCGCGCGAACCCGGATCACGGGCCACCGCCTTCACCTCGACGATGCCGTCATAGATCTCCGGCACTTCCTGGCCGAAGAGCTTGGCCATGAACTGCGGATGGGTACGGGAGAGGAAGATCTGCGGGCCGCGCGGCTCGCGGCGCACATCGTAGACATAGGCGCGGGCGCGGTCGCCGACCTTGAAGGTCTCGCGCGGGATCATCTCGTCGCGGCGGATGATCGCCTCGCCGCGGCCGAGATCGACGAAGACGTTGCCGTATTCGACGCGCTTGACGGCGCCGTTGACGATCTCGCCGATGCGGTCCTTGTACTCGTCGTACTGGCGATCGCGCTCGGCCTCGCGGACCTTCTGCACGATGACCTGCTTGGCGGCCTGGGCGGCGATGCGGCCGAAATCGAAGGGCGGCAGTGGATCGGCGATCACGTCGCCGACCTGGGCGGCCGGGTTGTGGCGCTTGGCCTCGTCGACGGTGATCTCGACGGCCGGATTCTCGACGCTGTCGACGACCTGGAGATGGCGCGCCAGGCGCAGTTCTCCGGTCTTGGTGCTGATCTCGGCATGGACGTCGGTCTCGGCGCCGTAGCGCGAGCGGGCGGCGCGGGCGATGGCGTCCTCCATCGCGTCCAGCACGATCTGCCGGTCGATCGATTTCTCGCGGGCGACGGCGTCCGCGATCTGAAGCCATTCGAGCCTGTTGGCTGCGACCACCATGGCGCTCACTCCTCTTCGGTTGTGTCGGGCGGAGTCTGTCCGCGAATCTTGTCGGGCCGCGGGCCCAGCGACTTCTTGCGCCCCTTGGGCGGCGCCGCGATCTCGTCCGCAGGCGGCATCTCGGGCGGCAGCCCGGCCTTGCCGCGGCGCAGCGATTCCGTCACCAGCGCATCGGTCAGCACCAGCCGGGCATCGGCGATCAGCGTCATCGGAATCGCGACGTTGCGCTCCTCCTCGGTCTTGGCGTCGTCGCGGGCGAGCAGAGCGTTGCCGCCCTCGACCCCGAGCAGGATGCCGCGGAAGCGCTTGCGGCCGGCGACGGGGGTCTCGGTGTCGATCTTCGCGAGATGGCCGGCCCAGCGCGCGAAATCGCCGGCGCGGACGAGCGGCCGGTCGATGCCGGGCGACGACACTTCGAGATGGTAGGCGACCTGGATCGGGTCGTCGACGTCGAGTGCGGGCGAAACGGCCTGGCTGACCTCCTCGCATCCCTCGACATTCATCGTGCCGTCCGGCCGCTCGGCCATGATCTGCACGGTGCAGCCGTTCTGGCCGGTCACGCGAACCCGCACCAGCCGGTATCCGAGATCGATGATGGCCGGCTCGATGATCGCGGCGACGCGCGCCGCCACGCCGCTCTCGACGACGAGGCGGGGGTCGTTGTCCTGTTCGCTGGCGTTCGGCTCGTTCATGCCCTGGCTGCCTGCCTCTCGGCCGGGCTCGCGCCCGGCCTCGACCGAAGGATGGCGCATGGAGCGCCGGGAGCGGCCGCGCGGGGCCGCCGGCCATCGGCGTCATGCTCGGCCCCGGCTGGGCTGCGGCCAACAAAAAAGAGCGGACCTTCCGGCCCGCTCTTGATCATCGGCTGATACCGAAACCAGAGCTGTTGGCGCCTGTTTAGTCTGCATCGGCCCCGCTGGCAAGCGCCCTCGCCGGCAGGGGAGGCCACAAAGTCCGGTGCGGCATTCCGCTAACCCGCTGGTCATCCTTCTGCGTCATGGTGACGCCGCTGCGCGTTGCTTGGGGATGAGTATGAGTTCTGTCAGTTCGCTGTTGCGCGATCTCGAGACGACGATGGTGCGCGGCTCCGCCGACGAGCGCACGCAGATCCTGTCGCGTCTGACCGACCTCTTCCTCAGCACCGCCGCGGTCATGGACGAGGACCAGGTCGGCATTTTCGATGTCGTGATCGGCCGCCTTTCGCGCGCGATCGAACTCAGGGCCCGCATCGAACTCTCTGAACGGTTGGCGCCCGTGCCCAATGCACCGGCCGGCGTGGTGCGCCAGCTGGCGCTCGACGAGATCGCCGTCGCCCGGCCCGTCCTCGTCGCCTCGCCCCGCCTGACCGATCAGGACCTCGTCGCCATCTCCGCGGCGAAGGGGCGCGATCACATGCTCGCCATCACCGAGCGCGCCGCGCTCGGCGAGCCCGTGACGGATTTCCTGATCCTGCGCGGCGGCCGCCAGGTGACCCACGCCATCGCCGCCAATCCGGGCGCGCGCTTCTCCCATCACGGCATGGGCGTCCTCGTCATGCGGGCCAATCAGGACGATGCGCTGCAGTCCGCGCTCGGCGACCGCAAGGATCTGCCGGCCGAACTCGCCAGCCAGCTCATGGCGGCGGCGAAGAACTCGGCGCGGCGTCGGCTGTCGGCCGGGCTCGATCCGGACATGGCTGAGGTCGTCGGGGATGCCGTCGAGCGCGGCGCGCTCGCCGTGGCCGCGGACGCGCAGATCAAGAGCGATCTGGGGGCCGCCAACGAGGCGCTGGTCGAGATCAACCGCCTCCGCGACGCCAACCAGCTCGACGAAGCCGCCATCGTCCGCTTCGCCGGCTCGGGCGCCACCGAATACGCGATCTGTGCCGTCGCGGTGCTGGCCGAGCTGAGCCTGCCGGCGGCCGAGCAGGCCGTGCTGGGGCCGGACCGCGACGCGGTGCTGCTGGTCGCGAGGGGGCTCGGCTGGTCCTGGGAGACGGCCGCGGCGCTGATCGGCCTGCGCAAGGATTTCGGCAAGTCGGAAGCCGCCATCGAGCGGGCACGGCAGCATTTCCGCACCATCGCCCAGCCGACGGCGCAGCGCGTCCTCGGCTTCCTCAGGATGCGCGACGCACAGCAGTGAGATAGCTCGATACCCGCCCCGCCGCGACCGCCTTGGCCTCGTAGCGGGTGCGGATCCAGCCGGGATAAGGCTGGCGCCAGTCCTCGGCCCGTTCGTCGGTCCAGTCGAAATCGGGCGAGCGGGCCAGCCGCGCCAGCGTCCAGCCGACATAGTCGTCGATGTCGCTGGCGAAGCGGAAACGCCCGCCCGGCCGCAGCGCCCGCGCCAACAGGGCCAATGTCCGGTCGGAAACGAAACGGCGCTTGCGCTGGCGCCGCTTCGGCCAGGGATCGGGATAGAGCAGGTCGATGGCGTCGAGCGAGCCGGCGGGCAGGCGCGGCAGGAGCAGCGCCGCGTCGCCGTCCCAGATGCGGATGTTGTCGAGGCCCTCGCGCTCGATCACGGCGAGAAACTTGGCCATGCCGTTAATGAAGGGCTCGACGCCGATGAAGCCGATCTGCGGGCTCTCGCGCATGCGCATCAGCAGATGCTCGCCGCCGCCGAAGCCGATCTCGAGCCGCACCGCCTCGACCGGCCGCGGAAACAGCGCCTTGAGGTCGGCGATCTCGCCCTCCGGCAGGCGCAGCCGCGGCAGCACCGTGTCGATCATCACGCTCTGGCCCTCGCGCAGGGCCTTGCCCTTGCGCCGGCCGAAAAAGGCGCGGTCGGGATCGTGGTCATGGGTCATCGGGACGGTCTTCTGGCTGGATGGCGTGGCGGTCGAGCGGCGTGCCTAGCAAACAAAAAGGGCCGGAGCGACATGCTCCGGCCCGATCGAATGGTCGGCTGCGTCTGCGTCAGGCGGCGACGGCCTTCTTCAGCGCGTCGACCAGATCGGTCTTCTCCCAGGAGAAGCTGCCGTCGCGGCCGGCCTTGCGGCCGAAATGGCCATAGGCCGCCGACTTGGCGTAGATCGGCTTGTTGAGCTGGAGATGGGTGCGGATGCCGCGCGGGGTCAGGTCCATGACCTCGCCCAGGACCTTCTCCAGCTTGGCCTCGTCGACCTTGCCGGTGCCGTGCAGGTCGACATAGATCGACAGCGGCTTGGCGACGCCGATGGCGTAGGAGAGCTGGATCGTGCAACGCTCGGCGAGCTTGGCCGCGACCACGTTCTTGGCGAGATAGCGCGCCGCATAGGCCGCCGAACGGTCGACCTTGGTCGGGTCCTTCCCCGAGAACGCGCCGCCGCCATGGGGCGCCGCGCCGCCATAGGTGTCGACGATGATCTTGCGGCCGGTCAGGCCGGCGTCGCCGTCCGGGCCGCCGATGACGAACTTGCCGGTCGGGTTGACGTGCCAGACGGTGTCCTTCGAGATCCAGCCCTCGGGCAGGGTCGAGCGGATATAGGGCTCGACGATCTTGCGGACATCGGCCGAGGACAGGCTCGCATCGGTGTGCTGGGTCGAGAGCACGATCTGCGTCACGCCGACCGGCTTGCCGTTCTCGTACTTGACCGTGACCTGGCTCTTGGCGTCGGGGCCGAGCTTGGCGGCGCCGCCTTCCTTGGCGTGCCGGGCCTTGGCCAGCACCTCGAGGATCTTGTGCGAATAATAGATCGGCGCCGGCATCAGCTCGGGCGTCTCGCGGCAGGCATAGCCAAACATGATGCCCTGGTCGCCCGCACCCTCGTCCTTGTTGCCCGAGGCGTCGACGCC
>OGCL01002076.1_pt1 | contig 15068 bp, 20 predicted proteins | sample 1570041 | NCBI WGS metagenome assembly OGCL01 (sample SAMN06266162, study PRJEB24511) | hot springs metagenome | isolation source: Hot spring water | place: South Africa: Limpopo | collected 2015-06-22
TATTTGAAAAGTGTTTTAGTTTTAATGCTGCAAAAGAATTGCAGAAGGCGGGTGTTTATCCTTTCTTCAGGGTTATAGAGAGCGCGCAGGACCCAGAGGTTGTGATAAACGGCAGGAAGATGATAATGGTCGGGTCTAATAATTATTTAGGACTCACTAATCATCCAAAGGTAAAAGAAGCAGCCATAGAGGCAGTGAAAAAATATGGCACCGGGTGCGCGGGCTCAAGATTTCTCAACGGAACCCTCGATATTCATGTAAAACTTGAAGACAAGCTTGCCAGATTTATGAGAAAAGATGCTGCCCTTGTTTTTTCTACAGGTTTTCAGGTTAATCTCGGCGTCATCTCTGCTCTTGTCGGAAAGGACGATGTAGTTATTATTGACAAAATGGACCATGCAAGCATCGTTGATGGATGCAGGCTTTCATATGGAGAGGTTAAGAGATTCAAGCACAATGACATGTCTGACCTCCAAAGGATTATCAGCGAGAATAATGGAAGAGGAAAACTTGTGGTTGTAGACGGAGTTTTCAGTATGGAAGGAGATATTATTAATCTCCCCGATGTTTTAAAGATAACAAAACAATACGGAGCAAGGCTTTTGGTTGACGATGCACATGGAATAGGCGTTCTTGGAAAGACAGGCAGGGGCACTGCAGAACTTTTTGGACTCGAAAACGAGGTGGATCTGATAATGGGCACTTACAGCAAATCCCTTGCATCTATAGGCGGTTTTATAGCTGGAGACGCTGATGTTATTCATTATATAAAACACTTTTCAAGGTCTTTGATATTCAGCGCAAGTCCGCCGCCTGCATCAATAGCAGCAGTGAGCGCAGCTCTGGATATAATCGAGAATGAGCCTGATAGGATAGAAAGGCTTTGGAAAAATACAAATAAGATGTTAAAAGGCTTTAAAGAGCTCGGCTTTGATCTAGGTCCGAGCGAAACCCCGATTATTCCGATCATAGTTGGAGAGGATGAAACTGCATTTAAGTTTGTTATGATGCTTCAGCAAGAAGGGATATTTGCTAATGTTGCTGTCTCGCCTGCTGTTCCTCCGGGAAAGGCTCTTATAAGAACAAGTTATATGGCAACCCACACAGAAGAACATCTAAATACGGTACTTGAGTCATTTAAAAAAGTTGGAAAAGCGCTTGGAGTTATATAAAGATAGGAATATCCCTATTCCTTAGATTTATAGGAAACAGAATACGACTTTACCTTTATATCTACAGTATGATTCAAAAACTCAATATTCAACCTCGAGCTATACCATGAAGAAGGAAATGAACTGCCCAATAAATTACTCTCTGTTATTGAAGGAGCGTCGTAAGAAATAGTTAATTTTTCTCTGCCGTTGATTTCTATAGTCTGTTTTATAGGCAGAAGGGTCTTTTTGTTGACGATTATTTCCCTGTATGAATTTCTTAAGACATAAGTGTCTTTCTTTTCCTGAATAGAGCAGTCCTTTATATTCCACCAAAAAAAGCTGTTTTTCAGTCCATCAATAAGCAGAATGCTTTTATATCTATCAAGCTTCGGATTGCTCTTAATAATTCCGTTTTCTTCATGTATTTCGCCTGCAAGAAAACCTAAATAATAAAGCCTAATAAGTAGACTATTTTCCGAAAGTGTTAAAAGCGCATCTCCGCTTATTGCATTGTCTTTATTTTTATACTCTACAGATAAAACTGCCTCGATTGATGATATGTTTTTAAGGTCTGAAAGGGCTGTCTCGAAGGGAATATCCTCAAAATAAAGCGATTCTATATATCTCGGAGCGCAAGAAGAAATAAGAAATAGGAGGAGTAATGGAGCAACGGAGCAATGGAACAATGATTTTATGCGATGCGCTAATGCTCCAGTGTTTTTATATCCTGATATTTTCGATAACTTCTTCCACATCTGTAACTCCTATAATGGTTAAGCCGAAATCGCTCTTAAGTCTATCGGCATTGCTTTTAGATATTATTGCTTTTTTGAAGCCTATCTTTGCTGCCTCTTTTAGCCTTGCTTCTGCATGCGCAACAGCCCTAATCTCTCCTGACAAACCAACTTCTCCAAACAAAAAAGTCTTTGCATCTATCGGCACTTCTCTAAACGAAGACGTAATAGCCGAGATTATGCCTATATCTGCTGCTGGTTCGAGTATCCTAAGACCGCCAACAATATTTATGAATACATCCATGCCGCCTAAATGCATGCCTGCCTTTTTTTCTAAAACCGCTATCAATAAGTTCACCCTGTTGAAATCAATGCCTATGCTTGTCCTTCTCGGTATGCCGAATGTTGTTGGAGAAACTAATGCCTGAAGTTCTACCAATAATGGACGAGTGCCTTCTACAGTTGCAATCACTGATGAGCCAGAAGCATTCTGAGGTCTCTCAGACATGAACAACTCAGATGGATTGGTTATTTCTATCAGTCCTTCATCTGACATTTCAAATACGCCAATCTCATTTGTTGAGCCAAACCTGTTTTTAATTGTCCTTAATATTCGATATGGGTGCCCCCTGTCTCCTTCGAAATAAAGAACGGTATCAACCAGATGTTCTAAAACCCTCGGCCCTGCTATAGCGCCCTCTTTGGTTACATGCCCTATTAAAAAAACAGGTATTTTTGCCCTTTTTGCAAAAAACATTAATTTTGCCGCAGACTCCCTGATCTGTCCTACGGAACCCGGCGCAGATGTTAGTTCTTCTGTATAGACTGTCTGTATAGAGTCGACAACTAATGCCCGCGGCACCAAGCTATCAGCAGTTTTAAGAATATTTTCAATAAGTATTTCAGAGAGGATTAATATGTTTTCAGAGTCTATCATAAGCCGCTCGGCACGCAATTTTATCTGCTCTGGAGACTCTTCACCAGAGACGTATAAAACCTTTTTCTGTGTCTCATCTTTTATATCATTTTGATTTTTTTCTGACTTCTGACTTCTGACTTCTGATTTCTGGCATAGCCTTGCTGCTGCTTGAAGAATTAGCGTTGACTTGCCAATGCCGGGGTCTCCGCCGATAAGTATTACCGCTCCATCTACAAGCCCTCCGCCCAACACCCTGTCGAACTCTTTTATTCCAATCGGGGTTCTTTTTTCCTTTCCGCCTATGATTTTGCTTAAAGGCTGGGGTTCTGAGTGTCCAAAAGACTTCAACGGTTTTGGACTCTGTTTTTCTTCGGCAAAACTGTTCCATGAACCGCAATCAGGACATTTCCCAAGCCATTTGGGGCTTGTGTATCCGCATGTCTGACATTGAAATATTGTTTTTATCTTTGACATCATATGCTGCTTTTGTATTTAGATATTTAATAGCCTCATTCCCTTGCCAATATCGAGGGAATTTTTTATGGCATGTTCCACAAACTCTTTAGCCTTCTTTGCAGCTTCCGCAACTGACAGACCTTTTGCAATGCATGCGGTTAAAGCTGCAGAGAATGCGCAGCCTGTTCCGTGATATTCTCCTTTTATTCTTTTGCCTATTATGCGATAGAATTTTTTGCCATCGTATACTATATCAAATGTATCATCAGCAGTTTTGCCTCTTACTTCTTCGAGGTGACCGCCTGTTATTATCACCACTTCTGGACCGAGTTTTCTTAGCTCTATCGCTGCTGTTTTAATGTCCTTTTCGCCTTCGATATTTACTTTAGAAAAGACTGATGCCTCATAGATGTTAGGAGTTATTACCTTTGCAAGAGGAAATAGTTCTTTTTTTAGTTCATCTATAGCTTTCTTTTCTATCAGCATGGTTCCAGTAGAAGAAACAGTTACAGGATCTATAACCAGATTTTGGAGATCAAAGCCTTTTATAATTTTGGCTGCAACTCTTATAGCGTCAGCAGAAAAAAGCATTCCTGCTTTCAATGCATCCGGCCTGATATCGCTCAATATAACTTCTAACTGCTCTTCAAAAAAAACAGCGTCAACTTCTTTTATTGCTTTGACCTCGTACGTGTTTTGTGCTGTAATAGCTGCAACCGCTGATAAGCCATAAACATTAAAGCGGTTAAAGACCTTAAGGTCAACCTGAAGCCCTGCGCTGCCAGTTGGGTCAGAGCTTGCTATAGTGAGTGCGATTTTATTCATCTGTTAAGAGTTTTACTGTATCGGCTATTTAATTGTATTTATTATATCAAGCATTACCCAATGTTGACAAATCTGTGCGTTTTTTATTATGTTATTTAACAGAATTATTGAATTATAAGCTCGGGGAAGGTGAATATATGAAGACCAGATTCACAAAAAATGAAGAAGTCGAACGCAAATGGCATCTTGTTGATGCAAGGGATCAAGTTCTTGGAAGATTGTGCTCCAGAATAGCATCGTATCTCAGAGGAAAGCATAAGCCTATATTTACTCCGAATGTGGATACAGGCGATTTTGTGATAGTAATTAATGCTGATAAAATCAAAGTTACCGGCAATAAGCTCATTGATAAAAAATATTACCATCATACTGGTTACATAGGCAGCTTGAAAGAAAAGAGCTTAAAGGAGAGAATGACGGTAGAGCCTGACGAAGTCATAAGAGACGCAGTATGGGGAATGCTGCCGAAAAACAGGCTCGGCAGGCAGATGATAAAGAAATTAAAGGTCTATAAGGGAGAGGAGCACGGACACGCTGCACAGAAACCAGAGCTAATACAACTTCATAAAAGGACGTAGTTTTTATATAAAATTTTGTTTAAAAAGGAGCTTTGAGAAATGGCTTTATTACAGTATAATTCAACAGGCAGGAGAAAAAGGGCAATAGCGCGTGTTTCGCTGGTTTCCGGCAAAGGAAGGATTACAGTGAATAATGTGGAATTCGACAGCTATTTTCCGATCGAGACTTTAAGGATGATAATAAGGCAGCCTCTTCAGGTTGCAGGAGTGCTCGGCAAATATGATGTAGTAGCAAACGTGAAGGGAGGGGGCTTGAGCGGTCAGGCAGGTGCATTGAGGCACGGCATTGCAAGGGCATTGGTTGCTGTTGACGCTGACCTTAAGCCAAAACTCAAGAAGGAAGGTCTTTTGACAAGAGACCCGAGAGAGGTAGAGAGAAAGAAATACGGATTGAAGGGCGCAAGAAAAAGGTTCCAGTTCTCCAAGAGATAATTTGATATTGATAGAGCAATTGAAAGCCCGTTCAATGAACGGGCTTTGTTTTTAGATGGTGAGACGATGATAAAAATAGCAATTTGCGGTGCAAGCGGATATACCGGTTCAGAGCTTTTGCGAATACTATCAGGTCATCCTGAAGTAGAGGCAACTGCTGTTACTTCCGAAAAGTCTGCTGGCAAGAAAGTAACCGACCTATTCCCTCACTTGCATAAGTATTCTCATCTTATTTATGAACCGCTTGATAAAGAGAAAATTCTGAAAAGGGCTGATGTCTTTTTTATGGCGTTGCCGCACGGAGCATCGCAGGATGCAGTCGATTATTTTTTTAAGAATAATAAAAAGGTTATCGACCTTTCTGCTGATTATCGGTTGACAGACCCTGCTGAATATGAAGAGTGGTATAAGACCCCTCATAAATATGTGGAGACTTTAAAGCACGCTGTTTATGGGCTTCCCGAGCTTCATCGTGAAGAAATTAAGAAATCAAATCTTGTTGCAAACCCTGGATGCTATCCAACAAGCGCGATTTTAGGATTGTATCCCGCGATTAAAGAAGGCATAGTCGATGTTAAAGATATTGTAATAGATTCCAAATCAGGCACTTCAGGTGCAGGCCGCAAGGCAGAAATTGGTTTCACATATTGCGAGGTTAACGAAGGATTTAAGGCGTATGGAATCGCTGTCCATCGTCATACGCCAGAGATAGAGCAGGAGTTGTCAGTCATAGCACACAGGAAGATCGTAATAAATTTCACTCCTCATCTTGTTGCCATGGACAGAGGAATAGTATCGACAATTTATGTGAAGATGATAAGAGAGATTGATACAGCCGAAATAATACAGATTTATAAAAAATACTATAAGGCTGAACCATTTGTAAATGTCCTTGATGAAGGCGTTTATCCAAATGCAAAAAATGTTCGAGGAAGCAATTATTGCGAGATAGGTCTTAAGCTGAATAAGCGCACTAATACATTGATTGTCATTTCTGCAATAGACAACCTTGTCAAGGGTGCATCAGGCCAAGCTGTGCAGAATATGAATATCATGATGGGCTTCAAAGAAACAACATCCCTTGAGTCCATGGCTTTATTTCCTTAAAAGTCTCTATGCGATTTATTGCAGACCTTCATATCCACTCAAAATATTCAAGGGCAACGAGCAAGGACATGTCCCCGGAAAGCATATGGAGATGGGCTCAGCTCAAAGGCATTTCTGTAATCGGCACAGGAGATTTTACGCATCCTCAATGGTTCAAGGAACTGAATGAAAAGCTTGAATCCTCAGGAAACGGCCTGTTCAGGCTGCGAAATGGTTTCAGGATAGACGATATTCCTGATTCATGCAGGGCTGATGTTTTTTTTATGCTTTCTGCGGAAATAAGCTGCATTTACAGCAAAAATGGGAAAACAAGAAAAATACACTTGATTTTGTTTGCGCCTGATTTTCCAACTGCCGCAAAGATAAATATAGCCCTTGCAAAAATAGGGAATCTCAATGCTGACGGAAGACCTATACTCGGACTCGATGCAAAAGAGGTCCTGAGGATTGTTCTTGATATATCTACTGATGCAATGCTTGTGCCTGCACATGCATGGACTCCTCACTTTTCAATATTCGGAGCAGTATCAGGCTTTGATTCTTTCGAGGAGTGTTTTGAAGACTTGACCCCGCATATCTATGCGATAGAGACAGGACTTTCATCAGACCCGCTTATGAACTGGAGGTTTTCTGCACTTGATAAAATAACCCTGCTTTCCAATTCGGACGCTCATTCTCCTTCAAAGATAGGACGAGAGGCAAACATCTTCGACACAGACATTTCATATATGTCAATTATAGATGCAATAAAGACAAGAAATGGATTTGTCGGTACAATAGAATTTTTTCCTGAAGAAGGCAAATATCATTACGACGGACACAGGACATGCGGAGTAAGCTTATCTCCTAAAGAAACTATTGAACATAATTATCTCTGTCCTGTTTGCGGTAAAAGAGTTACAGTAGGCGTCATGCACAGGGTAGAGAAGTTAGCCGACAGAGCAGAAGGATTTAAGCCAAAAGGCTCCCCATCTTTTCATTCAATCATTCCTTTGCCTGAGATGATAGCAGAAGTTCTGAAGGTCGGCCCAAACAGCAAGACCGTGGATAAGGAATATCAAAATTTGCTTCAAAAACTAGGAAGTGAATACAAGATACTCATGGATGTTCCGCTAAAGGACATAGAACAGGCAAGCTCTCCGCTCATTTGCAAGGCAATAGAGAAGATGCGTAAAGGCGATGTGCATATTGCACCTGGTTTTGACGGAGAATACGGGAATATAAAGATATTTGAGGCGGTTGAGAGAAAGGGAATAAAAGGACAGGCAATGCTGTTTTAAGTCCGGCTTCGGGTTGGTCGGCATTCCTATATTTATGATTTTTTTATTATGTCGTGAGTTCCAACCCTGCGAAAGACATAAAAATCGCTGTCAATCTCAAAAGTAAATCTGTAATGATAATCAATATATCCTTCCCATATGCCTTTGGTTCCACAAATTGGATGAAGGCTTAATGATGGATGTGAAGGGTTTTTTATCAGGAATTCAAGCTGCTTATCAACTTTGTCTTTTATCTTAAAAGGAAGCCTCTTATAATCTTTCTTGAAAGTGTCAAATATTCTCAGCTTCGTAGCCACTTGATAGCCTCTGCAGACTTTTTGAACTCCTTAAACTTTCCCTTCTTCTTAGCCTCTTCTGCCTTTTTTTCGCCTTTCTGCCATTCATCAGTCCAGAAATACGCCTGAGATTTTTTCTATAACCATTACCGGCTTTAGCACAAGAGCCCCGTCCTTTTCCATAATCTCAAGAGTGTCTCCAATATCAACCTTGACTTTTTTCCTTACATCCTCAGGAATGACTATCTGATATTTGCTTTTAACCTTTACCAATGACATGCTATACTCCTTGTTGAATAGTTTAACTGTCTAACTAGTGATATATATCAGCAATTATAAACCTGTCAAACAAATATTCTAAAATCAAAATTATCGCAATTTTTGATAAGTTATTAAAGGGACAGCTTGCCGTACCCTCTAACTTTCCAAGGATCGTTTACCCAATATCCAACTTTTACTATATGTTATAATGTAATGGAGATTAACACAGAGGGTATTTACATGAAAGAGTTTAAAAGGATCACTTTCAACAAAGATATCATGGGGGGCAGGCATGCATTAGAGGAATAAGGATACCTGTTTCTTTAATAATCAATCTTGTTGCCAACGGCATGACCTCCGACGAAATAATCAAAGAATACCCTGATCTCGAACCTGATGATATTAAAGAGGCATTTCAATATGCCTCATGGCTTGCGAGAGAAGAACTTCATCCAGTGCTGACGTAGCTTGTGGAATTTATTGCTGACATGGGTATTTCAAAGTCCACTATAATACGCAACATGACCTCATCTCTCGACCTTAACCCCCAATTTCTTCACGCTCTCCATATAATGGAGAGGACTAATCAAAACGCATTCATAACAGGCAAGGCAGGCACAGGCAAGTCAACGCTTCTTCAGCATTTCAGGAATACTACGAAAAAGAATATCGCAGTCCTTGCGCCTACAGGAGTTGCGGCAGTGAATGTGAAGGGACAGACAATTCACTCGTTTTTCGGCTTCAAACCTGATATCACACCTGATATTGTCAAAAAAATTAAGCCGATTGATGAGACAATCTACAAAAGGCTCGATGCAATAGTAATCGATGAAATCTCGATGGTGAGGGCGGATCTATTAGACTGCATCAATGTCTTTCTGAGGCTGCACGGAAAAAAGAAATCCCTGCCTTTCGGAGGCGTTCAGATGATATTCATAGGAGACCTTTATCAATTGCCTCCGGTTGTTACCTACCGGGAGAAACATCTTTTTGCAGGGCGCTACAGGAGTCCTTATTTCTTTGATGCAGGGGTTATGGAAGCAGAGCTTAAGATGGAGTTCATAGAGCTTGAAAAGGTCTATCGCCAGAAAGATGAAAGATTTTTGCGTATTCTTAATGCGATTAGAAACAATACTGCATCGGATGTAGATCGGGCAGATATAAACAGCAGGTATTTGCCTGATTTTAAAGAAGACGCTGATGATTTTTTTATATCCTTGACTACAACCAATGACCTCGCCTCTGCTATCAATAATGAGAGGCTTTCAATGATAAATGGAGAACAATACACTTATCACGGTTCTCTTAAAGGAGACTTCGAAATAAAATCTCTTCCCACTAGCGTTGAAATAAGCTTAAAGACAGGAGCGCAGGTCATGCTTTTAAATAACGACTATATGGGACGCTGGATAAACGGAAGCATAGGCAGTATTGCGGGTATCGAAAAAAATAGGGAAGGGGAGCCTGATATTATTTGGGTAGAACTCGATGACGGTGAAACAGTAGATGTATTGCCCTATAAATGGGAGATGCATGAATTTCATTATGATAAAAAATCTGGCACTGTAGTATCTGATGTGGTAGGCACATTCACCCAGTATCCACTTAAACTTGCATGGGCTGTCACAATCCACAAGAGTCAGGGCATGACATTTGACAGGGTAATAATAGACATAGGCAGAGGCACCTTTTCGCATGGACAGTTGTATGTCGCTCTTTCAAGGTGCACAAGCCTTGAGGGAATAGTCCTCAAAAAGCCTATTGCAAAGAAGCATATTTTGATGGACAGGCGGGTTTTGGATTTTGTCACAAAATATCAGTATAAACAGGCTGAGAAGAATCTTCCTGTTGATGAAAAAATTTCTATCATACAAAAAGCTATAAAGGATAAAAAGCCTCTCGAAATTATCTATCTCAAGACAAAAGATGAAAAATCAAGAAGGGCAATAATGCCCTTGTTTGTGGGAGAACTCGAATATAACGGAAGAAAATTTATCGGGGTCCAGGCGTTTTGCAATGAAAGGAAAGACAATAGGGTTTTTCATATAGAGAGGATCCTTGAGATAAGCTCGGTCTGATAAAACTAACTTCTTGATAATCTTCTTGGCAATCTAAAAATGTTAAAATAAACTATATTCATAGATAGTTGAACTATGAGATTTAGTGATGAAAAAGGTTTTGGTGAGTCTTATTATATTCTTTGCCCTGTGTGCTGGAACTCTGGAATAAAAGTGACAGGATGGGAAGATGGACTCGAAGAAGTAACAGATTGTGCAGTAAGCAAACGCATGGAAGTATCGATGAATGACCTCGATTTTTCATGTTATTAATAGACCATGGAGAGACAGGAAATACATATAAGAGAGATAAGAGAACTCGCAAGAAAATTTACTGTAGAGCAGATAGAGAGTTGTATTATGCAGCAGATGCAGAAAGGTGAAAATATCTGTGATAAATCTGGACCGACAGAGTATGTTATAAGTGAATTATCTAAGGCAGGATTTGTAAGGGATTTGATGGATAAAGGAATGTCAATGTCTGACGCCGTTAGAGAACTTGCTAAAAGAATACGTCTTGTGCAAATGGCATTTAATAATGAAAATTAGGAACCTGCAATGTCTTTAAAAAAAGGGAGTTCTTAAAAATGGTTGGTGATACTACTCAAAAATCACATATTTCCTAATCTTTTCGAGTCTCTTGCCTCTGATGTCTAAATCCTCAAGATTTGAGATTTTCTTTTCACGCCTTATTTTCAGGATTATTCCAACAGTCTTTGTCCCGATTCCCGGCACTCTGAACAATACCTCTTTTTCAGCCTTGTTTATTCTTATTGGATAAAATTCAGGATGGTTTTCTGCCCATACCTCTTTTGGGTCCTTATCGAGCAGAAGGTTGCCAGTTGAATCTATTGGGATGTCATCCTGAGAAAAGCCGTATTTCCTGACAAGAAAATCTACTTGATACAAACGATGCTCGCGCATAAATATACTATCTGGGGAAAGAGACCTCTTTTCTCCAGGAATATTTGGATGGCCGAGACCTTTCTGATATGCAGAAAAATAGACTCTCTGAAATTTCAAACGATTATACAAGCTGAACATATATTGCATTATCTCTGAATCTGTTTCATCTGATGCCCCTACAATAAACTGAGTAGTGCATTTGACCCTCGAATATCTCATGCCGTGCCATGTAAGCTTTGACATGAGTTTCAGCGGCCGGATGATGTCATTAATATAATCTTTTTTTGTGGAAAGGACATCGAAACGTTTTTTGCCAGGAGTCTCTATGTTCAAAGAAACAGCGCTTGCGAGAGAAATGGAATCTTCAATAGCTGCATTGGAGGCACCAGGAATAATTTTCAAATGTATATACCCTTTGTAGTTATGTTTGTATCTGAGTATACGTGCAACAGTATTTATCCTGTCCATAGTGTAATCAGGATTGCAAATAACTCCTGAACTCAAAAAAAGACCGAAAACTTTTTTCCTTCTCACATATTCCATAAAAATATTTGCAGTCTCTTCCGGCTGAAGAGTGCATCGCTGAATATTTGTCTCTGAACGAAGCGGACAGTATTTGCAGTCATTTGAACATGCATTAGAAAGAAGAGTTTTTAGCAGTATTGAATAGCCGCCGTTTGGGAGAGTCACTGGATAGAGCCACTTTCCATCAAGTCCCCTCCTCCTGCGATCATCCTTGTTCGTGCCGCATGCACATGCAAGGTCATACCGGGAGTCATTTGAAAGTATTTTCAGCTTTTCGATAGTGTCCATAGAAGGATTATATCATAGGCAATACTTAATCCACAGTTTGACAAATATCTTATTTTGTTTTACGATATTTTTATCGATGGAAGGAGGATAAAATGTCAACAACCACAATTTCATCTAAATATCAGGTTGTAATTCCGAAAGATGTCAGAGAAAAGCTGCATCTTAAGAGCGGACAAAAAATGACGGTTGTTACAAAGGGAGGAGTGATATTTTTTATACCTGAAAAACCTCTATCGTTTTTTCGTGGATTTCTCAAAGGCATGGAAACTAAAGACATACGGGAGGATGAGGAACGTTGATGTTTCTTATAGATTCTTCCGGCTGGATTGAATTTCTGACAGACGGACCGCTTGCGGCAGAATATTCGAAATATCTGAAGGACACATCAAAAATCAAAACTCCTACAATAGTAATTTATGAGGTATACAAAAAGATAAAGAGAGAAAGAACAGAAGAAGATGGACTTTTGGCTGTATCGCTTTTAAATTATACTTCGGTCATTCAGTTGAGTGAAAGCATAGCGCTTTTTGCTGCTGACTTAAGTCTTAAGTATGGCCTTCCAATGGCAGATGCCATTGTTTACGCAACCGCTCTCGAAGAGGGATGCAAGGTTGTAACCAGCGATACACATTTTAGGGGACTTGATAATGTGGTATTTATTTAGGTTTGGCGCATAGCTAAAAAAGTTCCGGATATTTTAAAATTAGATATGGCAAATCTAAGTATGATTAGTGCTGAAAGACATGACGCAAAGATCACAGCTTCCTGCTGACCTTCAGGTTCTTCAAAGCCTGCTGTAAGCAGGACCACACCTGAATGGACAAGGGACGATTACATTGGAGCTATACGGTCAAGAATAAGCAATTTCCGCATGCGATATTCGGTTGAACATGGACTCTATGCCATTGGTGAGCCTGATAATAGTTCGGATGTTTTTGTAACTGCAAATTATAAGCTGAGTTTAGACACCCTCAGAAAATCTTTGAAAGGGCTTAACGCATGGATACTGGTTCTTGATACTAAAGGCATCAATGTCTGGTGCGCTGCAGGGAAGGGGACATTCGGCACAGATGAGCTTGTCAGGCGGGTCAATGAGGCTCAGCTTCACAAAGTTGTTAACCATAGAAGAATAATAGCGCCTCAACTGGGAGCTGTCGGAGTTAATGCTAAAGCTGTTCAACAGCAGACAGGATTCAGGGTGTATTTCGGGCCTGTTTATGCAAAGGACATCCCTGAATATCTAAAGGCAAATTATAAAAAGAGCCCTGAAATGCATAAAGTGAAATTTCCAATAATAGACAGGCTTATCCTGACACCTATGGAAATAATCCCTGCAATGAAGAAATTCCCTGTTTTTGCCCTGATTGTTTTGTTGCTCTTTGGCCTTCAGCCGTCGGGAATAATGTTCAGCGATGCAATTACAGGAGGCATGCCGCTTTTGTTATTAGGATTGGCAAGCATATTCAGCGGGGCATTCATTACACCTGCTCTCCTTCCATTTATCCCGTTTCGCTCATTCGCTGTAAAAGGCTGGATAGCAGGTATGATTGTTACATATGCCCTAATACAAATAATGAAACCGGACATTCTGCTAGCAATATCTTCCTATATTTTCTTTCCACTTGCAAGCTCTTATATCGCTCTTCAATTCACCGGCTCAACTACGTTCACAGGCATGTCAGGGGTTAAAAAGGAATTAAAAATAGGCCTGCCCATATATTTAATATCTACGGCTATTTCGGTTATATTATTAATAGTCTATAAGTTGTATCAGTGGAAGGTTTTATGAAATATCTATCGAATGTAGCGAGCATACAACTCATTTCTGAAAGATGCACAGGCTGCTGGAGGTGCATTGATGTCTGTCCTCATGGCGTATTTATCATGAACAATAAGAAAGCCTCGATTGTGGACAAAGACCTATGCATGGAATGCGGCGCTTGCGCATTGAACTGTGAATTTGGTGCGATCAGCGTAAATTCAGGAGTTGGCTGTGCTGCCGCAATAATCAACAGCATGATAACAGGCGGACCCCCATCATGCGACTGCAGTGGTTCTTCTTCAACATTGGCATCAGGTGGGTGCTGTTGATATATTGCTATGAAAAAGTTAACAGCCGGATGGACAACCTTTCAAACATCAATGGGAATTTGCGGAATAAGCTGGAATGTTCACGGTATAACCTCATTTCAACTTCCTGAAGCTTCAGGAATTCAAATTGAAAATAGATTGAAGAATGTTGCGGGTAATGCCAAAGCCTCGACAGCCTTGCCGTTTTGGATAAAGAATCTTATAAGAAAAATTAAAACTCATATGAAAGGCAATTCACAGGATTTCTCGGATGTGCCTTTGGTTTTTAATGGATTCACTAAATTTCAAAGCTCTGTTTATATGGCGGCTCAACGAATCCCTTGTGGAAAGGTTATGACATACTCTGAATTGGCTGAAGCTATCGGTAAACCTAAAGCCGTGCGTGCTGTGGGAAATGCCCTTGCTAAAAATCCTATTCCTTTAATTATCCCCTGCCATCGCATTGTGTCGTCATTAGGAAAATTAGGAGGTTTTTCAGCATCAGGAGGGGTAATGACAAAAGCCGCCCTTCTTGCAATAGAAGGTGTACATTTGGCAGAGCCGACAGCCAACAGGCTTGTATTTGCCAGTACATCGATTTAATTGACCGCTCACAAAAAATTTGTAATATTGAAAAAACTATCTTTTTAGTGTTCAAGAGTATGGAAGACTTACCAATTACACCCGGGCTTCAATTCTTTGGCCACTTGGTCGAGGGGGAGGCGCTGATAGCCGACATATTTTCGGACATCAATAGGAAATCGTTCATTGTCACTGTGGTAATCGTATTGAATGACCAATTTAATGTCTTTTGCGAGATATAGCATGAAGAAAGGATATGGGGTCAAACCTAAATAATACACTTTACACAGGGTAAGGATAATGGAGTCATTGGGCTCGTGTCTCGTACTTGACTATTGACATTTGTAACTTTTGAGGCTGCAAATTGCTAAAAACCTTCTCAAATTCGGTAAAAATAATGTTACGGAAAAATCATTTGTGTACTATTTGTAAAAATCATTTGTGGACATTATTAAGTTTGACCACTTGTTTCTTTGATGGAAAAGTGATACATTAGTTCCGTCATTCCTGCGAAGCTTGTCCCTGCAGGTCTTAAGCGGGGAGCAGGAATCCAGAGATGTTAAATGAAGAGATTTTATGTCTACATTCTTTGCAGCAAACGAAATGGCACTTTATATAC
>OGCL01002077.1_pt1 | contig 15065 bp, 14 predicted proteins | sample 1570041 | NCBI WGS metagenome assembly OGCL01 (sample SAMN06266162, study PRJEB24511) | hot springs metagenome | isolation source: Hot spring water | place: South Africa: Limpopo | collected 2015-06-22
GCAACGAAAGCCACCGCAGTGGAAATGTTGAAGGTGTTATTTCCGTCTCCACCAGTGCCACAGGTGTCTACAATGGGATCTCCATTCGTTGTCCGGATTTGAAGAGTTCTGGCTCTCATAGCCCGAGCGAATCCGGTAATCTCCTGGACCGTCTCCCCCTTCATCCTCAGAGCGGTGAGAAATGAAGCGATCTGGGTGGGTAGGGCCTTCCCATCCATGATGAATGACATGGCCTCAGAAGCCTCATCCTCCCTTAAGTCCTTCCCTTCTACCAATCGATTAAGGATCTCCTTAAGCATAGCCATTCTCCTCCATCTCTAAGAAATTTTTAAGAAGGATTTTCCCTCCTTCCGTCATGAACGATTCGGGGTGAAACTGAACCCCTTCAATAGCAAAGCCTTTGTGTCTTATACCCATGACCTCCCCCTCGTCCGTCTCAGCAGAAATTTCCAGGCAATCTGGCAGGCTCTTTCGTTCAACAAGAAGCGAGTGGTACCGGATGGCCTGAAACGGATTGGGAAGGTTTTTATAGATTGTCTTTCCGTCATGATAGATGGGGGAAGATTTCCCATGCATCAGCCGTTTGGCCCGGATGACCTCCCCTCCGAAGGCCGCTCCCAAACACTGATGTCCCAGGCAAACTCCGAGGATGGGAACCCTTCCGGCCATCCGGAGGATGGCCTGTACGGAAATACCTGCTTCTTTTGGGGTGCAAGGTCCTGGAGAAATGACCAGATGCTGCGGATTTTTTTCCTCGATAGTTTGAATTTCAATCTGGTCATTTCGATAGACCCGGCAAGTGGCCCCAAGCTCCCCAAAATATTGAACCAGGTTAAAGGTAAAAGAATCGTAGTTGTCAATCAGTAGAATCATCTCAATCCCTCCTCAGCCTGTTGAATGGCCCTGAAGATGGCCTGGGCCTTGTTCAGAGTCTCTTCGTACTCTTTCTCCGGATCGGAATCGGCTACAATCCCTGCGCCCGCCTGGATGTAGGCCTTCCCGTCTTTGATGAGAATCGAGCGTATCGTGATGCAGGTATCCATGTTTCCTGAAAAGCTGAAGTATCCCACTGCTCCGGCATAAGGCCCGCGCCGGACGGGTTCAAGCTCCTCGATGATCTCCATGGCCCGAATCTTGGGCGAACCAGAGACGGTCCCGGCAGGAAAGGCAGATCGAAAGACATCGAAGGCATTCCTGTCCGATGGCAGGGAACCACGGATGTGCGAGACGATGTGCATGACATGGGAGTAGCGTTCCACCCCCATTAATTCCGTGACCTCAACCGAGCCGATTTCGGCAACACGGCCCACATCATTCCGTCCAAGGTCAACAAGCATAATGTGTTCAGCCCTCTCCTTCTCGTCTGCAAGGAGATCCCTCTCCATCGCCAGGTCTTCCTCCGGAGTTTTCCCTCGCCGACGCGTGCCAGCGAGTGGCCGGAGCTCTATCTCCCTGCCTTCCAGACGGACCATGACTTCAGGGGAAGCCCCCAGCAGGATGGTATCGCCCATCTTCAAATAGAAGAGGTAGGGCGAAGGATTGATGCTTCGAAGGGCCCGATAGATATCGAAAGGATCACAATGAATCTCGGTCGAAAACCTCTGCGAGAGAACCACCTGAATCACATCACCTGCTTTGATATATTCCTTCGCCCTTTCCACCGCTTTCATAAAATCCTCCCGGCTGAAGTTTGAGTGAAGAGGAGATAAGAAAGAAGGTTTTTTCATGGGAGAAGTCGGGGCCTGGCTTTGAATCTTAGCAATGATCTTTTCAATCCTCCCTTGAGCTTCTCGATAGGTCTCTTCCAAAGGTTTCTGACCATCCAAGTATGTATTAAAAATCACCTTGACCTTCTGCCTCACATTGTCGAAGACAAGCAGGGTGTCGGTGATCATGAAATAGCAGTCGTAGAGATCGGTGTCCCTGGTAAGCCATTCCGGAAGGTTCTCAAAAGACCGAACCACATCATAATTGACATACCCTACGGCCCCTCCGAAAAACCTTGGAAGGGAATCATGAAGAACAGGATGGTAATTCTTCAGAAGACCTTCCAGAACCCGTAGCGGATCCTTTTCCCTTCCCTTTCGAAGCACCTCTCCATCCTTAAGGATTTCGAATTCCTCCCCTTTACTTCGGAAGAGGAGAGGGGCCCCTGAACCTAAAAAACTGTATCGGCCCCATTTCTCTCCCCCCTCTACGCTTTCAAGGAGAAAAGAAAACTTTCCATCGTCGATCTTTCGGAATGCTGAAATCGGGGTTTCCCAGTCAAAGTGGGTTTCCTCAACGATGGGGATGAGGTTGCCCTGACTGGCCACTCTCTTAAAATCTTCCAAAGATGGTATTGCCATGGTGATCCTCCAAGATGAATAAAAAGGTTGAGTCTGAGGTTAAGGTTGAGATTCCCTTTAAAAAAAAGAAAAGGCTATGGATCCTTTCCATAGCCTTTTTTGAAATTTAATCTGCCGAAGATAAAGCAGAAATAAAAAAGGCCATGGGAGCCGGAGGAGCCGCCCATGGCCATTGCTTTCAATTCAAATGTTTATCCTGGCGCCGGGCAAACCTCCCCCTCTTTTTTCTCCCAGCGCCACCAGTATTCCTTCATCAATCCAAAGTTTACTTTCACGTTACATGCTCCATAAAATGGTGCTATACTAACTCATACCAAATCTCCTGTCAAGATATTTGGTGGAAATTTGGCGGGATCATCTCCCGCTCAGGTCTTCCTTAATTCTTATCAATTCTTCTTCAGCCTCTCTCACAAGTTTTCCGACAATAACCCTCATGGGCAAAACTTCATGAATTAACCCGACACTCTGCCCTGCCATTAATGATCCATGCTCCACATCTCCCTCGACCACCGCCCTCCGAAGCGCTCCCATCCAGAAATTTTCAACCTCATACTGGGCTTTTTCCCGGCTGATCTTTCCTTCTTCAAGTTCTCTGAGGAGCTTCAACTGAAGCTTACCGAAATCGTCTGTCCCTTTGTTCTTGATGGCCCGGACAGCTACCACAGGAAGTTTGGAATCATATTGTGGCGTGGCGACGGCCTGACGGGCGCGGGCCCTGATTAAAGCGTTTTTAAAATCCGGATGTGCGGTGCACTCCTCACTCATCGCAAACCTTGTTCCGAGCTGGCAACCTGCGGCGCCCATCAACAAAAGGTGGGCGACCATCTTGCCGGTTGCAATGCCGCCGGCAACGAAAACCGGAACCTGATCGAATTGGAAAAGCACCTGTTGTAGAAGGATGACCAGCGAAACATGACCGATGTGCCCCCCGGCCTCGCTTCCTTCGAGAATAAGCGCATCGACACCGAAACGGATTTGTTGTGAGGCAACGGATTCATCTGCGGCAAAGGAAAGGGTTCTCTTACCGGCCTTTTTCATCCGCTCGATCTCTGCCTTACGCGGGATTCCTCCGGCAAAGACAACAAAAGGAACTTTTTTTGAAAGAAGAATCTCGTATTGCGTCTTATAATTTGGGGCGATGGTGATCAGATTAACAGCAAACGGCCCACCCGCTTCATGGAGGCATTGATCCACTTCTTTTTCAAAAACATCAGGGGGCAGATTCCCTCCAGCAAGAACCGGGAAAATGCCATGCTCGCTAACGGCCTTCACGAGAGCCGTATTGCTCACCCAGGTCATTCCTCCTGAGATGATCGGGTATTTTACACCCAGGAATTTTGTTCCCCGCTCAGAAAGCTTTTCAAACAGCATAGAGGACTCCTTAAACCCCTTTGGATTGTAACGACCTCAGTATCTCCGAAGCCACCGGAGGACACCCCTGGACAAAGAGACCTATCTTTTTCATCTTTTTAGCGCAGTTCCCTATCAAGAGGGTCCCCCGGGGAATATTCTCCAGATGTTTTCCAATGCCGATGTGAATCTTATCATCCCGCAAACGGTGGGAGGCAAGCAAATCCTTGTGATGATGAAGAAGAATAAATAATGTTGAAAGACAGGCGCTGCACGATCCTTCATCGTGAACCACGATGTCAGGAAAAGAGAAAGAGAGTCTGGAGGGAGGAGGCTCAAAATGGGTCTCCCACTTGAAAAAATCCTTTGGTCTGATAGAAAGGTTTGAATATTGGATTTCTCCCAGTCCTCTTTCCGCTAACAATCTTAGATGAGGCACTTCTTCCGGGTGAAATCCCATCAGCCGTGCAGCGACAGCATCTGCAGAAACGGCGTTATTCCCTATAACGATGAGCCCCGCCTCTTTCTTTCTTCCATAAGCAGGCCCCATTCCCTCCAGTCCTGTTGTCCCATCGATGATGCCCAAATGAGGAAATAAGACCGAAGCCATATCGGATATGGCAATATCCAAGGTTTTATCTCCTTGGGCAAATTTCCCGTCACTTCGGAGTTGATGCAATCTTGCCTTTTCCCTTCGCCACAATAATCCCTTCATATTTTTGATGCTCAATGTCACCCGGGTATGCATGTGGGTCTTCATCACAGGAATTGAGATGATGAAATCGAATTTTTTTAAGATAGCAGGCACTCTGATGCTCTTTAAGGCCTTTCCTCCAGGAATTTTGATTTCCATCGGAGCCAACCGATCGAAATCGATGAGTTCAACCCTCTTTTTTTCCGAAACCTCCCTCATGCCGGTTGCCCGGAATGCGCTCTCCGGATCCACTCCAAAGATACAACTCTCACCGATCGCAATCGCACCCGCCCCTTTTTCTTTCAGATGATCGATCGCGGCTTCAACCACCTCTGGATGCGTGGTCACTCCGTCACCAGGGATGGCCAACCGTGCCGCATTGGGCTTCACCAAGACCCTTCTTCCCTTCAAATCTGGCAAAGGGAATTGTTGAAGAGCCTTTATTGTCGTGCGATACGGATCCTCTCCTTTTAAAACGATGACCCTTGAATCCATTTGATATACCCTTCAGGCAATCCAAACCGCATCGAGGGAGACCCCTATGATATCTACATTAACCCTTGGAATATTTCTCTGTAAATCCCAGGGTACGAAGAAGGCCAACTCCTCGATTTCTTCACGAAGACCTGCGCCAAATTTCCTGGTCAGCCAATCCCTGATCTCGTTGATTGTCCCGACCACGACACGGTCGATCCCCGCCATCCGGTTCATCTCCTTCAGATGGGAGGCGGTTCTAAGTTGATCCATGGCCTCCTCCGAGTGAATACCTCCCACCTTATTCCGCAAAATATAAACATTCCCCCTGTCCCGTAGGATGACCAGGGGAGGATTGATCTGGATCGCTGCATTGCGGATCCGCAATCCCAAGCTTTCTCTGGCAATCTTTTGAAAAAAACTGCTCTTCTTTCCAATGGAGGATAAGTAATGAGGGGATGCCCTCTCAAAGATATAGTCCCTCCCTCCGTGATGAAACTCCCTCAACCTCGTTGGATCAAACCCAAGCTCAAGAAGTTGGGAGATCCTCAGGTTAAGGAAATTCTCTTCGGTCCTCTTCCCGGACCACAAATACAGGTAAGGTCTTTCGTAAAGGGGAAGGGCTTCGATATAAAGGGTGGGGTCTCTTCTCAGATCTTCCGGAAGCCTCCGAATCATCTCCCCGTCACCCCATATCTCGGGATCTTCATCCTTTGCCTTCCAGAGGGAGTAGGGTAAGATGGGCAGGTCTTTTATTCTCTCCGGGAGGACGATCTGCTCGAGGGATTCTCCGCCCGTGTAACCGAGGAGGGTGGTGATCCGCCTCTGGAATCCGAGAAGTTTCGTTGCAAACTTGGTATAAATGAAACGCATGAATGGAGTCGAAGTCCCCGTTGAGATCTCTATCTCAAAGAGGTGCTCCAGCGTTTCTAAAAGGGACCGAAATTCTTCAATAGTCCTTCTGACCATGGATTCATTGTCGCGCATGTCGATGATGGGCCTTTTCTGATTGACTTTGAAAAGGAGCCGAACAAGCCTGTTCCGAAGGTCGAACGTCTTCATGGGGGTCGGGAGGAAGACCATGTAATTTCCGGCCCCATTGACCATACTTTCACCGATGAGTTCCACAGCATACTTCCAGCCGAGTTTGCGGTAGATATCACAAGTTGGATCGTCGGGTGGAATGATATTGTCGAGAAGCCCCATGACACCTCTTGCCTCTGCGAACTCACTGAAAGCCTTCAGGATCTTATTGCCCAACCCCCGTCCGCGAAAAGGAGGCAGGACCTCCACGTAGACCAGGTAGTAGCATGGGATGGGCCTTTTGAAGAAGATCATATTGAGATAGCCAAGAACTTCCCCGCCCTCGGCATGGATCTCGAAACTGTGAAAGGGCAGGCTACCCTTCTTTGGCCTGAGCCGTTCGATCCTTGTCCCATGAACGGTCCTATCAATCAATTCATCGAGCCCTTCGAAGAGTTCGTAAGGAAAGGGAGGGTGGGATTCCGCCAGGTGACCTTCGAGGGTGACATCGATCATGGTTAGAATGTCCTTGAGCCCAATTCGCGCCTCTTTAAACCTTTCATTGATTCGAACGATCTCCGATCTCATCGCTCCTGACATCCCCCCTCTCTTTCAGGGATCCTGGGATAGGAACCCAGAACCTTTAAGAACAAAACATTCTCCTTTAATTGGGCCATGGTCTCAATGATACGGGCGTCCGTGACATGACCCTCGAAATCCAGAAAGAAGACATATTCCCATGGCCTCCCTTTCACTGGTCGGGATTCGATCTTTGTGAGGTTGACCCCCTTCTCGGAGAAGGGCCTTAGCGCCTGATAGAGAGAACCCGGAGTGTGGGGTATCGACAAAAGGAGCGAGGTCTTATCCCATCCCGTCCTCTTTCCGTTCTCCCGGGAGAGGATCAAGAATCGCGTATAATTATTGAGGTAATCTTCAACTCGAGATTCTATGACTGTAAGGCCATAAATTCGGGCGGCATAGGTGTTGGCGATTGCCGCGGCTTTGGGATCCTCCGAGGCAAGCTGAGCGGCTTTTGCCGTGCTTGCGGTTTCGACCAGGGGAACTTGAGGCAATGCTTTTCTTAACCGCTTCCTGCATTGCTCAAGCGCCTGGGGATGGGAATAGATTTTTTCGATATCTTCGAGTCTCCCGTTCCGGGAAAGGAGATCATGGGATATCCGCACGAGAACCTCTCCGCAGATCTTCACTTCTGATTCGGCCAGAACATCTAACGTTCGATTCACGACCCCCTCGGTTGAATTCTCAATGGGTACCATCCCATAACTGGCCTTCCTCTTTTCCACGGCTTCGAAGACATCTTGAATGCTCTCCTGGGGCAGCGATTGAATGGAGTTTCCGAAGTGCTGGAGACAGGCAAGGTGTGTATGCGTGGCAGGGGGGCCGAGGTAGGCCACCGTCAGCTGGACTTCCAGCGAGCGGCATGCGGAAATAATCTCACGGAACACGGGAGAGACCCCTTCGACGGGAAAAGGGCCTGGGTTTCTTAGAAGCAGGCGTCCCAGGATCTCCTCCTCCCGCCGGGGATCGTAAGATTCCATCCCGACCTCTGACTTCACTTTACCCACTTCAAGGACGATCTCTGCCCGCTCGTTTAGAAGTTGCAGGATCTGCCCGTCCACGGCCTCAATCTTCTTGCGAAGGAGGCGAAGTTTTTCTTCGGTTTCCATATTTATGCCCTCTCAATCGCTTTCTGCCGCAATAGATGGTCTACCAGAACAATGGCCACCATGGCCTCGCAGACCGGAAGAATCCGGGGGATGGCGCATACATCGTGCCGTCCCTGGATTCTGAGAGAAAGAGGCCGGCCGGAGTGATCCACTGTCCTCTGCTCCAGTTGAATCGAGGGAACGGGCTTGATGGCAGCCCGAAGGAGGATCTCCCTGCCATTTGAAATACCCCCCAGTATTCCACCCGCATCATTCTTCTCAAACCCATCCGGTCCCATGGGGTCATTGCATTGAGAGCCAAGCATTCCGGCCACTCCAAACCCAGCGCCTATCTCCACTCCCCGCACGGTGCCAATGCTCATCAACGCCCTGGCCAAATCTGCCCCCAACTTATCGAAGACCGGCTCTCCTAATCCGGGAGGGCAGCCTCGAATTTGAATCTCAACAACGCCTCCCACGGTATCCCCTTGGGCTCTTATTTCCTCGACCCTCTTCTCCATTGCGATAGCCGCATTTCGATCCGGGCACCGGAAAAGGTTTTTTTCAACATCATCATCCATCTTTTCCGCTCGAATCCCTCCAAGCTCTATGGTGTAAGCAGAAACCTTCATCTTCTCCTGCTCCAGGATCTTCTTTGCTACGGCTCCCGCAGCCACCCTTCCCACGGTTTCCCTGGCAGAAGCCCTTCCTCCACCCCGATGGTCCCTGATGCCGTACTTGGCTTGGTAGGTGGAATCCGCGTGACCCGGCCTGAAAAGATTTTTTATTTCATCGTAAGGAGCTGAATGAACGTCTTCATTCCATATGATGATTGAGATCGGTGTTCCTGTCGTCTTACCCTCGAAGACCCCGGAGAGAATCTCCGCACGGTCTCTCTCCTTCCTGGGACTCGATCCCGGTCCCTGGCCCGGGCGTCTTCGATCCATCTCCCTCTGAATGTCTTCTTCAGAGAGTTCAATTTTTGGTGGACAGCCATCTATTACAACACCCAGAGCTTTCCCGTGGGATTCACCCCAGGTGGTGATCCTAAAAAGCGTCCCGAACGAATTTCCTCCCATCAAACTCCTCCAATCTCTCTTGGAAAATGGAAAGAATGTTATTTGCCACACCCTCCACGTCCATTAACGATGTATCCACCTGCGCTTCCGAGGCCTGCTTATAGAAATTCTCCCGGTGGGCCAGAACTTCCTTTAACTCTTCCAGGACTCCCATTCCTGTCAGGCTGGGCCTCCCCGTGACCGTCCGGGGATCTTTGGCCATCCGCCGAAGAAGAACCTGGATATCGGCTTTGAGCCAGATGATGAGGCCGTTTCTTCTCAAGGCCTGGACATTTTCGGGTTCGAGAACCGCGCCTCCGCCAGCAGCAATGACTAAATTGTCACGGTTTGAAATCTCTGAAACGATTTGCCTCTCAAGGGCCCTGAAATAATCCCATCCATAGATCTTCACAATTTCTCCGATAGGAATGCCCTGGCGTTCTTCAATCAGGTCGTCGGTATCCAAAAATGGCTTTCGCAAAGCGGCAGATAATCTTCTGCCCACCGTGGTCTTGCCTGCAGCCCTGTATCCAATCAAGACGAGGTTCATGGGTAAAGCCTCCCAAGCGTTTTCCAGAAATCCGGAAACGATTTATTCACGCACCCCTCTCCTTTGATCTTTATCCCTGGAACAGCCAATCCGGCGACAGCGAAACTCATGGCCAGGCGGTGATCATGGTAGGTCTCAATTTCCGCTCCTCGGGCCTTTCCTCCCTCGATTTTCAATCCGTCCTCTTCCTCTTCAACCCGGATTCCCATCCTGCTCAGCTCCCGGGCCAGAGTGCGGATGCGATCTGATTCTTTCAGGCGGAGGTGGCCAATGTTTCGAATCGCAGTCCTTCCCCTGGCAAAGGCGGCTGTGACGGCAAGCATCGGAACTAAATCGGGCATGGCATTCATGTCAACCTCAATCCCCTGGAGTTCTTTTCCGTGAACTTCCGCCCAGTTTTCTCCGCGGATCACCCCGCATCCCATTCTTTTTAGGATATCGAGAAAACCCGTGTCACCCTGGAACGAAGGCAGGCGTAAGTTCTCAACCCTCACTCTTCCCCTTGCCACTGCTGCCGCTCCAAAGAAATAGGACGCATTGGAGGCATCTCCCTCAATTTCAAACTTTTTGCCGGCATATCTCTGTCCGGCCCGCACGAAAAAAGACCGGTACCCCCCGCTCTCAACCTCTACGCCAAAAGCCCGCATCACATCCAATGTGATGTCAATGTAATGTTTCGAAACCAGGGGACCGGTTACCTCCACCCGCACATCTTCATTGGCATAAGGAGCCACCAACAGGACGGCGGAAAGAAACTGGCTGCTTTCGCTCCCATTGATTCTGACCCATCCCCCCTTGATCCCCTGAGATTCTATGACAACCGGCGGAAGGCCATTTCTCTCCTTTGAATAGGCATTCACCCCCAGCGCCACCAGGCCATCCAGGAGTTGGGCGATTGGCCGTTTCCTCATCCGTACGCTTCCATCCAATAATGTCCTTCCTTTCTTGAGGGCGGCCACGGCCGTAAGAAACCGCATTGAGGTCCCGGAACTTCCAACAAAAATTCTTTCCTCCGAGGCTGCCAATTTTCCTCCCCTGCCCTGCACATGGAGTCCGTCTTCCTTGCAAAGGATCGGTACCCCGAACTTTTTTAAAGCACGAATGGTATGATTCGTATCTTCGCATCGAAGTCCATTGATCAAGATTGACGCTCCGTCTGCCAGGGCCGAGACAATGAGGGCCCGGTGGGTATAGCTCTTGGATCCGGGAATGGCCACGGATGCATCGAGATGATCAAGAGGCATGATCTCAATCATGTCTCTCCTCCATGGGGGTGACTGCCCGCTGAAGACTTTCTCTGATGTTCAGGACATCCGCCTTCCTCCCTGTCCATATCTCAATCTGAGCAGCCGCCTGATAAAGAAGCATCTCCAGTCCATTGATCGCAAGACAGCCCTTCCTTTCCGCTTCTTTCAAAAGCCTTGTCTCGAGAGGTTGGTAGACAATATCCATCACGATCATTCCCTCCTTCAAGAATTCCTTTGGAAAGGGAGTCGCTTCCGGTTGAGGATACATCCCGATGGAGGTGGCATTAATGAGAACATCCGCCTCCAGCCCATCGATGGAGGGCTGGAAGACCGCCTTTAATTCCCGGGCCAATTGTTCTCCCCTTTCATGCGATCGGTTTGAAATGAAAATTTCAGCCCCCTTTTCCTTCAGCCCAAAACCGATAGCCCGTGCCGCCCCTCCTGCTCCGATGAGTAACACTCTTTTATCTTTCAAATCGATCCATTCCTCCAGCGCCATTAAGGCTCCGGACCAATCGGTATTGTAGCCAATGAGTTTCCCGCCCTGGTTGACAATGGTATTGATCGCCCGGATCTTCTCTGCCAAAACATCGATCTCATCAAGAAAGGGAAGGGCCTCTGTTTTAAATGGAACGGTGACACTCACTCCTCTGATTCCGAACTCCCTGATCCCCTCCATGGCCGCTTTGAGATTCTTCACCTCAAAGGCCAGATAGACTGCGTTAAGCCCCATCTTCCGGAAGGCGCTGTTATGAATGACGGGGCTGAGACTATGCCTAACAGGGTTGCCAAGGACGCCATAAAGTTCTGTCTGAGCATCGATCATCTTGTTAACCTCTCCCAGATTTCCTTCATTTCCCGGATCGTTAATTGTCCAGGAGCGGATCTCTTTCCTCGACTTAGGGCGGCGTATGTCCAGGCGGCTCCCATGAAGGGACCGAAGATTCGGCTCATCCTGCCTCTCTCCCCCATGCAAAAAGCCACAATCTCCTGTTCTCTCTCTTTGGCGTAAGGAATGAGCGATAAAATGTTAAAATTGTCTTCCCAGGACCGGGCAAAGGACACTATTTTAATTACGTTACCACCCATTCGAGTCATGCGGTTAAAGAGCTTTTTTAGTTCTTCCAGGGAGGGGGTTCTCCGAAAATCATGGAAAGAGAGAACGATCCTTGTCCCCTTTTTATTTGCAATTAAGTCCCTGAGCAATGACTTCTCGCTGTTTATCTCCACGTCCACATATTCAGCGCCCAATTCAATGGCCTCCCTCAAAATTCCGAACCTTCTCTTCTCGTCACCCCTGTACCTGCCTCCTTCTTCCTTTCGCCGGTTGGTAATGATAAAAGGCTTCTCTTTTGCGTTGAGGAGAAGCGCCAGGTCCGGGTCCCTCAAATAGTCCGTTCGAAGCTCGATAAGATCAGCAAGCCCATTAGTTTCCTTGATGGCCTCCAGGGCCTTTTCCATTGTCTTCTCGACAATCGGAAGGCAGACCTTTCTCCCATCTTTATCTTTCGATGATCGTCTCATCTATTCTTATCCCGAAATGTCTTCCGGCTCCTTCCCGATAAACCAGGACCTCGTTCCCTTCTTTAAGATCTACTATGGAGATCGCTTTTCCATCCGGCCGGGTGAGCCGAATGGTTTCGGCATTCTGCAAGATGGTGGAGATGTTCTGGCCGTTTTCCTCGGCCTCCAATAAAACCAGTGGGCGTCTCTCCACCTTGGCCCGTCCCACCAGGGCCGGATAGGTTTTGCCCTCAAAATTAACGATAAGAACCTGATCGCCGGACTTGACCTCGGACAGGTATTTTGTCTGCCCCCCGGCCAGGCGAATGTAGGCATGTACAGGCCCGGCGTTGACCCGGAAAGGCCGGGTATTGACAAAGGGGTTCTCCACGCTCTCAGAATGAACGAGAAAGAGGGCCTGGTTGCTGTTTCCTACCAGCATTCCTTCGCCCATTGTCATTGATGAGCATGTATCCACACAGACCCTGTCTCCCAGTCCGAGGGGGCGGATGCGCTTGACCCTGGCAGGAGAGAGTTCTATCTTTTCGGTCTCCCTCTTGAGCGAGCAGACAATATGACGTATGACACTCGGGTCTGGATGGTTAATCACGACCCCATCCACCCCTCTCTCAAGAATTCCCAATGCTGTCCGCCCTTCCTGAAGATCTTCGATCTCGACAAAGAGGTTATTCGTCCGGCTCAAGAGATTCTCCAGCGGGATGATTTTCCAATCCCCGTCCTTTACAACCACTTTCTTTGAGAGGCTGAGCGCGAGAATCTCTTCTTCATCCTTCTTTTCTCGAATCTCCTTCTCCACTACATCGCGGCCCAAGATCAAATCCCCGTCCTCGGCCACGGTGGCGATAATCCCCATCTTCTTTGCCTCCGGTCCCATTCCGGCCGGGACCCACAGGGCATCAGCCCCGCTTTCCACGGCCGCTAAAGCAATCTCCTTCCTCCATGGCATCGCCTTCACCCAGATCTCTTTCATCTCTTTTCCTCCTAATCCTCCGGAGCCTCCCCGACCGTTAAGAGATTGTGTCGTAATACAAAAAAGCCGACTTTCTGAAAAGGGGGAGAGGCGATTGGGTTGAGAAGATTTAGAACGGTTACCTTCAACTTTTAAAATCCAGGCATATCAAGGTTATGAAAGCATTCAATTTTATACAAATGCCAGTTACCCATTATCTAAAAGTCCCGCATTCTAAATCTTTGGAACCTGACCGCCTCTCCTCCTTCGCATCCCATTACGACACAGTCTCTAAGCCATTGTGGACAATCTTGCAAATGGCCCGGACGATCCTGGCTGGATCCTCATGCTGGAAAACGTTTCTTCCGATAGATACGCCTGCCCCTCCTGCTGACATTGCTCCTTCGACCATTTTTAGGAGATCCCGGTCATTCCCCATTCTTTCTCCTCCGGCAATGATGACGGGAACGAAACAACCTTCCACCACTTCCCTGAAGCTCTCTGGGGAGCCAGTATAGACGACCTTCACAATGTCCGCCCCAAGCTCAGCTCCCACGCGGGCGGCATGCTTCACCATCTTGAGATCATATTCATTTTCTATTTTTGGCCCCCTCGTATACATCATGGCCAAGAGCGGTATCCCCCATCTCATCGCATCCCTGGCTGCCAAACCCAGGTCTCTCAACATCGATTTCTCATCCTCTGCCCCGAGGTTGACATGGACGGAAACCGCATCCGCTCCCAACTGGATCGCCTCTTCCACGGTGCATACCATCACCTTCGCATTTGGGTCCGGCCCCATCCTTGTGCTCCCTGAAAGATGGACAATCCATCCCACATCCTTTCCTTTTCTCCCGGAGTAAGCCTCCACCAACCCCTTGTGAATGACGATGGCATTGGCTCCGCCCACGGCCACGGCATTGATCGTCCGGCCCATATCGAGCAAACCCGACACCGGCCCGATGGTCACCCCGTGATCCATGGGCACGATGACCGTCTTGCGGGAATTCCGGTCCATGATGCGGCCCATCCGAAGATTTTTCCCGGTCATGACCTGCTCCCTCCTTGAATGAAAATAAAAAAAGCCGTGAGAAGCGATTTCTCCCACGGCTCAAAATAAAAAAGCCGCGGGTAGTATTTCCATCTACCCGCGGCCTGAACTGGTTAATTTTATTTCTTAACGATCAGCCGGCAGCAGCGGGCAGACTTCTACGTAAAAAAACCAATAAAAATAATTCCCGCTGCTAAAATTGAAAAAACGTGGCTGATTCATTCTTTCCCTTTCCGGTGTTATGCTTATTAACATAATAAATCATTTCTTGTCAAGGAAAATTTTTGTGGATTCCTTGTGCCCGATACGGGATTCAGAATTAAAGATGAGAAGCTTGCAGCCTCCCCTTTGCTCCCATTGACAATGCACATCGTTATAAAAGACAATACCTCTGAGGTTAATTCATTGGATAGACTCCATCTGTGATTAAGGTTAAGGTGACGGTGACGGCTATGGCTACGAAGCCCGTTTCGTAATTCGGAAATGTTTATGTAAAAAAAATTAAAGGACAAGAAACGTAGCCTTTTATTAACGATACGGGCCTCGTTTCCGTCGAACGATATATTTATTTTCTAATGAACGGAAAAATGAATTGGAGGTGAGAAAATATGAAAGGGTGGGCCGAAGAAGAAATGACAAACAGAAATCTAATGGCGCCTTGCGGGCTCTATTGCGGCGTTTGCGGAGTCTATATCGCCACCAGAGATAAGAATGAGAAATTCAGGGCGGTGATGGGGAATCTCTACGGGACAAAACCCGAAGAGACCGAATGTCTTGGCTGTATGCAGCCGGATCCGCCCGCGAAACTCTATTCCTTTTGCAAAACATGTTCAATAAAAGATTGCGTAAGATCGAGAGGATTTTATTCCTGTCATCAGTGTCAGGAGTGGCCGTGCCATTTGATTGAGAATTTTAGGTTTGCCACTGGACTTCGGGTGATGAAACGAACGATTCCCATCTGGCGCTCCAAGGTGGCCCAGCACGGCAATGAACAAGGAAACATCGAATGGGCGCAAGCAGAATGCGAGCGCTATCACTGCTCTTCGTGCGGGGAGCCCCTCTTCAGAGGTGCCCAGCGCTGCCGGGCCTGCAAAAAACCCGTTGCCGACGAACTGGATGGCTCGTTATAA
>OGCL01002079.1_pt1 | contig 15033 bp, 11 predicted proteins | sample 1570041 | NCBI WGS metagenome assembly OGCL01 (sample SAMN06266162, study PRJEB24511) | hot springs metagenome | isolation source: Hot spring water | place: South Africa: Limpopo | collected 2015-06-22
TAAGGCAAAACCATTAATGTCTAATGTCAAAATTCAAGACCTGACCCCCTCAATCCTGTACTTCCTATCTTACTTGCAGATTTTATTAAGCTTTTTAGTTCTATCGCCGATTTTAGGTCTGTTAAAACTTTTTCCCGCGATCTCTTAATAATATCTCATGCCTTTGAGAATATTCTTTTTATAAAAAATCTAATCTCCTCCGAACCTAAAAAATATGTCATCAATCCATATATTGTTATTGCTATAAAAATTGATGCACTTAGGTAAAGTGATTTATATAAAAACATATCTGATGTAGTCCAAATTGTTGAACAAATAAAATAATTCACGACTACACCCATTGTCAAAGCAGAAATAACAATTTTCACCAAAGATTTTAAAATATGCATAACATTTATAAGACTAATCTTTCGTTTAATTAACCAAAATATTATAAAGAAATTTGTCATCGCAGATAAGGAATTTGCAAGGGCAAGACCATTGTGACCCATAGGGGTAATTAAGATATAACAAAAAATTATATTTGTAATTATACCTATTGTTGCAGTCTTTACAGGAGTTGATGTGTCTTGTAGTGAATAAAAGGCTGATGTACAGACCCTTATGCCCACAATTGCCCATATTCCTATTGAATAATACATCAAGGCACTTGCAGTTGCTCTTGTCGCTTCATAGTCAAATAGCCCTCTTTGAAATAATAAATTAACCAAGGGATCTCTAATAGAAATCAAGCCTGCCATAGATGGTATAGCGATAAAAAATAATATTTTTAAAGAAAATGAAAAGTCCTCAGCAATTTTATCTATCCTCCCTTCTGCAGCGTGTTTACTAAGTGTGGGCAATGCTGCCATAGACATCGCTACTCCAAAAATACCAATAGGAAATTGTATTAGTCTCATTGAATAGTAAAGGGCAGTTATACTACCTTCTTTTAAAAAAGACGCAAAAATTGTACTTACAAAAATGTTTATTTGTGATACCGCCATACCAACAGTAGAGGGTAATATTAATTTTCCTATCTTCTTGACTTTCTCATTAAAAAGTTTAAAATCTCCAAAAGGTAAGATTAGAGAATAACCCTCCTTATAAAAGGCTGGTAGTTGAAAAAGAAATTGCATTAATCCACCAATAGTTATTCCGATGGCAACTGAAATTATGGGATGCGTTAATCTTTCAAAAAGCATTATTACGCATATTATTGTTACTATGTTTAAAAGTGCTGGAGCCAATGCAGGAATAAAAAAGATTCCCCTTGTATTTAAAACGCCCATTACTAAAGAAGAAAGACTGACAAACAGTAGGAAGGGCAACATTATTCTTGTAAGAGTAACAGTCATCTGTAGCTTTTCGTGGTTGCTGGAAAAACCCGGTGCCATTAATAGAATTATTTGCTCTGCAAAAATAACTCCCAAAAAACATAAGATAATCAAGATAATAAATAATATTAGAAACACTGATTTAACTAGTTTCTTGGCCGCATCTTTACCTTCTTTTATCTGACAGTCTGTCAACACAGGAATGAATGCAGAAGACATTGAACCTTCTGCAAACAACTCCCTTAAAAGATTTGGTATCCTAAAGGCAACAAAGAATACATCTGAAACACCTGTGGCACCAAAATAGCGAGCAAGAATCATGTCTTTTACATAACCAAGGATCCTGCTTATAAAAGTAGCCACAGACATTAACCCTGCAGCACTTATAATATTTGCTTTTGTTTCTTTGCTTTCCTTACTCAAAGATTATTGTGATGCTCCTTTGAGCCTATGTCTGATAAATTCTACTAAAGCTGGGCTTATTGAAAGGAAAATTATGGCAAGAATAACAAGACTGAAATTATTTTTAACTATTGGCATATTACCAAAGAGATAACCAGCAGTAACACAAATACCTACCCAGAGTATTGCTCCTGTTATGTTATAGATGACGAACTTTTTATAACTCATTGAACCAATACCTGCAACAAAAGGAGCAAAGGTTCTAATAATGGGTATAAATCGGGCAATTATAATGGTTTTACCTCCATATTTTTCATAAAATTCGTGAGTCCTTAAGAGATGCTTTTTATTTAAAAATCTAACATCTTCCTTATGAAATATTTTTGGTCCCACATACCAGCCAATCCAGTAGTTTACAGTATCTCCTAAAATAGCAGAAATTGTAAGAATTGCATAAAGGGTGTATAAATCTAATGCACCTAAGGAGGCAAATGTTCCTGCTGCAAAAAGCAAAGAGTCACCAGGGAGAAAGGGGGTTATTACAATACCTGTCTCAAAAAATACGATTATAAAAAGGATTGCATAGGTCAAAAGACCATATTTCTCAATAATAATGGTCAAATATTTGTCAAGATGTAAAAATAAATCAATAACTTGAAGTAAATATTCCATTTATATATGAATTATATGAAGAGATTCTTTACTAAAGTCTTATAGGCATTAATACACACTTATAAGTATCTTCTTCTTTTTCAGATAACAAAATGACAGAGGATTGACTGTCGTTCATCTGTATTATTATCTTCTCAGAATCCATAGCACTTAATACCTCAAGAAGTATCCTTGCACTAAAGGCTATTCTAAAAGGTGCTTTATTAAAATTAACTATTACTTCATCCCTAACTTCTCCAATCTCTGGATTAGAAGCGCTTACAACCATCATTGTAGACTCTATATCAAATATGACTGTGCTATATTTTTCTGAACTGATGATTATTGCTTTTTTAAGACTTTTTTCTAAATCAAATTTGTTGGTAGTTAAAATAGCTTCATTTGAAACAGGTATAACAAATTCATAGTTCGGATAATTCCCTTCAACAAGACGACAGAGCAATTCAGCTTCTCTAGTCTTTAGAAGAATATAATTTTTCTCAATCCAGATATTTATACTTTCATCTGCGCTTACATTTCTCCTAACCTCAGATATTGACTTCTTTGAAATGATTAATCTTAAATCCTCTTCGATACCATCTAATTTAACATTCTTTATATTAAGAGAAAGACGATGTCCGTCAGTTCCAACTACTGTTAATGTATTATCTTTCACTTTTATATGAAATAATAGAGTATTAAGAACATACTTGGTATCTGCTTCGCCTGTTGCATATATTGTTTTTGCTATAGAATCAAGTAAATCCTGTCCTGATATAGTCAGCTTTTTCTCAAAATCTAAACTTGGAAAGATTGGAAAAGCACTAACATTAATACTGCCAAGTCTAAAATTTGTCTTCCCAGATTTGATCGTTACCCAACCTGTATCGGAAGATTCGATAGATATTTCATTATCTATTTCTTTAGATATTTCATAGAGTTTTTTGCCTGGTAAACAATATTCACCCTCTTCAATAATTTCTAAATCGATGGGTATTTTTATGGCAGTCTCAAGATCAGTTGCCATTATAAAAGATTCTTCTTTTTTTGCCTTAAGTAGAAAATAACTTAATACAGCCATAGAACTTTTCTTTTCGACTATATACTGGATACGGTTTAGTTTTTTTAAAATTTCATCTTTCTTTATTTTTATCTTCATTTCTATAATCCTCCCAACTTTGTTATTGATTTTTTATCCTTTTGACTAAAACTTCAATTAATTTATTAAAACCTTCATCTCCTTTTAACCTTTCATCAATTTGCTTACATGCATAAATAACAGTTGCATGATCTTTACCTCCAAAACTATTACCTATCTCTGTTAGAGACATATTAGTTGTTTTTTTACATAGATACATGGATATCTGCCTTGCATTAGATATCTCTTTAGTCCTTTTTTTTGATTTTATATCTGAAGCTTTTATATTAAAATATTCAGAAACTATCTTTAAAACTAAGTCCGCGTTTATTGGTTTTTCATCATCTACTAAAAGTTCCTTTAAAACAACTTTAGTTAGTTCTAAATCTATTTTTCTACCTGTAAGTGACGAATGGGCACCAAGTCTTATAAGACATCCTTCTAAATCACGAATGTTTGACTTTATCCTTGATGATATAAAGTATGCCACATCATCAGGTATTTTAAGACCTTCATTTTCTGCCTTTTTATGTAATATTGCGATCTTAGTTTCAATATCAGGAGGTTGTATATCTGCTATAAGTCCCATGTTAAATCTCGACCTAAGCCTATCACTTATATCTGCTATCTCAATCGGTGGTCTATCACTTGTAAGTATAATCTGTTTTTGATTTTCATAAAGGGCGTTAAATATATGAAAAAATTGTACCTGAGTACCTTCCTTACCTGCTATAAAGTGAATATCATCAACAAGAAAAACATCCACAGGTCTGAAAGTCTCAAGTAATTCTCCAGTTTTGCCTTGCCTTAAAGATGTAATTATTTCATTCGTAAGAACATCAACAGCCTTATAATAAATATTTAATGAAGGATTTCTATCAAACAACTCATTACCAATTGCATTTAGCAAGTGAGTCTTTCCAAGTCCGCTGCTTCCATAAATGAAGAGAGGATTATATGTCTTTCCTGGATTTTCTGCAACCTTCTTTGAAGCGGCATGCGCAAAATCATTCGATGCCCCCACAACAAAATTACTAAAACTGTATTTTGGATTTAAGAATATTCCTCTGCTTACAAGTTTTTGTCTTTTTATCTCTTTTTTATTCTCATTTTTCTTTATCTCACTATCAACTCTCTCATGTATCTTATACTTAATTGTATAATGAGAATTAGCAATGTTTGACACAGTATTTTCAATCAAATCTGGGTAGTTATCTTCTATCCATTCTTTATAAAACCTATTTGGAATCTCCAAAGTCAGTTGATTATCCTTAATACTTGATAATTTTATAGGTTTAAACCACAACTCAAAGACACCTTCACCAACAGTATCTTTTATATCAAGAAAAGTTTTTTCAAGGATTTTTTCTATTTCTGTATTTGAAATTGACATTTTTTTACATAACTTATTAACAATTTATTAACATTTGTTGAAAAGTATGAAACCAAGTGGTTGACAAATTATAAAAAAAATATTGAAAAAGGGCAATAAATTTATCATAGTCACCTATCCACAAAGAGAGAACAAACCTATTAATATAAAATTAACAAAATTTATCCATTATATTTCATATATATATTTTATTTATCAACAAAAAATCATTATCCTTATTATATTTAATTTAAACATACCTAAAAAATTATAAAGGACTAAAATTTTCTTTCAGATAGTTCTTTATGAAAAAATCAATCTCACCATCAAGCACTGCATCTACATTACCGACTTCAATATTTGTTCTGTGATCTTTTACCAATCTGTAAGGTTGTAAGGTATAAGATCTTATCTGATTACCCCATGAAATATCTTTCTTCTCGCCAGTTATTTTATCAAGTTTTTTTTCCTTTTCTTCCTGCATCTGTTTATAGAGCCTTGATTTTAAAATTTTCATTGCTAATTCTCTATTTCTTATTTGTGATCTCTCTGTTTGACAACTTACTACTATACCTGTAGGTATATGTGTAAGTCTAACTGCTGAAGAGACTTTGTTTACATTTTGACCACCTGCACCTGAGGATCTAAAGGTGTCCATCTTAATATCATCATCTTTGATTTCTATTTCAATGTCCTCTTCTATATCTGGATACACAAATACTGCAGAAAAGGATGTATGTCTCCTTTTATTTGCATCAAAAGGTGATATTCTAACAAGTCTGTGGATACCAGCTTCTGCCTTTAAATATCCATAGGCATATTTCCCTTTGATAAGGATAGTTGCACCTTTAATACCAGCTTCTTCACCAATCTGATAATCAATGATATCTGTTTTAAAATCTCTCTTTTCTGCCCATCTTAAATACATTCTTAGAAGCATCTGAGCCCAATCTTGACTTTCTATACCTCCAGCACCAGGGTGGATAGTTATTATTGCATTGTTTTTATCAATATCATTTGAAAGAAGCGTCTTTATTTCAAGTTCATCTAAATCTTTTTTAATTTCATTTATTTGTGCCTTGATATCTGGAATAAAGAGATCTCCTTCATCTTCTTTTAGAATAAAAAGTGACTCTTCTAATTCATTTATTCTTTTTGTAATATTTTCTATAGGAATTATATATTCTTCAATGTCATTTTTCTTCTTTTGAATCTCTTTGATTTTTTCATAATTAGACCAGATATCTTCTGAGGCAAGGACTTTTTCTAAAGTCTCTTTTTCTTGATTAAGTTTTTCTATATCAAAGATAACCTCTTAAGGATATTAACTGCTCTTTGAGCCTTTCAGTTAGCTCTTTTATTTCTTCTGGTGTATTCATGTATGTTATAGCCCTCCTATTTTTATCTTTCTTAATAATAAGATTATTGATGTTACAGTTGCAAAATATATAAATAAATCACCATTTTTCGTATAAAATGTTTTTGTGTTGTCTTTTTCAATATTATAAGTAACATAGGTTTTTTCAAATAAATAAGTACGTGATAAAACCCTTCCCTTGCTGTCAATAAAACCAGATATACCTGTATTAGCAACCCTAATCACTGGTTTTCTGTTTTCAATGGCTCTAAAAATTGCCATGTTAAAGTGCTGATAAGGTCCACTTGTTATCCCAAACCAAGCGTCGTTTGTTATATTAACAAGAAAGTCAGCACTATCTTTATAAAAAAACTTTCTAACTAAGTCAGGGAATATAATCTCATAGCATATTACCGTGCCAAAACTACCAAAAGGTGTAATAGCCTTAATATAACTATCTCCTGCAGTGTAATCTGAAATACCATAGGTCAGTTTTTTTAAAAAAAACAAAATATTTCGAAGAGGAACATATTCACCAAAAGGAACAAGATGAATCTTGTCATAAATATATGAAATTTTAGCATTTTTATCAAACAACAAGGCACTATTTGTATAAATCGATTTTTTCTTATCTACTTTATCTTTCTTGATAATCATTGATCCTGTTAAGAGATAGCTGTTAGTTTGTCGCTGAAAATTAATAAAATCCTCAGTTAAAAATTTGTCTTTATCATAATAAAAAGGTAAGGCAGTCTCAGGCCAAATTATCAAGTCTGGATTGTCCTTAACTGCCTGCATAGTAAGTTCTTTGTAAGTATCCATTACAAAGGTTTGATATTGAAAGTCCCATTTTTTATCCTGCTCTATATTGCCTTGTATTATGGCAATCTTAGATGTTTGATCCCCAGTAGGTGAATTGATTTTGATAAAACCATAAATAATGACGAATAAAAACATCATTATTATTATGGAGAGACTGAAAAATGTCGGATAGACTTGCATCAATGGTCGTTCTTCTTTTCTTTGTTTATATAAGAAGGCATCCGTAATAACTCCATTTACTGATACCACTAAAAAAGATATGCCATAAACGCCAATAATATCAGAAACTTGAATAAGTGTCAAGAAGTTATATTGGCTGTAACCGAGACTTGACCAGGGAAAACCTGTAAATAAACATCCCCTTAAATACTCAAGACTACACCAAAAAAGTGGGGCAATAATCATAGAAGGTATGGTTGTTCTCTTAGTTTGGTGTGAATAAATTAAGGCAAATAATCCTATGTATAACGATAGATAACATGATAATAACAAAACGAGAAGTAAGCTTAAAAATAGAGAAATATTACCGTATTGATTAATAGAATGATATATCCAATAGATAGTGATGAAAAAGTAAAAAATGCCTGTTATAAACCCGGAAACAAAGGATGTCTTTTTATCTTTGTCATGTAAAAATATAAGGAGCGGGACTAATGAAAACCAGGCAAGGAAAGATAAATCTGCCTTAGGAAAGGATAGTCCAAGTAGTACACCTGATAAAATGGCTGGTAGATACATGACAATACTATTAATGAACTTTTTTATTGTTGTGTTTTTTCTCATTTTTATATACCTTAATTGTCAAAAATTAACCGAAGAGAACATAAAAAAAACGCTTTCTAATAATCCAGGACATAAGGGTTAATGCACTTCTACTAAACATTAATTATTCGTTTTGTTATTTTTTTAAAGGGAATTATTCGTGAATACCCAGAGATTCCCTCTGTGGTTCCATTTGTTCGCCCCTTTTTTCATGAGATTTTTGACATTACCAACGAGAATTTAAGATTTTCTTCTAAAAAGTTTTGGCTCTTATGTTATCATAAGTTACCTATGTCTGCCATAGTAGTGATACCTGCCCGCTATAATTCCCTACGCTTTCCAGGGAAGTCACTTGCTCTTATTAATAACAAGACCATGATAAGACATGTCTATGAAAGGGCGAAATGTGCAAGAGAAATCAAAGAGGTCTTTATTGCCACTGATGATGAAAGGATAAAAAGAGAAGTTATAAACTTTAACGGAAAATTTTGTATGACTTCAAAGGAACACAAATCAGGGACTGACAGGATAGCAGAGGCTATTGATGAGATACAAAGACATGGTTTTTCCTTATTAGAAGATGATACAGTGATAAATCTCCAGGGTGATGAACCACTGGTTAATCCAAGCCTTTTAGAACAACTTGCCATAGAAATGTCATCAAAGTCTATTAATATGGCAACCTTTGCAAGGGAGATAGAGAAAAAAGAAGATATTGAAAATCCAAATATCGTGAAGGTTGTCTTTGACAAAGAAAGATATGCACTCTATTTTTCAAGGAGTCCTATACCATATCAAAGAAATAATTATAAGGTTTACAAGCATATTGGTCTTTACGGATATAGAAAGGACTTTTTGAAATACTTTACAAAATTATCTCCCAGTCCCCTTGAACTGTCTGAAGGGCTTGAACAATTAAGGGTCTTAGAGAATGGCTTCAAGATAAAAATAATCGTTACAGAAATAGATACTATAGGGGTTGATACCCCAGAAGATATTGAGAGGGTAGAGAATTGGATAAAAAATTTATCTTTGTGACAGGTGGGGTATTATCAGGACTTGGTAAGGGCATAGCAGCTGCAGCAATAGGTGCCTTGCTTGAATCCAAAGGTCTTAAGGTGACAATTCAAAAGCTTGATCCATATCTTAATATAGACCCGGGCACCCTTAGCCCCTTTGAACATGGTGAGGTCTATGTTACAGACGATGGCTGTGAGACAGACCTTGATTTAGGTCACTATGAAAGATTTACCCATGTGAGAACTTGTATTGATAATAATTACACCACAGGAAGGATTTATAACAATGTAATAACCAAAGAGAGACGTGGTGATTATCTTGGCAATACAGTGCAAGTAGTCCCGCACATTACTGATGAGATAAAAGAAGCAGTTAAATCTGCTGCAAAACAAGAGTATGATGCGATTATAGTTGAAATAGGTGGAACTGTTGGAGACATAGAGAGCTTGCCTTTCTTAGAAGCTATTAGGAGATTTAGGTATGATGTAGGAAGAGAAAATGTCTTATATATCCATCTTACCCTAGTCCCTTTCATAAAGGTCGCAGGGGAGTTAAAGAGTAAGCCTACACAGCATAGTGTAAAAGAACTAAGAGAGATAGGTATTCAGCCTGATATACTTCTTTGTCGTTCAGAGATGCCCCTTTCTCAAGAAGTGAAGCGAAAGATCGCGATGCATTGTAATCTTGACGAATATTCTGTAATAGCTGCTGTTGATGTTGATACAGTTTATGAAGTCCCTATTTGGTTTAGATCTGAAGGGTTAGATAAACAGATAGAGAAAAAGTTAAATCTTCAGTTGCCTGAGGCAAATTTAGTAGTCTGGGAAGATGTAGTCAGAAGGATAAAGATGCCGAAGGAGGTAGCAAACATTGCCATTGTTGGAAAGTATATTGGTCTTAAAGATGCTTATAAGAGCCTTATAGAAGCACTAATTCACGGTGGTATAGCAAATGATGCAAAGATAAATATCCTCTGGGTTGATTCAGAGGAAATAGAAAAAAAAGGTCCTGAGAATATGCTCTTTGAGGTTGATGGTATTTTAATACCAGGTGGTTTTGGCAACAGGGGGATAGAGGGCAAGATAATGTCTGCAAGGTATGCAAGGGAGAAAAAGATACCTTACTTTGGCATCTGTCTCGGAATGCAGATAGCGGTGATTGAATTTAGTAGAAACGTCTGTGCCCTATCGGCAAACAGCGAAGAGTTTGACCCTGATGCAAAGGACAAAGTCATATACCTCATGGAGCAATGGTATAACCATAGGACTGGTAACATTGAAAAAAGGACTAAAGTAAGTCAAATAGGCGGGACAATGAGGCTCGGAGCCTATCCTTGTATTCTAAAAGAAGGCTCAAAGGCACATGAGGCATATGGAGTTACAGAACTATCAGAGAGACATAGACACAGATATGAATTTAATAACCATTACAGAGATATCCTTATCTCAAAAGGGATGTCTATTACTGGTCTATCTCCAGATGGTGAACTTGTTGAAATTATAGAGATAAAAGATCATCCATGGTTTTTGGGCTGTCAATTTCATCCTGAGTTTAAGTCAAAGCCAATAAATCCCCATCCACTTTTCAAGGCATTCATATCTGCTTCTATAAGAGAGAGAAGGTCTCTTTTTAAGTAGTTTTTTTAAGACATGAAGATAACTATTTCATTGGCGCAAATAAATGTTCTCTCAGGAAATCCAAAGGGAAACATCATTCATGCTGAATCTTTTATAAAAGAGGCAAAAAAGAGACAAAGTATCCTCCTTTGTCTACCTGAGATGTGGACAACGGGTTTTAATTGGCAATATCTGATTAACAATTATGAAGATCACAATTATTTTTTAAAAGAAGTATCAAGTTTGGTTCGAGAATATAAAATTTGGCTCTATGGGTCAATGCCTTTTTTTAATGATAAAAAAAGACTTGTCAATGCTGGGATATTATTTAATCCCGAAGGCAGTATTTTCTATCAATACAACAAGATACATCTTTTCAGCTTGATGGATGAAGATAAGTATCTTGATAGGGGGGAGAGATTGGAGGTAATAGATACAGGTTTTGCAAAGCTTGGACTTAGTATTTGTTATGATTTAAGATTTCCAGAGCTTTTTAGAACCTATGCCCTTAAAGGTGCAGAAATTATACTTATTGTTGCTGCCTTTCCTCATCCAAGGTTGGAGCATTGGAAGGTTTTGACAAAGGCAAGGGCAATAGAAAATCAATTATTTATTGTTGCACTCAATAGGGTAGGTAGAGAGATTAGTTCAGATGGTAAAGAAATATCTTTTTTTGGTAATTCTACCATCATCAATCCTTGGGGTAATGTTGTAATTGAGGCAGAAGTAGACAAGGAGGAATTATTAACTGCTGAAATTGATACAGATTACATTAAGGAAGTAAGAAATTATTTAAAGGTTTTTCCTGATAGAAGAGACGACTTGTATGAACTATAAAAAATGCCTTTATTTTTTTTGCACTATATTGGGAGCAACATAGACGGACTTTTCCTTCTTAAACGACAAAGGTTGTGCTTGATACAGGAGCGGTCTCGTGCGGGCCTGGAAATCAAGGCTTTAACAGAGAGAGTGATATTAGAAAAAAATTTTATGTCTATGTCGTTGATGGCTATCACGATGAGCAAGGTAATGTCAGGCATTTAGTCTTAGCAGGCTTGAGGATTTTCTGAACTCACCGTCATTTAAGAAACTTGCTCAATTAGCCTCAAGATTTTTGCTACTGGCGGGCATATCATAAAAGATGGAAATAGACGCATTTTGAAGCTTTGCATGGCTATGAGAAGAAAGCAATGGTGGGATTAACGGGGTAAGGTGAAGTTTTTTCCCTTGCCTGCACATTTTCCATTAAAACTCTAATGACAATTCTGGGTTATATCATTCGAAACCTTTTAACCAAAAGGGGGTTCTCTATTTCTGCATGCTTCTTTTAGGGTACACGAAAATTTATACCAAAAAAAGGTATAGAAACAACAGGCAAAAACCAATCTATTAACCCTTTCAAGCCTTTTCGGCTATTATGACAGCATAGTCGTTGTCGAGTATTCCTCTTTGAATAAGTGTCTCCTCAAGAAAAAGAATCATCTCTATTAAAGCTATGTCCTTTTCATCTGAATGGCTGAAATTGTAAATTATGGCGTTGAAAAGACAATTGTAAAGTGAGCCACCAAAGTATTTAATAGTTTTGATCTTGAAGAATTTATTTATGGTCTCTATTATCTCACTTGAGCGGATTGCCTCGGATGGGTCTGTGTGATTCAACTGTTCTAGAGAGGGTCTCTCTATATGGGATAGCACAATCCCTGTAGCAGGGTCTTTTTTTAATGTATCAGGGATTATGGATAAAATTTTGTTTGCTAAATCTAATTGACTGTCAGTCCACTGCAGTTGATTTGGACCTATATACTCCTGTGCTACTAAAAGCCCTCTAAATTTCAGCGCCTCCCAAGCATTTCTGCAAACACCTTCAAGGTTTTCTATATGATGCAGAGCAGACCAAGAAAAGAAGATATCATAGTGATTTGGTTTAAATTTCGCATAATTAACGTCTTCTATGAAAAAATTTATTTTATAACCGCTTTCTTTTGCTGTCAGGATGCCTTCTTTGACTCTATCTTCAGCAATTTCATATGCATCAATTGTCTTGCAGATACCATGTTCAATGAGACCTCTCTCAAATTCACCTGAACCGCTGCATATGCTTAAGCCTTTGTCGAGAGGAAATTCAACAAACTCATTTTTTAGAAACTGGTGGAAATTTGTATTAGGGTCTCCAGTAACGAGTCTTTGGCAATGCTTGATTATTATTGGAGAGTCCCACCAATATTTTATTTCTTTATCTTTTTTGCTGAGGTGATATAAATTCCAGCAATTTTTGGTTTTTTCAAGTTTGTTTTTTTTAACAATTTCCTCAAATGCAAATTTGAATCTTTCGACTACCTTTTCTTTTGTAAAATTATTTGAGACCTCAACCCCGCGCTTGCTAAGTAAATCTCTTAATGTTCTGTTTTTATAAATTTCTAAGATACCTTCTGCTATCGCTCGGATATCTTGGGGTTCAACAAAATAAGCATAGTCCAATTGCTCATCAAAACTTGTATAAGAAGGTATCTTGCTTAAAATTGTTGGTATTCCGCACGCCATAGCTTCAAGGGCCGGGAGTCCAAACCCCTCCACCTCTTTAGAGACAGATATAAGAAGGTCGGCACTACGATAAATCTCGCCCATTAATGGGTGGGGGACGTGGTAGTGATATACATCGGACTTTAAAATTGCTTTTTCTTCTTCAGAAAAAGGGATTGGAGACACCCTTGTTAGGCGAATAGGCGTCTTCATGGCTTCTTTTGCTAATTTTATCCCCTTTAAGGCACTTTTTATGTTTTTTACATCAGCTTCGTAAGGACCAATTAAGAGTATATTGAAAGTCGAAAAATCTATTTTTTGGTCTGTTTTTGAAAAGGAGAGATGTTTTATGAAACTTTTAGTTAAAGGTAAATATTTATCCTTGGCAGGTATGTTCGCGGGGAAAAAGATATTTCTATCAAACATCTGTCCAATATAATAGACTTTTGAATTAAATCTTTCCTTTAGAAAATTTGTAAGATTTGGAGAGACAGTTAATTTGTTGGGAATAAGAGAATAAGCCTTATCTATTGCATTTTTCAATTCTCTGTATTCTTTTATTCCGCCTTCATATCCCTGGCAGAGATGGATGGTTATCCAGTTTTTTGAATTGGCAACCGATTCAATTGTTTTCCAAGAGGTTGCAACAGCAATATCTACGGAAGGTATGAGTGAAGGGTCAAGCCGTTCTATGCGATGTAGAGGCACTTTGAGCGGATACCAGTCGGGCATATCAGAGGTAGTAGTTAGAAAAGCCTCGAATCCCATTTCTGAGAGTAATTCAAGTTGTTGAAATACAACGAGTATCCCCCCCCACAGACCAGTATCTTCTGTCACATAAGTGATCTTCATATTTAATTTTTATAGCCAGTTTTTACATTGAGAGCAGAGGGAAATCTTTTCGAAATCACCTTTTAGATGTAAGTTTCTGAGTTCTCTAAGGTTGTCACCTCTCCATATATCCACAAGACTTTTGGCAGCGACATCCCCTATTGCTAATTTACCCTCAGAGTCATAGCAACACGGTGTTACCACGCCATCAAAATAAACAGTAAGGTTCTTCCAAAGCATCTTGCACGGAGTTCGGGTTTTTAGCTGAGGGACCGCAGGAAGACCTATATATGGGACGCTTCCTACCCAATCATTAAAACCAGCTACTTGAATGATGTCTTTGGCATCTAAGATCTTTGTCCAATAAGAGCAAAACTCATCTATATCCTTTTCTGTAGCTTTCATTTTTATAATGCGGAGCACCAGACGTGGGGTTTCTTTATTACCCCTTTTATTTAAAAATTGTAGGATATTCTCAGTGACTTTTTCAAAACTGCTATTTAATCTAATATGCTCGTATGTTTTAGCTGTGGCACCATCTAATGTCACTACAATTGCATCAACCAATTCTATTAGTTGATCCAACGCCTCTCCTTTAATTAGTGTGCCATTTGATAAGACAATTATGGGTTTAATATGCAAATCACGGGCAATTCCTACCAACTCATGCCATTTTTTGTGGAGGAGAGATTCGCCAAATCCTTGAGGCAGGCAAATAAAACCATGCTGTTCGGAGACTTCATTTATTATTTTTGTGAAAATCTCCCTTGGCATATACCCTCGTTTTCGTTTCATGAGAGGTACAGGGCACATTATGCATCTAAGATTGCAGTAATTGGTGAGTTCAATCGCTAGTTCTATTGGAAAATCTATTTCTTCCCAATCCAGAGGGTTAGCTGATGAGAGTTTGTTAAGATGCAGAAAATATTTCTGCCAACTTTCTTGCGGGAAAAGCTTACGAAGGAAAGTTATTTCATCAGGAGATTCAACCTTCATGGTTTTTTTTATGTTATTTTAACATATTAAATTCATTAATTTGATGTAAATCCCAAAATCGGCGATAGAACTAAAAAGCTTAATAAAATTAGCAAGTAAGATAAGAAGGGCTGGTGAAGGATTTTTATACGACACCTTATAAAAAAAGTTCATAGGGCTTTGTCATAAGGCAATGCATTATAATGAATAAAGCAAAATTAAATAAAATTTGTTGATTATAAAAAGCCTGA
>OGCL01002080.1_pt1 | contig 15030 bp, 19 predicted proteins | sample 1570041 | NCBI WGS metagenome assembly OGCL01 (sample SAMN06266162, study PRJEB24511) | hot springs metagenome | isolation source: Hot spring water | place: South Africa: Limpopo | collected 2015-06-22
TACTTGGACTACAGAAACATCTTTACCTGGACCATTAGCTAATTCATCAGCTATAGTTACTAAAAATAGAGTATATTTATTAGGTGGATATAGTGGTAATAATTATTCCTCTTATACCTCTACTGTTTATACAGCTCCTATAAATAATGATGGTACATTAGGTACTTGGACTACAGGACCATCTTTACCTGGACCATTAAGTCTTTCATCAGTCATAGTTACTAAAAATAGAATATATTTATTAGGTGGATATAATGGTAATAGTTATACTTCCACTGTTTATACAGCTCCTATATTAGGTGGTTTAAATGATTATTCACCTTATTATGATGGAACATATTCACCTACTGATCCTAATAATTTTGGATTACCTAATTATGAATTAGAAGAACCTACCTATATTAAACATTTTATAAAATTTTAAAAAATTATATAGTAGGAGGAATATTCCTCCTACTATATATTTAATATATTAAGAAGAAATAAAAATACCATTAATAAAATATTCTATATTATTTTGATTTGATTGAACAAAAACTTTTTCATTAGGACTAATAAAAACATTATCTAAAATAGTAGTATTTTGAGGAGATATTTCAACTTTTAATACTTTATCTATATCAGAAGGAGTGTTATTAGTACTAATCCAACATTCTATTATAGCATTATTAGTAGAAGTATTAAAAATAGTTATAGAAGCTGAAATATAGGAAATGTTATTTAAATTATTTGCAAAAATTTGAGTTTGTGTAGTGTTAGAAATTTTTGCAGCTGCTAAACGACCTGCTTTAGCTATTTTAGGGTTATTTTCTTCTACTCCAGAAACACGTACATTTACATTTGGTCCAGATAAAACTTTAACATATAAACGTTCTCCTTTACCAACAATAATTTTATTAATTTCAGCTACATTAACATTATTAATAAGTTTAATATTATCAATAAAATAATCAACAGTAGTAAGATTAGCTGGATTACTTTCAGTAGTTAATGCAATTGCAATTATACTTGTACCAGATAAATCATTTTTAAAAAAAGAAATATCTATTAAACCAACAGTTTTATTTGCTGGACATACATAAACTTCTTGTATTGTTCCAGCGGCAATGGTAAATTTAGAAACAACTGGATTTAGTAAAGCCATTTTATAAACTCCTTTTTAAAAAAATAATCTTTTTTTTTCAGAAAATTAAAAAAATATTACATACCTAAAAATTTATTACTTATATTTGTACATATAATAATTCTTTTATCTGTAATAATATTTATATAGATACTATAAAAATTTATATTACTATCATATTCTAAAATAAGTTCTATTTTTTTTATTTCATTTTCTAATCTTTTTAAAGATAAATATGGAGGTAAATCATATCCTATCTTAAGTAATACTTTCTGAGTAATATTGAATTCTTTTTTTAGTAAAGACATAACATCTATATATTTATCTTTATTAGTAATAATTAATTTATTATCTTTCATTATAAAAGATGTAATATCATACTTTCTATAATATTCAGAATCTATATTTTCAGATACTAATTGAAGTTTATTAAATTGTCTAGAAGCTAAAATAGTAAATGGATAATTTAAAGAATTTTCAAATAAAAAAGGGGTAGTATCTCTTATAAAATTATAAATATTTAAAGTATTATTTACTTTTACTAAAAGATATTGTATTTCTATATATTGAGTAAGTCTTAATAAATCTTTATTTGTAAATTTATGAATCTTCATACAACATGTTACTGTATGAATTCTTGGTAAAGATCTATAAAAGAATTTTATATTATTTATTAATGGTGATATATAACCATTTACATAAGCAAATATAGAACTATTTTCTCTTTTTCCAAGTTCTTTTGTATCTTTATTATTTGCTAAAAAACAGAAATTTTTATCATTAATATAATCAGAACTAAAAAATAAATCTCTAAAAAAATAAATAAAATCTTTTTCATTATATCCATTTTTATATTCTTTATAAGATAATATATGAGATAAAATAACTTTATTTTCTTTTAAATTACTAATTTTAGATGCATTAGACCCTATAGCAGAATAAATATCTGATATTTCATTTCCATAATTATTATTATGTCCTTTTATCCAGATAATATTTAATATAATATTTTTATTCTTAAAATATTGATTATAATCATCTATTTGTTGCCAATCTTTAGTGTGTACTAATGGTTCACCTGTTTTTCTTTTCCAACCATATTTTCTCCATATATCTAATGATTGATTAAAAGAACTTACTATATAATTACTATCAGTAAAAATAGTAATAGATGCTATATTTTCTATATTCTTAGATATTTCTAAAGCCTTTAATATAGATTTTATTTCTGCATCATTATTAGTAGATTTATTTCCAGCTATTGCTTCTATATGTTCTATAATATCTATTATTTCTATAGTAACATTATTTTTATTTTCAGAAATACCTTCTGATGTAAAATAATAATCATATTCAGGATGTTTATTATTTTTAAATTTTTCACTATGTATATAACTATAACCAAATAAACCAAAACCAGAATATCCTGGATTTCCATGGCAACTACCATCACAATAATAAATAAGATTTTTAGTAGACATTTTTTTAATTATAAAATAAATAATATTTTTTATTTAAATTATACATTATTTTCTCCTGCTTCTTTTTTTGTATCTTTAAGACTATTAAACATAATATATATACTTTTAATTATTGAATAGTTTTTATTATAAAATTGATTTAAAGTATAAATAATTTTAGGTAAGAGTTTTTTATATTGATTTGATTTAATACAAATAGGAATCATATTTCTATTTATAAAACTAAATAAATAACATAAAACAATAAGTTTTTCTACATTAATATCTTCTTTATTTGTAAAAATATAACTTTCTAATTGATTTAAATATTTTTCTTCAAAATTAGAAAAAGAAATAAGAATACTAGCATTTGGTGCTAAAATAGTTTTTTCTATCATAAAGGTATATTTAGCGTTTTTACAACTAAAATATTTTTTATTTATACTTGTGTTCATATTTACATTTTCTTTTATAAAAGTTTCTTTAATTTTTTCAAAAATAGTATTCTCTATAGATGTATTAACTACATTTTGATTTATTTTTTCTAAATTTTCTTCTTTAGCATTTAAAGAAGTAGAAATATTTATATTAATTTCTTCTTTTAGATTAAACAATTTAGTTACCATTTTTAAATATTTCCTTTTTATGAAACTCATTGTATTTTTAGAAAATTTAAATTTCTTAAAAATATTAATTATATATATAATAATTGTAGTAATTTTAAGGAGAAATAAATGCAAACTCAAAATAACAGTAATATTATTTTTTATGTATTAATAGCTGTTTTATTTATAATTACTTGGTTTTTTAATTTTACTTATTATTTTAAAATTATAAATAATTTAAATAATTTTATTTATCAACAACAAGAAGAAATTAATAATTTAAATACAGAAATAAAAAAATTAAAAAATAATATAGAAAAAAATAAATTAACTACTATAGCAAATGTAATTTGGTGTGAAGGAAGAACAAGTAAACAACATTTAAATTATATTGCTTCTGTAGTAGTAAATAGATCTAAATCTAATAATATAAATGATTTATATAAAGTCATATCAGCTAAAGGTCAATTTTGTTGTTATAATAGAAAAATATTAAATTTACAAATTAAAAATAAAAAAGATAAAGAGTTACTAAATTATACTAATAAATTAGTAAAGAATATAGTATTTGGTAATTTTAAGCCATTAATAAATGCTAAATATTTTTATAATCCTAAATTAGTTAAAACTATACCAAAATTTGCAAAGAGACCTTTAATTTTAGCTTTTGAAAATCATCATTTTCATTAAAAAAAATAATGCAAATTTCAAATGTAGAAAAACAATTTATTAATTTTATTATTAATATAAAAAATAAATTAAATAAGAATAAATTATCTATAGGAATTTTATATTCAGGCGGAGTAGATAGTACTGTTCTTTTACATATAGCAAATAAATATAAAAATGAATTAAATTTAAATATTACTATATTACATATTGTTTTTGATGATATTAAAGATTATAAAATAATTAAAAAACAAGTAGATTTATTTTCAAAATGGTATGAAAATAAGTTAATTATAAACTATTGTTCTATTAAAGATTTAAAATCTGGTATTAAAGAAAATGCTAGAAATGCAATGAAAGAAATTGCTTTAAATTTAGAATATGATATTATTTTATCTGGTCATCATGCAAATGATCAGATAGAAACATTTTTATTTAGATTATTTTCTAGAAGTAGTTTAGAAGGTTTAAAAGGAATGGATTTTTTAACTAATTATAAAAAGAATAATAAAAATATTCTTTTAGGAAAACCATTTCTTAATATTTTTAAGAAAGATTTATATGAATATAGTTATAATAATTATCTAATTTTCTTTGAAGATGAAACTAATTTAATAGATTCTATTTCAAATAGAAATTATATTAGAAATAATATTATTCCTATAATTGAAAACAGATTTAAATTAAATAATATTTTAAACACTATAGAATTAATAAGAGAAAATATAGATACACAAAAAAGAAAAATAACTAATATTGATATTTATAATGGAAAATGGAATATTAATGATTTTATTAATTTACCTATAGGAAATAGAGTATTTATTATTCGAGAATATTTTAGTAAAGTACATGGTTATAATTTAAATAAAGCAAAAATAAATGAACTTAAAAATAGATTAGAAGGAGATCTTTTTAATCTTCATATTAATATTGGAAATAAATTTATAATAGTTTTTGAAAATAAATATATTATTTGTAAATATTTGAAATTGGTAACAGAATCTTTATAATATTAAATAACCAGAGGAATTAATTTCCCTCTGGTTATTTTTTTCTTTTTTAGTAAATACTTTAGTTACATATATTATATATATAATATATATAAATATAGATTTTTAAATAAAAGGAGATTCATTTTGAAACTTTACAAACAATCAGTAAACTTCAATAATATAAAAAATCAATTAAATGAAAAATATTTTCTATATAAGGAAATATTTAATAAATTCTTAGTAATATATTTTTATATTTATCAATCTATGATACCATATTCAATAACAAATATAATGTTTGAAGACTCTTTTAATCAACAATTATATTCATATCTTACTTTAAAATCTTTAAATAATAAACAAATTTTTATAGAATTAAATTTAGAAAATTATGTTTATCTTTATTTAGACTTTAGTTTATATATAGAATCTTTATTTAGAGATTTTTATAAACTAAATTCTATTAATTCTTTATATTTATTAGGTTTAAATATAGAAGATAATGGATATATAACTATCTATTTTCGTAAAATTAACAATAGCCTTAATTAAGCTTAAATACCAACAATGAATCTAAATAATTCTTACATTGTTGAAATAAAAGATTTAAGTAAACTAAATTTTTCTGAAACTAGATACTTTTTTGAAGTTTTAGAAGTTACTTGTTGTTATATTATATATAAAACTTTAATTAATAACACTTATAATTTAAATATAACATATAAATTTGAAACTTATTCTATAGATAATGCTGCTAGATTAATAGAATTTAATTTTATAATAGATAAAATAAAAAATGATTATGAATTTCTTTGTCATAGATTAGAAACAATAATTGAATATGAAATAGACAAATTTCATATGTTTTCTAATAAAGATTCTTATATTCTTAATATAGATTTAATTCTTCTAAATACTACAAGTATTTTAATAAGTTTTAAAACTCTTAAAAAATAAAAAAATATATGAAAGGTTACATTTTTGAAATTCAAGATAAAGATATAGTTAATATTCTACATAGAGTATATATTACAGAAGATTTTAAAAATAATTTAGAATATTTAATTAAACAATTTAATATTTATAATAATGAATATAATATTAAATTTTTAGGAATTAATATATTAAAAATAATACATTTAGTTTTAATAGATAATATTTATAGATATTTAGCTACAAATCAATATAATCTTTTATTAAATCTTTTACAAAATAAAACAATACAAAATGATATAGTGATAAGAAGATTTTATATTTATGATTTATTAGAAGAAATAAAAAAGAATATAATTTTTACTATTTATAATAATGACTATGATAGTTATGATAAATATTATAATATTTTAGAACGTTTTTTATATAAAATAATTTCAGATATTTTTTATAAAGAAGAATATATTTATACTGAATTATTTAAACTTATAAATACTCTTTTATCTAAAGTTACAATCTTTAAAGAAAATATAATAATTTTAAGTATTTCAAATCAACTTCTTTTTTTAGATTTATCAGAATAATGATTAAAATAATCATTGTTTCAGAAAGAGATCTTTTGCAATTAACTAAAGATGTTTTATATAATTCAAATAAAATATCTTTTAAACTTTTTAAAGATTTTTATAAATCTCAATATAATAGTTTAACAAATTTATTTGAATTATTATTTACTAATTTTTCAAGATGTTTTATAAAAATAAACTCTGAATATAATAATTTATATATAGATGAATATTATAAAATAATTAATATATTTAATAATATACTTAAAAATATAAATATAGATAAAATTTATACAGTAAATATTCTTGATTTATTTTATAATAATATAGCAAGTGATTTAAATACTAAAATAGATAGTATATTTTATAATAATCTTTATGAATTTATAGATAAAAATTTAATAAATAATAAAGATATAATATTTGAAAATTTAATTTACATAATAGATAATTTATATTCTTACATAGAATCTCATTTAATACATCTAGATAATGATTTAGATTATCTAAATAAACATTATATTTATATAGATAATTTAGATAATAATTTAATATTTATCATGATTTCAGAATAAATAAAGGAGTTTAAACTTGACTCAATCAACATCTGATTCTAATTTATCACCAGAATCAGTTCTTGTAAGATTAAAAAATAAAATTTGTTTATCTTTAGGTATAGATATTTATAAATTAAAAGGATATATAGATTATTTTGTAACAAATAATTTTTCAAACATAGGCGGAGTAAAAGCTCATTATATAAAGGTTAATTTACTTAATGAAATTTCTACTAAAAATAGAATATCATGGAAAGTATTTTTTAAGTTTTTAAGAATAATTTGTGTAAAGAAAATACTTATAACTATAACTATAGAACAAGGTAATAAAACAATTACTGTAAATGAAGAAATTAAACTTCTTAATTTAAGTAGTTATACTCATGAAAATACAGAATAATAAATTTAATCAATAGGAGCTTTTTAGCTCCTATTGATCTTTTTTTTTATATATTCAGGACATTCTACTTTTAATTCATTATATATTTCATTTAATCTAATAATAAAAAAAATACTAAAAATTAAATTAAATAATAAAACTGTAATAGTAAAAACTTTAATTGGATTAAAATTTTTACTATTTATTTTATATTCATCTTTATTAAATAAAATTTTAAATATAAAAATTTCTATAAATTTAAAAAATGCTAACATAAAATACCTTTTATTTTTTTAATTCAAAAAATCTTAATTTTTTCTAAGGTATTTTTTGAATTAGGTTTTTATGGATTATTGATATGACTAAGAAAATTAACGCATTTATAACTAGAGATGATTTTATAAATAATAATCCTAATACAGTAAGTCCTATATTTGAAATATCAGACTTAGCACTTACTTATAGTAAAAATAAACAAATTTATTATGATAGTAATGATTCTATTTATAGTTTATATTTATTTAAAATAGAAAATAGTAATAGTTTAACTCAAATAGAAGTAAATAATATAATTATAGTAGTAAAAAATTTTATTTCATTTTTATCTTCTACAACTCTTACTTCTAAAACTCAGATTATTCTATCCTTTATAAATAATTTTAATACTGTAAATACATCAATACCAATAAGTAATTTTAACTATAATGAAATTATAAATTATAATAATTTAAAAGTACCTAATTACCTTACATTTAAAATAAATAATATAGACTGTAATATATGGTTAAGTGATAGTGTTTTTAAAGTATTTTATCCTTTTTATGATATTCAAATAGTTACACCATTTGAAAATTTTAATAGTATTATAAATAATGTTAGTGCAATTGTAACAGCATTAGATAACTTTAATTTAGTTGATTTTAATACTAGAATAGAATTAAATAAACAAAATAATCCTACTACTTATACAAGAATATTAAATATTCCTTATAAAGTACCATCTTCAAATATAATTAAAAATTGTTATTTTGGATTTAATATTTATGGTTTACAAGGTAATTATGAATTTATACTTAAATTAGAATTATATAATTATTTATTAAATACAGTAGGATTAACTTCTTCTATAGTGGAAAATATATTTCCAGATATATTAAAAATAAATGAATTTTTTATTATTCCAAGATGGGATGATTTTGCTATACCAAATCAAGTTGGTCAAAATGGTATAAATTCACAAATTTCTTTAGCATTTACAAGACCATTTGATATAAATAAATTTATTAAAATATATGGAGAAGATACTTCTATTTTAAATTATTTACGACATAATACTTATAATGTACCATTTGATTATAATAATATTTTACTTAACATAGTAAATGGTTATTATACAGAAAATAATTTAAAAGATTTTAAAAATAATTTTAAAGATTTAATAACAGTATCAAGTACACATCCTGATTTTTCAAGAATGACTACCAGAACTCAACAATTTACTACACTTTTAATGAATTTACTTCATATAACTAATTCAGATAACTCTACAGAATTATTTAATAAAATTATAACAAATTCTTCTATATTAACTACAAAAATTATTACTAGAAATACAATTGAATATTTAAGTACCAAATTTGAAAATTGGCAACTATATATTATACCTAAATATGAATATATTAGATTAAATATTTAACTTAATAAGTAACCAATAGGAATTATTCCTATTGGTTACTTATTTTTTTTCTTTTAAAAAACGATTTTTTGAATTTATTTTTTTATTAAGGAATATTAATATGCCAGAAATTACAGTAAATGTACCATCATTAAATTTAGAAGCTTATTTTACTTTTAAAGAACCTGTAAATACTTATTTTAAAAATAAATATAATTTAAATTCATTAAATAAAAAATTAAAAGTTATAAGTATAATTACTATGAAAGATATGATAAGAAATGATCTTAAAGATCCATATACTGAATTATATACAGTATTAGGTATTATTGAAGAAGTTGAATATAAAAAAGATTTAAATGATAATATTCCAATTATTTCTTTTTCTTTTAGAGATGATTTAGGTATAGAAAGATTTTTAAGATGTCCTTTAAATTATATAGAATCTTATACTTTAATAAGTAATATAGAATACATAAATAAACTTATTGTATTAGATTTAGGAATGTTACCTAAAAATTTAGATATTTCTATGTTTTATGATGATTTTAAAGATTATATAGAAACAAGATTAGGTGTAAATTCAGAATTAAAAGAAGTTGAAATAGGAAATATAGAATTAATTTCTGAGAATGAACATGAAATTAGAGAAACTATAAGAAATAATACTAAAACAGTTTATAAAACTTGTTATACTCTTTATGAGGAAGAAAAAAATAAAAATACTGAATTACTTTTAAGATTACAGACATTAGGCATAAGCTTAGGTTAAAAAATATTTTAAATACAAATAAAAAATATTAATTATATATAATAATTGTAGTAATTTTAAGGAGAAATAAATTGAAAATTGAGTCTCTCACAAATATGAATAAAGTTACTAATAATTCTATTATAATTCCAGAATCTTCTAATTTATGTATTGGAAATGGTAGACCTTGGCAACAGCAGTATGATATAAATATTGAACAAAGTGAAGATATTACTAATTGGGTTAAAGGTCCTTCTTTACCTGAACCAATAAGTAATTCATCAGTTATAGTTACTAAAAATAGAGTTTATTTATTAGGTGGATGTAATAATATTAATGATTATTGTTATTATAATTATATTTCTACTGTTTATACAGCTTCTATAAATAATAATGGCACATTAGGTACTTGGACTACAGAACCAAATTTACCTGAACCATTAACTGAAACACAAATTATAATTACTAAAAATAAAGTACATTTATTAGGTGGATTTAATGGTAAAAAATTTACTTCTACAGTTTATACAGCTTCTATATCAGGTGGTTTAAATGATTATTCTTTCTATTATAGTTAAATATAAGCAGTATAATTATTGTTTGAATTATAATCTCTTTTAGGATATTTAAAATGTCATTATTTACTGAAAATGATTTAAGACTTTTAGAAAAAACAATAAGTATTAGAGAAAGAATTATAGATAATTTACTTAAAAATGAGTTACCTACAAAAGCAAGAGATATAGATTCTTTTACAAATTTATTAGAAAGTGTAGATAGAAGTATATTAGGAAAAGCAAAAATCAAAATAGAAGATTCTACTACAAAAATTAATGAAGAAACAAAAGAAATATTAAAATCTATTTTACTTGATTTACATAAACAATCTGAAGTTAATACATTCTCTAATATGAAAGAAATACCTAATTTTGAAAGTAAAGGTTTAGAAATAAATGAAGGCGAATTAATTATTGGACAAGATGATATTAATATAAAATCTATATTAGAAAATCAAATTTAAAAATTATATTTCCTAGAGGCTATATAGCCTCTAGGAAATATTTTATTCTTTATTATATATTTTTTTTAATAAAAGATTTTGAATTGATTCTAATGTTTTTTTAGTTTGACTAGCAACATAAATGGCTTTTTCATTTGTTAAAGTATTTTGTTCTATTTTATTTTTAAACTTTTTATAAAAATCTATTTTATTTACTTCTATAGGTAAAGTAATTTTATGTTCATATATATTTATATTTTGTATAATTTCTATAGGTAATTTTGCTATATAGTCCTTTAATTCCATAAATATTTTCCTTTAAGTATAAAATATTTCAGTTGTTGAATGTATACCAGAATTTTTATAAGCTTCTGATTTATATTTTAAATTTTCTAAATAATCTTTTTCATTTGTTGTTAAATTAGGTAAAATAGAATCAAAATTAAAATCATCAAATGATCTTTCTGGTCTAGCAGTAATAAAACTATTATTAGCTATATCTTTTAATTCTTTCATTTTATTAAATAAAGATTGTTCTATTGAAGAAAAATTAAATGTTGTTATAGAATTTATATCTATATTTGAAATTTGTTTTAAATATGAACCTAATTGATCTGAAAGATTACTATATCTAATATTTCTATCTCTTCTTTCTATAGATATTAATGGTAATTTAATTAATTCACCTTTTGCTTTTAAAATATTATTATATTCAGGACTATTTACTGAGTATGAATTTAAATTTGTATTAAGAATATTTAAATAATTATCTTTTTCAGAAGAAGTTATTTCTGAATTTCTTAAATTAGATAAAGCTGTTGAAATATTACCTGATGTAACATTATTTAAAAAATCTGTTGTATTTAATGGTGTTAAAAGATTTAATGGTGAAGAAGCTTTTAAATAATCTGCATATAAATTTGTAAATTTAGAAAAAGCAGATTCAGAATCTATCTTTATAGCATTTGTAGGAAACATTGTAAATATAATATCTTTATTAGAAGTATTTTTTTGTTCTTCTTGTGTAAACTCTTTACAAAATCTATCTAACCAAGAAAGAAGTAAAGCTATAAGTAATCCAGAAAGAATATTTTTATTTATAGAAATACCAAGTAAGAAGTTTTTAAGAAAATCTAAATTATTACATAAAATAGTAGCACCTATTTTAAGAATATCTTTAAAAAAATCCTTTACACCTTGTAAATCTAATTCCTTTAAAGAAGAAAATATATTTTTTACTACATCTGGAAAATCTATATTTGATAATGAATTTAAAGCTGAATCTAAACTATCTTTTAAAGTATTAGTTATATCATTATTATTTATTATATTTTCTAATTCATTTAAATTAGTTTGTAAAGTATTTAATATTTCTGAATTATTTTGTAGTTCAGAAATAGCTGTATCTGTAATATCATTTATATTATAAACAGAATTATCAACTATTTTAGTAAAATCTTGTATAGGAATATTTGTTTCATTATCAAGAAACTTGAATCTTTGAGCTGATATCGACATCTTCTATTTCTCCTAAATTTAAACTTGAAATTATTTTTTTATTTTTCTTTATTATAGTATCAGCTACAATAAGATTTGAATAAAAGAATATAGGTAAGAAATTAATAGAAGTTATATTTGAATAAAGAAATTGCATAAATAAAAAAATATCATTAAAATTATACTTTTTTATTTTTGATAAATCTTCAGAAGAAGGTTTTTCTGCAAATAAAGATGGAAAATAAAAAATAGTATTTAATAATTTAATGTTGTTTAAAGCTTCTGAATGTTTACTTAACCAATCATTAAATTTATACATAAAAATAGTAATTATATTATTTGTTTTAATAAAATAAGGAGTTAAATTATCTATAGGCATTTCTACTATATCTATTTCACACTTATTTTTTAGTTTCATAAAGACCATATTTCTAAATATATTTCTTTCTTTTTCATTTAAATTAAAAGGATAACTATTTATTAAAAGTTTAGGAAAAGTAGTTTCATTATAATAAATATTTCTTTTTTCTAAATTTGCTATTTTTGTTTCTAAAATATTAATAATATAAGTAATAGTAGAATTTGGAAGAAGAGATTTATTTAAATTAGAATATAATAGTTGATACTGTTCTTTAGATACTTTAGGAAACTCTTCTATTTCTCTAAAATTATAATCATTCGAAAAAACAATTTGTGTTACTTCTTCTTCTGATAATAAAGAAAGAAGAATAGCTTGTCTTATATCTAATAAAGATTCTAAATCAACATAGATAATTGAATATTTTTTTTCCATATAAAAGTACTCTTAAATTGTATTTGAAATATGCATTCCAAGAAGAAATGATTTTAGAGTTTTTGTAGACTCTACGCCACTAGAATATTGTTCTAAAGTTTTTAGATTTGCAGAACCATATCTTGCAAACATTGCATTATAAGCATTAAATCCATTTCTATCACCACCTCTAAATCTAATTAATTCATTTATAGTATTTTCTAATCCCATTCCAATAAGAACTTGTAATTCAGGATAAGATATTTTTGCACCTTTACTTTCACTTGTAGGTTGATAAGTAAGTTCATCTATAACTTTATTATTTTCAGGAATGGAAGCTTTTTTAACTAAAGTTTGAGATTGTCTTCTATAAGGTACTTCAAGTATCATATATTTTATAGGTGTTTTATAATCAGGAAGATCTTTATTATTCATATAAATAAGATGTTCAAAAAAATTTAATCCATATTTTTTTGCTATTTTTAAATTATTTTCTGTAGTAATTCCTTCTGCTTTAAAAGGTGGTTTAAATAAAACTAAATAAGCTTCTTCTTTTTGAAGTTTATGCATATATTCATCAAATTGTTTATCTGTCATATTTTTAAAAATAATTTTATATTTTTCTGTATTATATCCAGATGGATCTATATCTTGAATAAATTCAAATATAAATTTTTCTACTTTTAATCTATTTGACATTTATAAATATCCTTAAAAAAATAATTCAAACCATGATTTTTTAGTAAAAAAGAATTTTATGACTTGATTTTTAATAAATATTTGGAGAAAAATATGAAATTATTTATTGGAAATAATTTTGGTGGATTAGAAGAGAGTGAAAATAGTAATAACTTTTTTAATTTAACTGGTCCATTAATTTTAGTAGGTGATCCTATTAATAATTTACATGCTTCTACAAAGCAATATGTAGATAATAATTTTAATAATTTAAATGCAAATAATCTAATTTCTGGGACAATTCCAATTACAAGAATTCCATCTTTTACTGGCGGAGATGTAATTAATTCTTCTAGTAGTATAGCTTTAAATTTAACAAATACTGGAGTAACTTCTGGTACTTATACTAAAGTTACTGTAGATAATAAAGGTCGTGTTACAAATGCATCTAATTTAACTAATACAGATATTCCAAATTTATCATGGAATAAAATTACAAGTAATAAACCAACTACTTTAGCTGGTTATGGAATAATTAATGCATTATCATTAAGTGGTGGTACTTTAACTGGATTTTTAAATATTTCTATATCTCCTACTGCAAATAATCAACTTATAAATAAACAATATGTAGATAATGCTGTATCTAATTTTAATGGTTTAGCAGTAGGTGATATTATTCGTAGACCTAATAGTATTACTCCATCTGGATTTTTAAGATGTAATGGAGCACAAGTATCAAAAACTACTTATGCAAATTTATATTCAGTTATAGGAGATACTTATTCTTCTAATTTACATCCTGGTAGTGGTAAACCTTGGCAACAACAATATGAAATAAATACTGAACAGAGCGGAGATATTATTGGATGGACTACAGGAACATCTTTACCTGGACTATTATCTAATTCATCAGCTATAATTACTAAAAATAGAGTATATTTATTAGGTGGACATAATAGTAATAATTATATTTCTACTGTTTATACAGCTCCTATAAATGCTGATGGTACATTAGATATTTGGACTACAGGAACATCTTTACCTGAACCATTATCTCATTTATCAACTATAGTTACTAAAAATAGAGTATATTTATTAGGTGGATATAATGGTAGTAATTTTATTTCTACTGTTTATACAGCTCCTATAAATGCTGATGGTACATTAGGTACTTGGACTACAGGACCGTCTTTACCTGGGCCATTAGCTCAATCACAAGCCATAATTACTAAAAATAGAGTATATTTATTAGGTGGAGTTAATAGTAGTAGTTTTATTTCTACTGTTTATACAGCTCCTATATTAGGTGGTTTAAATGATTATTCACCCTACTATGATGGAACATATTCACCTACTGATTCTAATAA
>OGCL01002082.1_pt1 | contig 15010 bp, 15 predicted proteins | sample 1570041 | NCBI WGS metagenome assembly OGCL01 (sample SAMN06266162, study PRJEB24511) | hot springs metagenome | isolation source: Hot spring water | place: South Africa: Limpopo | collected 2015-06-22
AACCACCCCTGGCGGTGTTATCCCGCAGCCGCGCCCTCAGGGGCTGGCCAATTGGCCAGCCCCTGAGGGCCAACCCAAACGCATATCGACCGGACATTTCTATCTTGCCCAACTACCGGACATTACTAAATTGCCTTGACATCGTTTGCGGACCGTACAAACGTATCAATCTGGCAGCACGGCATCGGCACGATAGCGTGTGGGGTCGGGGATGCCGGCGGCGAGGAAACCCTGGCGACGGAAGCGGCAGGAGTCGCAGCGACCGCAGGCGCGGCCCTCGCTGTCGGCCTGGTAGCAGGACACGGTGAGTCCGTAGTCGACCCCGAGGCCGTGGCCGATGCGGATGATCTCGGCCTTGCTGAGTTGGATCAGGGGCGCGACGATGCGCGTCGGCCGACCTTCGACGGCCTGGCGGGTGGCGAGCTTGGCCACGGTCTGGAACGCAGCGATGAACTCCGGCCGACAGTCGGGATAGCCCGAATAATCAATCGCGTTGACGCCGATGTAGATCGAGCCTGCTTCGAGCACGTCCGCCCAAGCCAGGGCCAGGGCGAGCATGACCGTGTTGCGGGCCGGGACATAGGTGGAGGGGATGCCCGCCGTCGGCAATTCCGGCACCGCCAGGGACGGGTCGGTGAGCGAAGAGCCGCCGAATTCGCCCAGGCCGATGCGCACCACCCGATGCTCTGCAGCGCCGAGCTTGCGGGCCACGGCGGCGGCGGCACGCAGCTCCGAGTCATGGCGTTGACCGTAGTCGAGGCTCAGCGCATGGGCGACATGGCCTTCGGCGCGGGCGATCGCCAGCGCGGTGGCGGAGTCGAGGCCGCCGGAGAGCAGCACCACGGCCCGGCTCATCGGCCTGGCTCTTCGCCCCAGAGGAGCTTGTGTAGCTGCACCTGCATGCGCACTGGAAGGCCGTCGGCCAGGATCCATTCCGCCAGCTGGCGCGGTTCCAGCCGGCCGAATGCCGGGGAGAGCAGGACCGGACAGCGCTCGGCGAGGCGATGTTCGGCGAGCCGTGCCTTGGCCCAGGCGTAATCCTCGGCGTCGGTGAGCACGATCTTGATCTCGTCGCGGGGGCTCAGGTGTTCCAGATTGCGCCACAAGTTGCGCTCGACCTCGCCCGAGCCGGGTGTCTTGAGGTCGACGATGCGGGCCACGCGTGCATCGACCGCAGCGATGTCGAGTGCGCCCGAGGTTTCCAGGGCGACATCGTAGCCGGCATCGCAGAGTGCCTTGAGCAGGTCGAGGCAGTCACGTTGCGCCAGGGGTTCGCCGCCGGTGACGGTGATGTGACGGGTGGGGTAATCGGCGGCGCGGGCCAGGATGGCATCGATGCGCATCGATTCGCCGCCCTGAAAGGCATAGGCGGTGTCGCAATAGCTGCAGCGCAACGGGCAGCCGGTGAGACGCACGAACAGGGTGGGCAGGCCAACCCGTTGACCCTCGCCCTGGAGCGAGAAAAAGATTTCTCGAATGCGCAGGCGGGTGTCGTCGTTCAACCTGGATTTTCCATTAGCACACGTGAGGATGGGGAGGCGATTTCGGAGCGGATTTGGGCGCCCCCAGGTCCGGGCTACGCCCAGCCCGCCCCCCCGAGGGGACAATAAAACTCGGGGCGGCCCTTCGTTTTCTTGAGAGGACGGGCGACGCGCCCATCGCCATGTCAGGGCTATCCGCACGGACTCGAAGCCGCCCGAAAGCGGCCGCCGGCGCGCGTGTAGGCCGTCAGGCCGCCGAATGAAAAATCCGGGTTCAACGCCTGCTTACTTGATCGTCGCCTGCACTTGGCGGGCCACATCGGCGGCGCGCGAAACCGGGTAACGGGCGATGACCTGTTCCAGGGTGGCGCGAGCGGTGTCGTTGTCGCCCATCTGGATCTGGGCGCGGGCGAGGTTGACCATGGCGTCGGGGGCCTTAGTGCTGAGGGGGAAGTCTTTGAGCAGGCGCAGCTGCGAGGCGGCGGCGTCGCGGAACTGGCCCAGGGCGAAATGGCTGAGCCCAAGCCAGTAATGGCCGTTGCTGGCCAGGGCGCCGCTGGGATTGAGGCGAAGGAATTCCTGGAAAGCGGCCACCGCACCGCGGTAGTCGCCGGCGCGGAACAGGGCCAGCGCGGCATCGTAACGGCGCCCCTCGGCCTCGGGATCGACTGCGGCCGGGGCGGGGACCTGGGTCACCATCAGGCTCGCGGAAGGCTGCAGGCGGATGTTGTCGGCGGGGGCGGTGGCCGGGCGGTTGGCTAGGTCCTTGACGCGCTGGTCAATTTCGCGCAGGCGTTCGTCGAAATCGGCGAACAGTTCTTTCTGGCGCTGATCGGCATTTTGCTGCACATGCGCCATTTCCTGCTGGCTGCCGCGCAGGGTGGCGACATCGGCACGCAGGCCCTCCACCTGGTTGAACAGGTTGATCAGCCCCTGGCTTTGCTGTTGCGCCTCGATGCGGGCCAGACGCTCACGCAGCTGGGCCAGCTCGCGTTGCAGGCTGGCGAGCTCGGCGGTGCCGCTGGCGACCGGCGCAGGCGCGGGCTGCGCCCAGGCGTCGGCGCTCAGTGCAAGCAGCAGGAGCAGGGGGAGTATGGGGGAACGGTTCATGTTCATTCGCCGTGATAGTGTATTTCAACCCGGCGGTTTTGTGCCCGGGCGGCTTCATTCTGGCCTTCGGCGATGGGTTTTTCCTCACCCAGGCTGACCGCCTCGATCTGCGCCACCGGCACACCCAGCAGGGTCATGCTGCGCTGCACGCTCTCCGCACGGCGTTGTCCCAAGGCCAGGTTGTATTCGCGGCTGCCGCGCTCGTCGGTGTGTCCCTGCAGGATGACGCGTGCGGTCTGGTGTGCCTTGAGATACAGGGCATGGGCTTCGATGAGGCCGCTGTATTCCTCGCGGATCGCGGCGCTGTCGAAGTCGAAATGGATGATGCGCTTGGACAGCAGGCTGTCCGGGTCCTTGAGCGGGTTCTTGCCACCTGGGCCGGTCGCCTCGCCCGCCCTACTGGCCTCGGTAGACAGGCCTTGCAATTGCTGGCCGGCAGGCGGCAGAGCATAGGTCTCGACCGCCCCGGGCGTTCCTTTGGCTGTAGTTTCGGCACTGGGGGTCGCTGTTGCACTCCTGGCCGAGGCTGGGGCGGTGGCGCCCGTACCGGCCTGGCCAGCCTGGGTGCGGACCCCGACACCGCGTTCCTCAATGGGCACATCCTTGGGCGCATCGGCACAGCCGGCCAGCAGGATGCCAGTGAGCAGAATGAACGGCAGAGGCTTGAACATGGAGGACTCCCTTCGTTTCACAAATGGGGTTCGGGTCGGGTTCATGGCGCCCAGGCCGGCTCGCGCATGTCGCCGGATTGCGAAAGGCGCTGCTTGAGACGGCCATCGACGCTGACCGTGGCGAGCACGCCGCGGCCATTGACCAGGGTGGCGTAAAGGATGGTGCGGCTGTTGTGGGCGAAGCTGGGGGACTCGTCCTGGCGGGTGTCGGTGAGAATCTGGGTCTGGCCGGTAGCGAGTTCCATCACGGCAATGTGGTAATTGCCCTCGCGCCGATGCACGTAGGCCAGCCATTTGCCATCCGGGGAAACCGCCGGAGAGACATTGTATGCGCCGTTGAAGGTGAGCCGCCGGGCCTCGCCGCCGGCGACCGGCATGCGGTAGATCTGTGGGCTGCCGCCGCGGTCGGAGGTGAAATAGAGCCACTGGCCGTCGGGGCTGAACGTCGGCTCCGTTTCCAGGGCGCCGCTCTGGCTCAGGCGGGTAAGGCCGGTGCCGTCGGCGTTGATCAGGTAGATCTGCGAGGTATCGTCCTTGGACAGCACGATGGCCAGCCGGTTGCCATCGGGCGACCAGGCCGGCGCCGAGTTGGAGCCATGGAAGCTGGCCAGGGTCTGGCGGCGGCCGTCGGCCAGGCTCTGGATGTAGACCACGGGTTTCTTTTGCTCGAACGATACATAAGCCAGGCGTGCGCCGTCCGGCGACCAGGTCGGCGAGATGATGGGCTCGCGCGAGCTCATCACCGTGAATGCGTTGTGGCCGTCGACATCGGACACCTGCAGCGCATAACGGAGCCCGTCGCCCATTCTTTCGCGCAGCACGTAGGCGATACGGCCACCGAATGCGCCCGGCTCGCCGGTGAGCTTCTCGTAGACGATGTCGGAGATTTTGTGCGCCACCGCCCGCACCAGATGGGGGGATACGGTGTAGCGCATGCCGGCGAGCTGGCGCTCGCGCACCACGTCATACAGGCGGAAACGGATGTCGAGGCGGCCGTCAGCGAGGACCGCCGTCTGCCCCACCACCAGGGCATCGGCGCCCTTGCCGCGCCAAAGTCCGTGGGAGATGGCCTGCTCGTCGCCGACTTGGCCATCGTTGCCCGGCTCGACCAGGCGAAACAGGCCGCTGCGGGCAAGGTTGTCGCGCACGATGGCGGCGGGGTCGGGGGTGCGGGCGGCGGGCGTGGCGGTGAACGGCGCGATCGCCACCGGGATGCGGCTGGCCGCACCGCCGACGATCTCGATCGTCATCTGGGCGCGTGCGGCCTGGGCGAAATGCACACCCGCAAGGAACAGCAGAATGAGGGCGACAATGCCCCGATGCATAGATTGGATCATCCGCAGACTCAAATCAGGCAAACCATTGTACATTCGGGTGACTCACTGCGGTCGGAACCGCATTTCGATTTCGCGAAACTCTTGCGCCGCCTCGCGGTCGGGCGGCATGGGCAGGGGCGAGGCCTTGAGGATCGCGCGTTCGACTTCCTGATCATAGGCCGGCTGGCCGCCGGAACGGACCAGGGTCACCCGGATCACCTCGCCGTTGGGCAAGACCCGCACCCGGTAAATTGGTTCCGGATTGCCCTGCAGGCTGGGTGGCAGGCGGACGTGGCTCTGGATCTTGGCCTGGATGCGGCCGCGAAAGTCCTCGACCATCCGTTGCCGCGCGGCCTGCGCCGCCGCCTGAGCGGCCTGCGCCGCGTTGCGGGCACGCTCCTCCTCCAGAAGGCGTTGCTCCAAAGCCATTTCCGCCGCCAGCCGCTCGCGTTCCAGCCGCTCCAGCTGTTCCTGGGCCTGGCGCCGCACTTCAGCCGCGCGACGTTCCTCCTCCATACGGCGGGCCTCGGCGGCGCGCCGCTCGTTTTCCTGGCGCCGGGTTTCTTCCTCCTGTCGGCGCTGGAGCTCCTGCTGCCGCTGCTGCTCTTCGCGCCGGCGCGCCTCTTCGATCTGCTGCCGTTCGCGCGCCTGGCGTTCGGCCTCGGCCTTCAGGGCGATGTCCGGCGGTGGCGCCTCGACCGAGGCCGGCGGGGGGGGCTCTGCCGCCGCCTCTGCTTGCGGCTCGGGTTCCGGTTCGGCTGGCAGAGGTGGCGGGGGTTCGGGCATGGCCTGCCACAGATCGACAAGCACCGGCTGTTGCGGCAGGGTGGTCCAGGACACCCCCACCATCAAGGCGATGCCGAACAGCACATGCACCACCAGGGCGAATGCGCCGGCAACGAGCTGGCGAGCGAGCGAGGGCTGGATCACGAGCCGGCGGCGGGTTTCACCAGCAGGCCAACGCGTGGCACCCCCAGCTGTTGCAGGGTGTCCATCACCTGCATGACCGTTTCGTAGCGCACCGCCCGGTCGGCGGAAATCACCACCGGCCGATCCGCCCGGATGGCCTGGCGGGCGCGGATGGCAGCGGCCAGGTCGGCGGCGGCCAGCGTTTCGCCCTCCTCGCCACTGGTGCGGTCACGCAGGCGCAGGCTGCCGTCGGCCAGGATCAGCACTTCGAGGGGCGCCGCCGGGGCCTGACTGCTCTTGCCGACGCTGGGCAGCTCGACCTGGGACGGGTTGATGAACGGTGCCGTGACCATGAAGATCACCAGCAACACCAGCATCACGTCGATGTAGGGCACGACGTTGATCTGGTTCATTGCCTGCCGGGGACGGCGGCGGATCATGGCGTGGCCCCCTTGTGGCGGTGGATTTCGCTGTGGATCACGTTGGACAGCTCGTCCATGAACACGTCGAACTGGTTGGCGAGGCGGTCGATGTCGTGCGTGAAGCGGTTGTACGCGATCACCGCGGGAATCGCGGCGAACAGGCCGATGGCGGTGGCGATCAGCGCCTCGGCGATGCCGGGCGCCACCTGCGCCAGGGTGGCCTGGGCGACATCCGACAGGCCGATGAACGCATTCATGATTCCCCAGACCGTGCCGAACAGGCCGACATAGGGCGAGACCGAGCCGACCGTGGCAAGAAACGGCAGATGGGATTCGAGCAGGTCCATCTCGCGCTGGTATGCGGCGCGCATCGCCCGCTGGGAGCTTTCGAGGATGCCGGCCGGGTCGGCATTGCGTTGCTTGAGCGCCTTCAGATAGGCTTGGCGCCCGGAATGGAACACCCGCTCCATGCTGCCGGTCGTGCCCTGGTTGTCGATACGTTTGATGATCTCGGTGTGGCCGCCGCCCCAGAATTCTCGATTGAATTTTTCGGCCTGCCGACGTTCGCGGCGCAAAACCATCGCCTTGTCGAAGATCACGTACCAGGATGCGAACGAGGCCAGCGCCAGAAGCAACATCACCCCTTTGACGACCCAACTGGCCTGGGCGATCAGGGCGAATACGGACAGGTCATGCGTGAGGCTGATTTCCATGGCGGTTCAATTCTTCAGCAATGAGACAAGATGAGGAGGAATGCGTGCCGGACGTAGCTCGCTGTGGATCACACAGGCCAGCCGGACATTGGCGCGCGCCAGCTCCTCGCCGTCGCGCCACACCCCCTGGATGAGGTCGAGGCTGGCGCGCCCTAACCCGTTGAGGCGACAGTCGACCCGCAATAGGTCGTTGAAGCGCGCCGGGCGCAAGTAGTCCACTTCCACACGGCGCACCACGAATACGACCCCGTCACGCGTCGCCAGTTCGGTCTGCTCGATGCCCAGGGCACGCAGCCATTCGCTGCGCGCGCGTTCGAGGAACTTGAGGTAGGTGGCGTAATACACCACCCCGCCGGCATCGGTGTCTTCCCAGTACACCCGAACCGGCCAGCTGAACGCGGCCGGCTCATTCATCGAACAACTCCGTGTTCTGCATGCGGGTGGGGGTGGAAAGGCCGAAATGGCGGTATGCGAGTGCTGCCGCCACCCGGCCGCGCGGCGTGCGGGCGAGGAAACCCTGCTGGATCAGGTAAGGTTCCAGCACGTCCTCGATGGTATCGGCCGACTCGCTAATCGCCGCCGCTAGGTTCTCCAGACCCACCGGGCCGCCGGAGAACTTTTCCAGCAGGGCCTGGAGAAGCTTGCGGTCCATGACATCGAGACCTGCGGAATCCACCTCCAGCATCTTCAGCGCCGCGTCGGCAACCTGCACGTCAATCTTGCCGCCGGCCTTCACCTCGGCCCAGTCGCGCACTCGGCGCAGCAGGCGGTTGGCGATGCGCGGCGTGCCGCGCGAACGGCGGGCGATCTCCAGCGCCCCTTCCGGGCTAATCTCGATGTCGAGCAGGTGTGCCGAGCGCTGGACGATGCAGGTGAGCTCCTCGGCGTTGTAGAACTCCAGCCGGGCGACGATGCCGAACCGGTCGCGCAATGGATTAGTGAGCATGCCGGCGCGTGTGGTGGCGCCGACCAGGGTGAAGGGCGGCAGGTCCAGCTTCACCGAGCGCGCCGCCGGTCCCTCGCCGATCATGATGTCGAGCTGGTAGTCCTCCAGCGCCGGATAGAGGATCTCCTCCACCACCGGCGACAGACGGTGGATCTCGTCGATGAACAGCACGTCGCGCGGCTCCAGGTTGGTGAGCAACGCCGCGAGATCGCCCGCCCGCTCCAGCACCGGGCCGGACGTGGTACGCAGGCTCACCCCCATCTCCTTGGCGACGATATGCGCCAGCGTCGTCTTGCCTAGGCCGGGCGGGCCGAACAGCAGGACATGATCGAGCGCCTCGCCGCGCTTTCGGGCCGCGGTGATGAAGATCTCCAGCTGCTCGCGGGCACGCGCCTGGCCGACATAGTCGGCCAGCTTCTGCGGCCGCAGGGCGCGCTCGAACACCTCCTCTTCCTTGTGGGCGGGAGCGGGCGAGATCAGACGGTCGGGTTCGAGCATGGTGGAATGGGCAAATGCATGGGCGCCGATCAACCTAAATTCCTTACCACAGACACAGAGTTCACAGAGAACCCCGTCAATACAAGGGCCTGCCACGTCAGGCCGCGTGCACCGGATGGGTGAATGGGCATGACAACGTAACACCTTGTTTTTGCTATGTGTTCTCTGTGACTTGTATCTTGATGTTGTGAGGGAGCGGCCGTGCAGCCTGATTGTGTCTTGGGCATGCAAGCCCGTCGCAGAGCGGATGGCGCACGGCCGTGACCGTTCCTTTGGAGCCCGAACAGTTGTTTGACTCGAGTTCGCATTTCACGTCAGGCGCGTGACTTTGCCAAGGCGATGGGGGATCTGGCCAAGACCGACCGCATCGATGCCAAGGCGCTCGCCGAGCTGGCCCGGGTATTGGCCCGCCATCCTGAGCGTGAGCGCTTCATCAGCCCCCCGCCAACAGCCGAACAGCGGGATCTGCAGGCCCTGGTCGCTCGGTGCCGGCAATTGGTGGGTATGCTCACGGCCGAGCGCAACCGTCTGGCCCAGAGCCATAGCGTGACGCGCAAGAGCATCGAGATGTTGATCCAGGCCATCCGAGCCCAGCTTGATGCGGTCGAGGCTCGGTTGGGGCGCTTGATCGAGGAACGTCACGCCGATCTGGCCAAGATTTTGGCCAGCGCGCGCGGCATCAGACCGGCAACCGCCCACACCTTGATCGCCGATGCCCCGGAACTGGCGCTCCTGAACTGCCGGGAAATCAGTGCGTTGGTCGGGATTGCACCGTTCAATCGCGACTCCGGGCAAATGCGTGGCAAACGCGCCATCTTCGGCGGTCGCAAGGACGTTCGGAGCAGCCTCTATATGGCCACCCTCGCCGCCATCCGTTTCAACCCCGTCATCAAGCGGTTTTATGAGCATCTCGTCAACGCGGGCAAGCCGAAAAAGGCCGCCATCGTCGCTTGTATGCGCAAGCTCCTGACCATACTCAATGTTCAAATTCGTTTCACCTGAGTACTTACAGCAAAAAGCCCGGAAAACCCATGAAATCGACGGCCTGAAAGCGTGAAAATGCCTAATATTTGTGCAAATCCCCACCCGCGCAGGAATATCCACCCAAGCGACCCCTCAAGTCTCCTAGGCCAGCGTCTCGACCGCGAAGCCGGCCAGGTTGCGCGCCTCTCGGCTGAACTCGATGCCGACGAGGTGGAGGGGTTTGCCCGCCGCCCGGTATTTGTCGGCATAGGCGCGCGCCTTGAGCTGTTCCAAAGCCTTGCCCTCCGGTTCGAGCTCCACCACCTTGAACTCGAAAAGATAAATCCGTTCCGGCAGCTTGACGGTCAGATCAATCCTGCCCTGGCTCGTCACGTCCTCGGCGACGAGATCGAGCCCCAGGGCAGCGAGATGGCTGTAAAAGACGCTCGCCCAGTAGCCCTCATACTGCGTGATCGGGTTGTTGCGATACCAGTCGTGCGGGATGCCGGCGAACAGGCTTTCCAGGTGGCGGCGCACGGCAGGCAGGTCGGCCGCGGCGAACGTCTGGCGCAACAGCCGCCAGCCTTCGGGCCACTCGCTTGTCTCTGGCAGCTAGGCTTCGAGCAGGACACGGTTGAGTGCGACACGCACCTCCTTGTTGGGTGCGGCGAGAAGGTATTCCGGCACGCCCGGGCTGGCCAGTCGCTCGGTAAAGGTGAGGTAGCCGGTTTGCTACAGCAGCGCCTCCGGCCGCATGCGATCGACGTCGAAGGCGGAAAGCAGGTCGTCGCTGGCAAACAGGCGTTCCAGTTTCGGCGTATGCCATTGGCGAGCACGCAGGGTATCGACCAGAAACGTCGGCGTCCCCGTCTCGAACCACCAGGAACGGAACTCGCGTTCCTCGAACAGCAAGAGCAGATCGAAGGGGTTGTAGACCGCCTCGCCCAGCCAGTTGTAGCCGTTGTACCAGTCGCGAATCTGTTGCCGATCCAGCCCTTCCAGCTCCGGCGCAAAGACGGTATCGACGTCTGCATCGGTGTAGCCGCAGATCGCCGAATAGTCGGCCGAGACGGTGATGTCACGAAAGTTGTTCAGCCCGGAGAAGGTGCTGACCTTGCTGAACTTCGACACCCCGGTCAGAAACGCGAACTTGATGTGGGCATCCTGGCCCTTGATGACGGAGTACAGGTTGCGCAGGCCTTCACGCATCGCCCGGGCCTCGTCGGGGGTGCTGAGGTTATCGAGGATGGGCTTGTCGTACTCATCGACGAGGATCACCACCCGCCGGCCGGTCTGCCGCTCGGCGCGGCGGATCAGTTCGCCGAAGCAGGCCGGAATGTCCAGCCCCTCCGGGCAGGTAATGCCGAGGCTCTCCTGATTGATACGCAGCAGGTCATGGATGCGCTGGTCCAGCTGGGCCCGGCTCTCCAGCCGGCCTTCTGCGAAGCTGATACGGGCCACCGGATACTTCACCGACCAGTCCCACTTGTCGTGCACGAACAACCCCCCGGAACAGCGGCTCGTTGCCGGAGAATAGTTCGCCCAGCGTGTCGAGGAACAGCGATTTGCCAAAGCGGCGCGGGCGGGAGAGGAAGTAGTAGGAACCTTCCTCGATCAGCTTGAGCGCCAGCGGGGTCTTGTCGACGTAGTAGTACTCTTCGCCGCGAATTTTGGCGAAGGTCTGAATGCCGATGGGGAGTTTCTTGCGTTGCATGCGGCCATTATGCCGGAACGAAAATGCCAATGGGCCCATCGCCACCGTGTTGGCATACACCATGGTGTATCGATCAGCCGGCGATGCGTTCCCGCCACTGATGGACTCGATGCAGCACCTCCCGGGTGTCGAGCGTGGTGAACGCGCCGTCTTCGACCACCGCTTCGCCGGCCACCCATACATGACTCACCTTTTCCCGGCTGGCGCTGTAGACCAGTTGCGAGATCGGGTCGTACAGCGGCTGGCAGTCGGGCCCGGACAGGTCGACGGCGATCAGGTCGGCGGCCTTGCCGGCCTCGATCGAGCCGATCTCGGCCTCCAGGCCGAGGGCGCGGGCGCCGCCTAGGGTGGCCAGGGTGAGCGCGCGCGCGGCGGGCAGCGCGTCGGCCCGGCCCGATGTGCCCTTGGCGAGCAGGGCCGCAAGCCGCATTTCTTCCCACAGGTCGAGGCGGTTGTTGCTGGCGGCGCCGTCGCTGCCCAGGCCGACCGACACCCCCTGGTCGAGCAGGGCGGCGACCGGGGCCAGCCCGGCGGCGAGTTTGAGGTTGGAGCTGGGGCAATGCGCGACATGGCTGCCGCAGCCGGCCAGCAGCGCGATTTCATCGGCGTTGAGGTGTACACCATGCACGGCGATGAACTGCGGCGTGATGAGCCCCAGGTGATGCAGGCGGGCGAGCGGTCGCACGCCATGCTGCTCGATGCCCTGACGGATCTCGTCCTCGGTCTCGTGCACGTGCATGTGCACCGGCAGATCGAGCTGGCCGGCGTAGGTGAGCACCTTTTCCAGGCTGCGGTCACTGGTGGAGTAGGGCGCGTGCGGCGCCAGACAGGCCGAGAACAGTGGATGGTGGCGCCAGGCGTCGTACATCGCCAGGCCACGGTCCAGGTATGCATCCGCGTCGGCGGCCCAGGCCGATGCAAAGTCGATGACGATGATCCCCGCGGCGATGCGCTGACGCGCGGCGATGGCCGCCTCGACCGCCGCATCGGGGAAGAAATACATGTCGTTGAAGCAGGTGATGCCGCCCAACAGCATTTCCACGCAGGCGAGCCGGGTGCCGTCGCGCACGAATTCCGGCGACACCCAGCGTGCCTCGGCCGGCCAGATGTGCTCCTTGAGCCAGGTCATCAGCGGCCGGTCGTCGGCCAGGCCGCGCAACAGGGTCATGGCGGCATGGGTGTGCAGGTTGACGAGCCCGGGCAGCAACGCATGCTCGGGCAGGCGCAGGACTTGCCTGGCGGTGTAAAGGCGGCCCGCTTCCCCGGTTGGCAGGACGGCGACGATGCGACCGGCGCGGAGCAGGACGCTGTGCCCTGCCAGGGCAATGCCTTCGGGCTCCACCGGAATCACCCAGCCGGCATCGATGCGCAGGTCGACGGGCGAGGGGGCCTGGCTGTGCGAGGTTTCATCCAGTTCATTCATGCCGGGATGCTATGCGGCGAGCGCGGGCGAGGCAAGCGGGGAGGGGTGTACGTGCTAAAATCCCTTGAATTTTCTGCCGTTCAACCCGCACGATAACGACGAGCCCATGGAATCGTTCGCCAAGGAAACCCTCCCCGTCAGCCTCGAAGAAGAAATGCGCCGTTCCTATCTCGATTACGCCATGAGCGTGATCGTCGGGCGGGCGCTGCCGGACGTGCGCGACGGCCTGAAGCCCGTGCATCGCCGTGTGCTCTTCGCCATGCACGAGCTGTCCAACGACTGGAACAAGGCCTACAAGAAGTCGGCCCGCATCGTCGGCGACGTGATCGGTAAGTACCACCCGCACGGCGACACCGCCGTGTACGACACCATCGTCCGCATGGCGCAGGATTTCTCGCTGCGCTATCCGCTGGTCGACGGCCAGGGCAACTTCGGCTCGGTGGACGGCGACAATGCTGCCGCGATGCGCTACACCGAGATCCGAATGGCCCGGATTGCGCACGAGTTGCTGGCCGACATCGACAAGGAAACGGTCGATTTCGGCCCCAACTATGATGGCTCCGAGCAGGAACCGCTGATCCTACCGGCCAAGTTCCCCAACCTGCTGGTCAACGGCTCGGCCGGCATCGCCGTCGGCATGGCGACCAACATCCCGCCGCACAACCTCAACGAGGTGGTGGAGGCCTGCCTGCGGGTGCTCAACGATCCTCAGGTGTCGATCGACGAGCTGGTCGACATCGTCCCGGCGCCCGATTTCCCCACCGCCGGCATCATCTACGGCACTGCCGGCGTCAAGGAAGGCTACCGCACCGGCCGGGGCCGGGTGGTGATGCGCGCCAAGTGTCACTTCGAGGACATCGACAAGGCCGGCAACCGCCAGGCCATCATCATCGACGAGCTGCCCTACCAGGTGAACAAGGCCAACCTGTGCGCCAAGATCGGCGAACTGGTGCGCGAAAAAGCGATCGAGGGCATCACCGAGATCCGCGACGAGTCGGACAAGTCCGGCATGCGTGTGGTGATCGAGCTCAGGCGCAGCGAGATGCCCGAAGTAGTCCTCAACAATCTGTACAAGCAGACGCCGATGCAGGACACCTTCGGCATGAACATGGTGGCCCTGCTCGACGGCCAACCGCGCCTCTTGAACCTCAAACAGATGCTGGAGGCCTTCCTCCGTCACCGCCGCGAAGTGGTCACCCGTCGTACCCAGTTCGAGCTGAAGAAGGCGCGTGAACGCGGCCACGTCCTGGAAGGACTGGCCGTGGCGCTGGCCAACGTCGACGAGATCATCGCCCTGATCAAGGCCGCCGCCACCCCGGCCGAGGCCAAGGCCGGCTTGATGGGGCGTCCCTGGCGTTCGGCCCTGGTCGAGGAGATGCTCTCCCGCGCCGGCCACGGCCTGGCCGCCGCCCAGTTCCGGCCGCACGGACTGGCACCCGAGTACGGCCTGCTCGACGACGGCTACCACCTCTCCGACATCCAGGTCCAGGCCATCCTCGACCTGCGCCTGCAACGCCTCACCGGCCTGGAGCAGGACAAGATCGTCGGCGAATACAAGGAAATCCTGGAGCGCATCGCCGATCTGCTCGACATCCTCGACAAGCCGGAACGGGTGACCGAGATCATCGCCGAGGAACTCGTCGCCATCCGCAACCAGTTTGGCGACACGCGCCGCAGCCAGATCGTCGCCGACGCACAGGACTTCAGCCTGGAAGACTTCATCGCCCCCCAGGACGTGGTGGTCACCCTCACCAACACCGGCTACATCAAGTCCCAGCCGCTCGACGAATACCGGGCGCAAAAGCGCGGCGGGCGCGGCAAGCAGGCCATGGCGACCAAGGAAGAAGACTTCATCGAGAACCTGTTCATCGCCAACACCCACGACTACATCCTCTGCTTCAGCAGCCTGGGGCGCATGTTCTGGCTCAAGGTGTACGAAGTTCCGCAAGGCAGCCGCACCAGTCGCGGCAAGCCCATCGTCAACCTGCTCAAGGTGGAAGAGGGGGAGAAGATCACCGCCATACTGCCGGTGAAGGAATTCACCGAGGACAAGTTCGTATTCATGGCCACCGCCAACGGCACCGTCAAGAAAACGCCGCTGTCCGAATTCTCCCGCCCGCGCAGCAACGGCATCATCGCCGTGCACCTGGACGAGGGCGACCATCTCATCGGCGCCGCCATCACCGACGGCGCGCACGACGTCATGCTGTTCACCGACGAAGGCAAGGCCAACCGATTCGACGAGAACGATGTCCGTCCCATGGGCCGCTTGGCGCGCGGCGTGCGCGGCATGAAACTGGGCGAAGGGGCCCGCGTGATCGCCTTGCTGGTGGCCGAGAACGAACGGCAGAGCGTGCTCACCGCCACCGAGAACGGCTTCGGCAAGCGCACACCCATCACCGAATACACCCGCCACAACCGCGGCGGCCAGGGGCTCATCGCCATCCAAACCACCGCCCGCAACGGCCGCGTGGTGGCGGCCACCCTGGTCGAACCGGACGATCACGTCATGCTCATCACCACCGGCGGCGTGCTCATCCGCACTCGGGTCGCCGAAATCCGCGAGCTCGGCCGCTCCACCCAGGGCGTCACCCTCATCAACCTGGACAAGGGCGAACGCCTCACCGGCCTGCAACGTGTGATCGGCGAGGACGAGGGCGAGGACGCCGCGGCTGCTTCCGACATCGGCTCCAGCGCGGGCTGAGACCGCATCATCCAGCGCGGCTTCCGACACCGACCCGCGCAGGCTTCGCCACGGCCATCCAAGGCCTGTCAAGGCAATTTAGTAATGTCCGGTAGTTGGGCAAGATAGAAATGTCCGGTCGATATGCGTCTGGGTTGGCC
>OGCL01002083.1_pt1 | contig 15010 bp, 11 predicted proteins | sample 1570041 | NCBI WGS metagenome assembly OGCL01 (sample SAMN06266162, study PRJEB24511) | hot springs metagenome | isolation source: Hot spring water | place: South Africa: Limpopo | collected 2015-06-22
ATTATTATTTACTATTTTTTTATAAACTCATAATAAAGGATTTACTCAAACAGCCATTTTAAAGTCTGGTGTATATTTCATAGATCATTTAAAATAATTTCATCACTCATTAGTTTTTCAAAGTTGTTCATTAACATTAAAAGAAATATTTGTTCTCATATCTGAAGCTGTATTTTCAGATAATGGATTATATGGATTGTTTGAAAAATTTTGTCAAGCTGATATTCAAGCATATCATAAATCTGATAATTGTGTATTAATATTATCTGCTTTTTTATAAACAAGAGATAAGTTAAATATTATATCATCTTCATCTGTTGTAAATAAACTTCAAGAGAAGATTGTTAACACTACTGCTAATATAATTAAAAAAGCTTTTTTTGCAGTCTTTTTTTGTGAAAAATTAGATATATTTAATACTAAATAACTTATTCAAGTTACTATAATTATTAATACAAATAAATATGTTAATATATTAACAATACCATTAGGTAAATCAAATGGATTAATTGAAGTTCAAAAAAGAGCTCATTTAAATTCATTCATTTCAGGATATAAAACTTCTAGTCAATTTTGTAATCAACTTTTTATACTATCTATAACTCATCAAAACATCCAATCAACAGAAAAATTTGCATTTGCATAATTAAATGAAAATGTAAATATTAATAGAAAAAATAATATATATTTTAATTTTTTAATCATACTTAATTTTATTATTTATTAATTTTTATAAAAAAAGTTTAAATATTAATCACATAAAAACAAAAAATAACATAGTTTTTCATATACTAAAAAACATCTTATCTAAACTTGTTTTATCATTAACATTTCTAACATATTCTATATATCTTGACATTATTTCAATAATAATTGAATACATAACTATTAATGAAGTTAAAAATAATAGTAAAGATCATTTTATAAAAAATAATTTAACTTTATCATCAACAAAAGACATAGTTCAATCTCAATTTAATATATAATTTGAAAATGAATATAATTTTGTATTAACTTCAACTAAACTTGCAATATTTGTATCTGGTATATATGAAAATACTAAAATACTTATTAAGAAAAACGAAAAAGCAAATATATGAATTCTGTATTCTTGTATAGAATCTTTTATCTTTGATATAACAACAGGTAATGATTCAATTCCATTAACTATATTTTCAAATGTTCTATATGTAAATAATATTAAATTTGATCATACTCAAGAAACACTACTTGTAAGATAATTATCTATTTTCTTATATCTTTCTTGTCTTTCTAAAGTTGTTTCTCAAACTTTTCATAATAATATATCTTTAACTTGTTCTTTTTTAGCTAAAATATCTTCATATTTATTCTTTATTAATTCTTTTTTTAAAGATTTTAAATCTTTTATCCTATTTGATATTAATGAATAATCTTTTATATTAGATATGTCAATTTCTAAATTAGATGCTATTCATCTTCATTCAATAGTTTCTTTTGATATAGCTTCTAAAACTCAACCATATCTATCAATATCTGAAGTTAAACTATAAATTAATAAATTTCAAGAATATTTATTAATTAAATCATTATTTAATGAATATTTTGAAGATTGTTCTCTTATATGTTGTATTTCTTTATTAATTCTTGCTTGATCTTTTCTTATTTCAGCTTCTTTCTGATTATATCAATCTATAATTATTTTCTTTTGTTGATTTTTTTCTTCTTCTGAAATATTTAATAAATCTATTTTTTTTAACTCATAATCTCTAAATTTAGTTATTTCATTTAATTGATTTTCTAATCAAAATTCTTTTTCTCTAAATGAATCAGTTATAAATTCTTCTGTTAAATTATCTTTAATGCTATCAAAGGTAAATATTGCATCTTTTATTTTTACTAATTCTTCAAATTCTTTAATTTCATCTTCGCTTAAATGATTTTTTATTCTATCAAAAATAACTTCTAAATCATCTGTTGGTAAAACATCTCACATTCATGGAATTAAAGATCTTTGTACAGAAAATCTTTCAAATAATTGAATACTTTCTTCATTTAACATTTTATAAAAAATATTTCAATATATTCATTCTTCTATATCAGAAAAAGGAGTATTTTTTATTCAATTAACATAATCTGTTATATATTGAGTATTATATTTTATGTTTTCAAGTCTTTCAGTTAAAAACTTATGTCTTTCTTCATCATTTTGAGAAAACAAAATTAATCATCTTTTTTGCTGATCACTTAATTTATCTTCATTTAAATCATTTAATAAAGTCTCATATTGATAAGCATGTTTTAACATTTCTTCTGCTTTTTCTAAATCTCAATCTTTTCCTCTCATTTTTAATTCAGAAGCAGCCTTTTTTAAATCATTAATTTGAACTCATAAATTTTTTTGCATTTGTGTTATAGCTTTATCCACTGCAGATTTATCAGACATTTCTTTTTTTAATTCAGTTGTTTGTTGTTGCTTTATTTCATTTCAAATTAAACTAACATTAAATAATGATATTTTTTTAGCAAAGTTTTTATATTCACTTTCTTTTGTTTCAGAACTTCATTTTTTTACTATATCATTTAAAAAAACATTGTATAATTTATTTAATTTATCTTGTGGAACTAATCATTTTTCAATTATACTTTTATTTTCTTTGTATGATAATATCTTTTCTTCTATAGCAGAAATAAGGTTTTTATTTCAAACACTTTGATAAACAGGTATTTCTTTTTCTAATTCAGAAATATTTTTATCAATTAAACCTAAAACTTCTGATTTATCTATATTAATTTCAGCTTCTTTTTTTATAATTTTTGTATGAATTACATCTTTTATCATTTTTATAGATGCATCTTCAGGTTGTTTTAATTGTTTTTGATCTTCATTAATTGTATCTTTTCATCTATTAAAAGATGAAAAATCATTTTCATTACCATTTGATTCATTGTTATTTTTTTCTGTATGTGAAGAATTACTTTGAGAACTTGTATTATCTTTTTTAAATCTTTCTTTATTAAAATCTCAATATGTATTATTATCTTGTCAAGTATAGTTTCATGTTCTTTTTTTTCTTAATTTTTCTTTTATTGTATCTTTATAAAAAAAATCTGCTCACATAATTAATAAAAATTATAAAATTATATTAAATCTTATTTATATGTTTATATATAAATATAATATAAAAAAAATCAATTTTTAAATATATAAAAACAAAAAGACTTTTAAAAGTCTTTTTGTTTATTTTAGATTTTTTATAAATATATTATTTTATTCAATTTCATTATTAATAAATATAGTTAAAGATTATTTCTAATATTTTTTATTTATAAATTACATGAAAAATATCATTATGTGCTCCTCAGTATGCATTAGTTAATGTTGTTCATCATATATTTATAGTATTAGATTCAAATATTCATGATATATAAGTTTTATTATTATATATTCAAACTCAAAATAAATAATCCATTCCACTACCTCAGAAAGTTTTAGTTCATAAAAAATTAAAATTAGTATCTAAAACTGATATATAAGAATCATATCATCAGTTTGATGATTTAACTTCATTTCAAAATCTAGCTCAATTACTGTATGATCAGCAAAGATATATATTATTACTACTAACATATACTCACATTCAAAACTCTTCACCTGTTCAACCAATTTTATTTGAATTTATTACATTACCAGAAGAATCTAATTTTGCTATAAAAGTATCTATTGATCATGAAGAAGTATATGTAGTACTACCTAAAGTTAAACTTGAAGTAAAATTTCAAGTTATATAAATATTATCATTATATATTTTCATTACATTATTATTTCAAGCATCTGAATAAAATGCTTCATATCCGTCTGATCCTCATGCATTTAAAAATCATTTTAACCATTGTAATGTTCATGATGAATTTATTTTTAATAAAAATAAATCTGAATTTCATGAAACTCTATTTAATGTTAATCATCAAATTGTAATAGAACTTGATTCAAAATTTCAATAAATATAGTAATTTCAACTAGAGTCTGTTTTTAATATTTTATAATAATTTAACATTCAAGTATACGAAATATTATATTGATTTAGTAAGTTACCTGATAAATCATATTTATATATATTTAATGAATTTCAAACTTTGTTTGTTAAAACATTAACATTTCAATTATTTACATTTATAGAGCTAATGCGTGATGCTCAAGAAAGAGTTTTATTAAATAATTCATTTCAATTACTATCATATTTATATAATTTTAGAATCATCCCTGAGGAAGAAGAGGAAGTTACTCAAACATATAAATTATTTAAAGAATCAACATCAATATCATCTAAAAATACACTTTCCCAAGATGTTCAATATTTTTTAGACCATAGAATATTTCAACTTGTATTATATTTATAAACTATAGAATTTGCACCGTATCATGACGGTGTATATGTTGTTCAATTTTTTAAATCAAAAGCTCATTGTGAAAAAATTGCTGCTTGATAAGCATTACCATTACTATCAATTACAAATCATCCATACGTATCACTTCAAGAACTTCAAACAGAAATTGACCATAAAACACTAATATCAGCCACAGAACTGAAAGTATCAGACACACCACCTATTGTTAATGTTGTGTTTGTTGTTGCTAAATAGGCTATTCATGTTGTATGTCTTACTTTTACTTTTTGTCAATTTGTTATTGTTCATGGTGTTGAAGTATAAGCTCAACCATTTATTGAATATTCACCACCTGTAATTGATATAGGTGAAGGTCAATCTATTCATGATATTGTTATTTCATTTGATTCTACAATAGATGATGGAGTTACATTATTTACATCTATAAAAATAAATTGATCTGGTATGGTATCTGATGGTTCTGGTGTTCATCCACTATTTCAGTTATTTGAAGTTATGATAGTATTTTTATATTCTTTAACTTTATTAAGTGTTTCACCTAATATACTTCAAGTATTTGAAAAATCAGGATTATCTTGTGTTGAATTTGATAATCAAGTTAATGATCATGAATTTACTAATTCAGTCATTTTTGCAAATAATCCATTGCTATTATTTAGTTTATCTATTCCTTGAATAGTATTAGGATATAATCCTAATACTTCTGTTTGAAACTGGGCTATTAATAGGTCTCTTTCATTTTTAATATCTTTAATTCTATAAGAATTTCAATAGACCATGGTTTGTGGATCTAATAGTTTTTTATTAAAAATTGCTCAACCCCAATTAGATCTTAATAAATTTAATATACTTTCTGCAGATTAACATTTAGTATTTCAAGAACAAGATAAGTTAATTGCAGAAGTATTATTTGCATTTAAAATTAAAAAAAGGCTTATAAATAGCAATAAGGTAATAAAAATTTTTCACATTTTACTCATATTATATAGGTTAGAAAGTAAGTGTATAAATTGTATATGTTTATATATAAAATTTTTAAATGAAATTTAAAAAAAATCTATATTTACAATAGATTTTTTAATTCAAAAGCTCTTGAAATTATGTTTTTGTTTAATCATGCCATTTTTGCTATTTCTATTCAATAGCTATTTTTAGTTATAGGATTTCATTCAATTATTTTATGTGTAAAAACAAACTTTTCATTATCATTACTATCTTTTATAACTTCAACATATATATTTCAAGCATTATTAAAATTTGATATTTTTTCAATTAGTGAATGATAATGTGTTGCAAATATTGTTCTAATATTATTTTCTATAAAATATTCACAAGTTGCTAATGCAATAGATTCTCAATCTTTTGTATCTGTTCAACGTCATATTTCATCTAATAATACTAAACTTTTTTTTGAAGCTTTATTTATAATATTTGATAATTCATACATTTCAAGATAAAATGTTGATTGTCATTTAACAAAATTATCATTAGCTCAAGCTCTTACAAAAATATTATCAACTAATCAAATTTCAGCATGTTTAGCTGGTATTGGTGATCAAATTTGTGTTAATAAAGTAATTAGTCAAATTGATTTTAAATAAATACTTTTTCATCACATATTAGGTCAAGTCAATAATTTAAATGATTTATCAGATAATATAATATTATTTCTAATATAATTATCATTAATATCTTCTATTACAGGATGTGCTGCTGACATTATAATTATATTGTTTGTGTTATTTATTTCTGGTATAGACCATCATTGTTTTCCCAATAATTTTTCTAATCAAAAAAATAGGTCAATCCATGCTATTGAATTTGCTGTATTTTTTAATTCTTCTATATAAGATGAAATAAAAATTCTTAAATTTGAAAATAATTTATATTCTAAGTTATTTCTTTTTACATTTGAAATAAGAGAATCTTTATGAAGATCTATTAACTTATCTGTTGAAAACCTCTCATAAACTTTTGTTCATCTAACCATATACCAATTTACTGGTATTTTTTTTCAACTATTTATTAATTGTTTTGAATTTACTTCTATAAATATTCATTGTGTATTTTCTATAATATTTATATTTAATCATAACTCTTTTGTATATTCTTCTTTTAATTCTTCAAATATTTTTTCTTTATTATATATTAAATCTAATACATTATCTAATTCTTTATTGTATCAATATTTAAATATATTTCATTCTTTTATATTATTATTAGGATTTTCTAAAAAAGAAGTTTCGATTAAATCAATTATATCACTATAACTTATTATATCATCAATATATTTTTTTATTAGATTATCTTTATAAAGCTCTGTTTCTAATATTAAATATTTTATATTAGTAATTTCTTTTAATGATTTACTTAATAATAAAAAATCTGAAGGTATAATTGTTGAATTAGCTATTTTAGAAGTTAATCTTTCCAAATCATAAATTGATAATAAATAATGAGTTATTTGATCTTTTATATTTGATTTATTTATATTTAAAATTGTATTTTGTCTTTCTTTTATTTCTACAATATCTTTTAATGGGTGTAATAATACACTTTTAAACAATCTTTGTCATAAAGGAGTTATTGTATTATCTAAAAAGTTTTTTATTGAATAATAATTATCTCAATTACTTGTTTTTAATAATTCAAGATTTTCAATAGTTGTTGAATCTAATGTTATATAATTAATATTATTATTAACATAATCTTTTCTTTTTACATTAATATAATTTAATATATCTTGATTTTTAAATATTCTTTTAGCATATGAAAGTATTAAAGGAATATTATCATTTGTATTATTCCACAAAATAGGTTCAGAATAAGTATTATTTTCATATTTAGGCATTTTTCTTTGCCATTCTAATATTAAATTTATATAATCATTATTTGATAAAATTATTTCTTTAGGTTGATATTCTGAAAGTATTGAAAGTATTAATTCTTCATCATTAATATTAACTATTACATTAGTTAATATTAAACTATTTACATCTAAAAAGTGAAATTCAACTATTTCATTATTAATATTAACTGAACAAATAATATTAGTTGAATATTTATCATTATTATCTATATAAGTTCATGGAGTTAAAATTCTTTCAACACCTCTTATAAATTGTCAATTTTCATTTCTATCTTCTGATTCAGAAACAATTATTACATAAAGTCATAATTGTGCTAATTTATTTATTTTTTCTTGTGCAAAATCAATATTTACTCAACTCATAGGTGATGAATCAGGATCTGATTTATTTTTTTTTGTTAATGAAACATTTAGTAGTTTAGAGAATATATAAGCATCATGAAAATAAGTTTCATAAAACTTTCACATTTGAAATAATATTATTGTCTTTTTTCAAAATTCATTTGAAAAAGATTCTTTAATATTTTTCCATTCAGTCATTGATGGTGTCCAATTATATCTTTGATAAAGACTGTTTAATTCTTCATTAGATAATACATCTTCAATTAATAAATCTAAACTATTATTCTTCATTTTTTATATTTTGATTTTTATAATGTAAGTAACATAGTGATATATATTTTTCATCTCCTCAAATATCTTTTTCTTTTCAATCATCAATTAAAATAATATTTCAATTATTAATTTTACAATTAATAGTTGCTTTACTTCAACACCAACAAACATTAGTTATTTCTTCTATATTAGTTGCTAATTCTAATAATCTTTTAGATCAAGGAAATAATTTAGTTTTATAATCTGTTCTTAATCAATAACAAATAATAGGTATTTCAAGAAATGTTGATATATACATTAAATCATCAACTTGTCATTCACTAAGAAATTGTGCTTCATCTATTAATAGTATATCAATATTAGGATTTTCAATATTAGAAGTATTCTTTGATATTTTAGAATGAACAAATTCTTTAAAATCAAATTTTTCATCATATCATATACTGGGGAACTTTAAACTTGCTCTTGATGCTATAAATCATTTTCAAAATCTTGTATCAGCTAAATGATTAAAAACAAATACATTTAATCATCTATCTTTATAATTAAATGCTGTTTTTATTATATCTAATGATTTTCAAGATCACATTGTTCAGTATTTGAATGTTAATTCTGCCATTATATTTTATTATATTATAAATTACTATTTTATTATATATAATTAATATTTTTCAAATTTTTATATTTATTCCATGAAAAAAGTGTTAATTTTATACCTTTTAATTAAGTAATATTAACACTTAATTATTTTGTTCATTTGTAAGAACAAAACTTCCAATAGTAAAACTATTAGTATCTCCTTTTTGTATGAATACATTATTTATTAAAATATTTTTGTCAAATTATTTTAATATTTTTACAAACTATTTAATAACAATTTATTTAAATCAACACTATCTCATTGTAGTTTTCTTATTATAAAATATTCAACTATGATAGATCTTATTATTTTAACTCAATTATTAGATTTAACTTTTATATCTCATTCATTATTAGAGGATAATCAAATTACAGGATAATCACTATTTATTATAGAAATAATTTTATTTAAATTTTTACTAAAGACAAAAATTTGTTTTTCTATAGCTATAAAATAGTAATCTGAATATCATAAAATACTCATAGGTAAGTTTGAATTATTTTTTGTAATACAATAATCTTTTTTATCATTAATTAATATTGTATCTATTGCAAAACAATAATTAGATTTATTTTCATCAATAAAACGAACATACATAACAACAAAGCGTTCTTCATTATCTGTTTTTAATAATCATTTAATTTTATATCATGATATTTTTAATGTTTCTTGCTTTTCTAATCAAAAAATATTTATATAATTATTTTCTATAAGATTATCTTTTTTCATTATCTTAACTAAAAAATCTTTATTTGATTGTAATAACATATTTTTTTGAATATATGAAATTATATCATAATCTTTATCTGTATTTAATGAATCATAAAAATATATTTCTTTCAATTTATTTTCTTTATTGTATACAACATATCAAAAATCATGATATTTTATAATATTATTTTCATCTGAATATTTAATATTTTTAGAATAATCATAAATATTATTTCACAAATATAAAAAAAACACTAATAAAACTATAAAGTTTAAAAGTTTTTTAAATCAAATAATAAATTTAAGTTTTTTTTTAGGAATATATTTATAATTTTGAGACATAAAAAAATTATTTATTTTACTACGTATTAAATAATAAAATAAATAATTATATATAAAAAATCAAGTTTTTATTAATAAGATATAAAATTATTAATTTCTTCTTTTTGTAAATATATCTTCAAATCTATCAGTTTCTCAATCTCAACTATACAATTCATAATTACATTTATATAATCAATTATCTAATTTTTCATTTATATAGATTAAACCATTTCAATTATTTTTGTCATAACTTTCTCATACTTTATATTAAAATAAACTATCAAACCTAGAAATTAAATTAAAAAATAAAATTATTTTTCCATTCATCTTTAAAATCAAAAGTTGTAAATGGATTTTTTTGTAAAAATCTTTTCATAAATATTTCTGCAATATAATATATAAAGGCTTTTTCTTCTTTAGTTATTTCTTCATTATTTGATTTTCTTATAGAAAAATGTTCAAACCTCCATTCTCCATATTTTTCTTTATTTGTTATATAAATATTTATATTATTATAATTACTTTCTTTTAATTCTAAATTTATATATTCTGTCATTAAATCATAAGGAGAATTAGTAGCATCACTTATCAATAATTCTTTATTAACAAGTTCTTTTATATTTTGTCTTTTTGGTAATCAATTTAATTCATTTTTCCAAGAAGTATAATATTGAATAGGAGATAACCAAGTTTCTTTTATACTATTTTTAAATCAAATGTATCAAATATTACTTAATCAAAACTTTGTTACCAATTGTTCAGTATAAAAATAATGTGTCCAATAAGTTATATCTTTATTATCTAAAAACTCATTTTTGAAATCAGATAAATTATATCAACTTGTATCTTTTTCATCATGGAAAGTTCTTATAGTATCTATATACATATACGGTTTTTTAAGATCAAAGTTTCAACTAATATCTTTTTTATAATATTCTATTAAAACAATCCCATATATTCATTTTATAGATCTATTTTTTAAATAATTGTTTTGATATCAAGAAAATCTATCTTCAAGATATTCGAATAATCATTCAATATTAGTTTTTCAATAATTATCTTTTTTACAATTATCTAAAAGTATTGAAAAATTGTTTAATTTTTCAATTTCATAATTTTTTATAAAATATTTTTTACTAAAACTATAATCAGTCATAAACTTTTAATTATAAATTAAATTTTAAGTTTTCAATATTTAGTTAATAAATCAATTTTATCTTAATCAAAAATAAAATCATCAAAACTATATTTTAAATTATATTTTTATTTAATTCAAGAAATTGATAATGGATATAATCCTAATACTTCTATTTGAAACTTGGCTATTAATAAGTCTCTTTCATTTTTAATATCTTTAATTCTATAAGAATTTCAATAGACCATGGTTTGTGGATCTAATAATTTTTTATTAAAACTTCATCATCCACCCCATTTAGCTCTCATAGAATTAATTAAATTTTCAGCTTGAATACATTTTGTATTTCAGGATGAGCATCATAAATTAACTGCTGAAGTATTATCAGCTTTTAAACTTCATATATTGAAGCTTAAAAATAAGAATAAAATAATTACATAAAAAAATCTCTTTTTTAACATAGTTAAAAACTAATAAAATAAAATAATAAAAAAATGATAAAAACCTATACATTAATTATATATATAATAATTACATAAAAAAATCAAATAAAAAAAGTTATATATATAACTTTTTTTATTTTTCAGTAATTTCTATACTTACAATATTATCATTATTATTAACAAATTGTAATCTATATAAGTAAGTATTCTTTTTTTCTCTAGAAAAGAAAAAATATCTTGTATTATTTCAATCTAAATATCATTCATATTTTAATCAAGGTCTACTTAGATTTTCAATACTATCTAACATTTTTAAATAATTTATATCATCTTTTATTGAAGGATCTTCTTTTAAAAAATCTTCCCAATTAGTTTCTGAATAAATATATTCAATTAAATCTTTTGCTAGTATATCTAATTCTTTTTTTATAACATAAGCAACACATTGTGGAATATTTCAATTTTGAATACTATTAATAATAGTTTCATAAGATTGTTCTTCTTTGTCTTGATTTAAATGATTAAGAAACCTTATATGTTTTAAATAATAATCAACAGTCATTCTTCTACTATTTAAATAATCTATCTAAATTATGTAAAATAGAGATATTTCAACAACTATCTTCAAGTAATTCTTCTTGTGCTATTCTAAAAAAATGGTGGATAGTTTCAATTTTGTTTACTCTTTTTTACTTCCTTTACTAATTCTAATAAATCATTATATAAGTTTGTATCTTTTATTGTTATGTTATTCATAAGATTTTTTTTATTTATAAAAATATTAGTTTAATTATATTGAATAAAATTTAATAATCAAACTTTTTATTATATAAATATTTGATAATTTATTTTTTATCAATAACATAATACAATGTTAAATATTAACTAATATACATATGAAAATTATAAGTGAAATTGATTTAGAACTTTTTGATTTATTAGAATCTACTATTAATAAAACATTAAAAAATTGATGTATTGTAAAAACAAAATATTGATATGAAGAAATAAAAGATAATTTAGATCATTAAAATTTAGTTTTTGAATTTACAAACTCTAATGATAATTGTATTGTTTTATTTTTTGGTACTGAAACTGATTTGGTAAATCAAAGTGATGAAAAAACAAGAATTAATTAATTAATATTTCCTAATAATAAATAATATACTTAAAATATATTTAACAAATGTTCATAGAGATGAACAGCAAGAATTAAAAGATTATTTTAAAAAAAATAATAATTTTTCTTTTGAAGAAAAAATTAGACAAAGAAAATTGAATTAATGAATTATTAATTTATATATATTGATATAATACAACAGAAGGAGAAGATTTACAAACTTATTTAGATAATAATTATTGGAAATTTATACAATTATTTTTATAAAAAAGAGCAATTAGCTCTTCTTTATTTTATTAAAAGTATTTTTTAAAAATACTTTTATATTTTCAAATGTATTATCTGTTGAAATAGTTAATATAGTTTTTATATCAGTTTTTTTATTTAAAAAATCTTGTGAATATTCTAAGTTTTTTATATCTTTTAAAAACTTATTGTAATTTGATTTTATATCCATTCAAAACTTTTTATTTAAAATATCATCTTTTAAATCAAATAATTCTTCTTCAATAAATTTTATTAATAATAATACATCTATATCTCAAATTTCTGGTAATTCAATTTTTTCCATTTCTTTTTCTAATCTTTCTTTTTTATCTAAAAATAAGATTTTTTTTTCTTCATATAATTTTATTTCTCTTAATGTCATATCTAATTTTTGTTCTTCATTAAGATCTGGAAATCAATTATCTTCTCACCATGATATCATAGTATAACTTTTAATATCAATATCTCATTTTTTTAATTCACTTTCATAAGAAGTTCTAAATGAAAAATATTCTGGTGATTTAGGTATAGAAATATATAAATCTTTTATTTTTCTTAATATATCTTGTTTTGATTCTAATTTTAAAATTTTTTCACTTTTTATATAATTTGGAATTAATATATCAGCTAATAATTCTTTTTTATTTTCATCTATATAATCATCTATATTTCATTTTAATTCTGGTTTTGATAAAAGAAAATCATCTATATCTTTTGATTTTCAAAGGTTAAATATATAAACTCTCTTTCAATGTCTATACATTTTTTTAGCTATTTCATACATAGCTCTGTTTCAAGCACTATCATTATCTAATAATAATGTTACTTGTTCTACACGATTAATGAATATATTAATTTGAGTTTGAGATAATGTAGTTCATAATAATGCAATAGATTTTTCACTTCAATAATTATATAACTGAATAGTATCTATATTTCATTCACAAATATAAATATCTTTATAAATAAAATTAACTTTATCGATATTTAATAAATTATGTGATTTTTCATATATTATATTATTAGTTGAATGAATATATTTAGGTTCTTGTTCTTTATTTATTCTTCATCAAGAAAAAGCTACTACTTTTCAATATAATGTTTTTACAGGATACATAATTCTATCAGAAAATAAAAAACTTCATTTATCATTAAATAATGATATATCATTTTTTTTAACTTCTGGAAATTCTTTTAATAATGTTAAAACATAATCTTCTAATAATCTTTCTTTTGATAATCAAATTTTAAATCTTTCAATAGTTTCTAATGATAATCATCTATCTTGTGTTAAATAATTTAATACATGTTTATTTTCTTTTTTAAAAAGTTCTTCAATACAAAAATTAACAATTTTATCATGTATTTTATAAATATCTAATTGTTTTTGTCATAATCATTTATTAAATGATAAATCAGATAAATCTAATCATAGATTAAATACTTCATTCAATTCATTTAGTGTTTCATAAAAATTATATCCTTTATATTCTTTTATAAATGCAAAAATATCCCCTCACTTTCATGAAGAAAAATCTTTCCATAATTGTTTAACATCTGTTGCAACTAAAGAAGGTGTTTTTTCTTCTTTAAAAGGAGATAAATATTTATGTTGTCAAGTTATATTCATATCATTTTTTAAATAATATCATATAACTTTATTAACAGTCAGTCTATTTTTTATGCTTTCAATATCAACCATAATATTTTCAAATACAATCTAATAAAATTTAGTTTATATATAATATTATATATATTTATTATTAAATATCAAATTTATTTTTTATTAAGATCATTATTATGAAAATATACTTATTTATTAATATTAATTTAAATCATACAAATCTTTAAAAAGTTTTTCAGCAATATAAATTTTTCATAAATCTATATATTTTAAAATAGCTTTCTTTTTCAGTATTTCAATAATAAAGTAATTTTTCTATTTAAAAATTCTTTTTCTAATGGAAATATGCATATATAGTATATATTTCAAACTTTTTCATTGTCCATTTTTTATTAAAATATAAATTAATTAAATTATAATAATATTTATTTTTTTTAAAATTATATATATTTTAATTATTTATATAAAATACTTATAATAAAAATATAATTTAGAGATTTTTCTTGTGGTTTTCTTCTTAAAATAAGAGTAGGATTTTAAAGTATTTTCAAAATCACTTAATTTATATAGTAGCTTTTTAATTTTCTTTTTATTTTTTTAGTCTATATAATATATGTCCCATTCTCTTTTTTGACAATATCAAACATTATTTCAATTAAAAAAATATTCATTTTGTTTCTAATTCTTCATTTTTAGGAATAATTATTTTATATCAGTTATCTTTTAATAACTGTATTGAATTGATTAATAATTCTGCTTTTTCTCTAATATGTTTTTAATATTATATATATTAACTAAAAATATACATTCTATGTTACATAATTATATATTACTTTTTTAATATGAATTTATCTTTTATTAATCAATAAAAAC
>OGCL01002085.1_pt1 | contig 14962 bp, 9 predicted proteins | sample 1570041 | NCBI WGS metagenome assembly OGCL01 (sample SAMN06266162, study PRJEB24511) | hot springs metagenome | isolation source: Hot spring water | place: South Africa: Limpopo | collected 2015-06-22
CACGCTGGATCGGCGTCACACGGTGCGGTTCAGGTTCCCGAGCTACCCCGACGGCACGAAAGTGGCCGTCACCGCGCAGAACTTCAACAGGCTCGACGGCCTCTGCTGCACCGATTCCTTCGGCGGTGTGATCGAGGAAGGCAGACCTGTTGGCAACGACGGCCGCTTCCGCGCGGTCACGCTCGTCGACGGCCGCGCCGAGTACGTCTCTTGCTTCGGCTCGGGGAGGGTGCGGGACGATATCCGCGAGAAGAGCGGCAACCGCTTCGCCGTCGAGTCGTGCCACATCAAGATCGCCGACAGCGACGTGGCGGCCCACGTCTGGCGATTTCTCTACGACACCGCCCGCCAGTACCGCGAAAGCTTCGACGTCTACGGCTCGAAGAAATCGTTTGAATGGTCGCTGGTGGAGGGAGAGCCCCACATCATGCACACGGCCAAGCGGCCGGAGCCGGAGATTGCCGAGAAGATCGAGGCATGGAAGCGCAAGCAGCGCATGGCGGAGGAGCAGCGCATTTTCGAGCGGTATCGCTACTTCCGCATTGAGTACCACGCTGTGGTCGAACGACCAATGCCCTCCGGCAATGGCAGCGCTGCAGCAGTGCAAAAGGCGCTGACGCAGCGTATTGCTATTGTAACTGTCACCAATCCGCCGGTTAATGCACTCAACGAGCGCGCTCTCGATGAACTGAACACGATCGTCGATCACCTGGCGCGACGCGAGGATGTCGCTGCTCGCGACCGGTATGGAACCCCAGCCAGTGGAGGACGGGTTGCGGAGGCCGTTGATGCGCATGTGCGCGACGCCGCTGGCGACGCGGTGGCGCACCATGGCGCAGTGGTTCACCGGCGAGCCGTTCCGCGCGCAGTCGATCCCGATCTCCGCCAGCCCCTTCGACGGGCAGCGGAGGAACTGCCGGCCGCGGCGGGTCCCCACGGGTTCCGTGAAGCCCAGGTCGACGACCACGGTGTGGGTGCCGTTGGCGAGGGCCCAGACGAAGTAGTCCATGGTCATCGGCGAGGCGTGGTGGTCCCCGTAGAACGCCTCGGACGAGGTGCACTTCCTGTGGGCGTACCGGACCGCGTGGATGCGGTAGGGCGCGTGGGGCATGGTCAAGTCTCCTTTCCCGTGCGAAGATTCTACGCGTTTTCGAGAATCGAGGGCAGTCCCTACAGAGACACGAGGAGACGAAGCCATGAAGGTCGGGTTCATCGGACTCGGCACCATGGGCGCCAGCATGGCGTCCAATCTCCAGAAGGCCGGACACGAGCTGTGGGTGAACGACGTGCGGCGCGAGGCGACGGCTCCGCACGTGGCGGCCGGCGCTCACTGGAGGGACACGCCGCGCCAGGTCGCGGAGGCGGTGGAGGTGGTGTTCACCTCGCTGCCCGGGCCCCCGGAGGTGGAGGCGGTGGCCGTCGGCGCGGACGGCCTCATCCATGGCATGCCGAAGGGGGCGGCGTACTTCGACCTCTCGACCAACTCGCCCGCCCTGGTGCGGAGGCTTCACGCCCAGTTCAGGGACAAGGGGCTCGCCCTGCTGGACGCGCCGGTGAGCGGCGGCCCGAAGGGGGCGCGCACTCGCAAGCTGGCGCTGTGGGTGGGCGGCGACCGCGAGGTGTACGACCGCTTCAAGCCCGTGCTGGACGCCATCGGCGATCAGCCGTACTACGTGGGGCCGATCGGCGCCGGCTCGGTGGCCAAGCTCGTGCACAACTGCGCGGGATACGCCGTCCAGACGGCGCTGGCGGAGGTCTTCACCATGGGCGTCAAGGCCGGTGTCGACCCGCTCGAGCTGTGGAAGGCGGTGCGGCAGGGCGCGGGTGGTCGGCGGCGCACGTTCGACGGCCTCGTGGACCTCGGTCATCTTGATGCCGACGGAGGCGAGCTTGGTGGAGTTCATCGTGCAGTTGGAGCGGGGCGTCTTGGCCGCGGTGCGCATGAACTCGGCCTCATCGGTGAAGAACTGGAAGTTCTTGTCGGAAACGCCGGTCTTCCTGATGAGAGCGACGACCTGGCGCTGCGCGAGCCGCAGGTGGATTACGTCGCGCGCACCGCGCTCCACGTTCGCGGCTTCATCAGCCCGCCCGTCGTCAACCGCTCCAACCGCAAGGACATCACCCTCTTCGTCAATGGGCGCTGGGTGCAGGACATCCGCGACGTGACCCTGAAATCGCTGCGCGAACAGGTCGCCGTGGTCAGCCAGGAGACGCTGGCGGCAACCGGCGTCAATTCGATCCGCGACGTGCGTACTAGCGAGCGTGGGACGCCGCTGGTGTCCTCCATGATTGAGAGTGCCAGAACCAAGACAAGCTCTCCACTGCTTGCCATTATTAATGCCGACATCCTGCTCATGCCCGACACGGCCTGGCAGAGCGATCCCTGGCCGACCATCGCCCAGGTCCGGGCGGCGCAGGGGAAGGTCGCGGCCATCTGGTACGACCTGATCCCGCTATCGCATCCCGACCATTTCCATCCGGAGCTTCCCGGCCCCTTCCGCGCCTATTTCGAAAGGATGCTCGGCGAAGCCGATCTGATGATCGCGATCTCCGCCGCCGTCGAGCGCGAGATCAGCACCGTCGACTGACCCATGGCCAAGCGAATCTCCATCCTCGTTGCGCTGGAAGGTGCCGACGAAGGGCTCAAGCGCGCTGTTCAGCAAGCCGAGCGCAGCCTCGGCGAGCTGTCGAACACGGCCAAGACCAGCGGCGCCAAGGCCGCTTCGGGCATCGCCGAGGTGCGCGCGGGCATGTCCGCCTTCGGCGAGCAGGTCAACCGGGCCAAGACCCAGTTGCTGGCCTTCCTGACCATCAACTGGGCCAGCGGCAAGGTCCAGGAGATCGTCCAGATCGCGGACGCGTGGAACATGATGTCCGCGCGCCTGAAGTTGGCCACAGCCGGGCAGCGCGAGTACCTCACGGCGCAGAAGGAACTCTTCGCCATCGCGCAGCGCATCGGCGTGCCGATCCAGGAGACGGCCACGCTGTACGGCAAGCTGCAGCAGGCGGTGCGGATGCTGGGCGGCGAGCAGAAGGATGCGCTGTCGATCACCGAGAGCGTCTCGCAGGCGCTGCGCCTATCCGGCGCGTCGGCTGCCGAAGCACAGTCGTCCCTGCTGCAGTTCGGCCAGGCTCTGGCCTCGGGCGTGCTGCGCGGCGAGGAGTTCAACTCGGTCGTCGAGAACAGCCCGCGCCTGGCGCAGGCCCTGGCCGATGGCCTCGACGTGCCCATCGGGCGGCTGCGCAAGCTCGCCGAGGAAGGCCGCCTGACCGCCGACGTTGTGGTCAATGCGTTGATGAGCCAGAAGGACAAGCTGGCCGCCGAGTACGCGCAGCTACCGCAAACCGTCGGTCAGGCCTTTACGCGCTTGTCCAACGCCTTCGGGCAGTGGATCAGCCGCCTCGACGAGTCCACCGGCATCACCAGGAAGCTGGCCGGTGCGCTGACCTTCCTCGCCGAAAACCTCGACACGGTAATGCAGTGGCTGAAGCGCATCGCCGAGGTCGGGCTGGCGGTGCTGATCTACCGCCTGATCCCGGCTCTGATCGCCGCCTGGCAGACGGTCGGCGCGGCAGCGGTGACGGCGGCCACGGCCACGTCGGCGGCGTGGGCGACCGCGAACCAGTCGGTGTCGGCGGCGGTGGCCAGCATCGGCCTGCTCAAGACCGCGTTTGCAGGTCTGGCCGCCTTGCTCGTCGGCTGGGAGATCGGCACCTGGCTGTCCGAGAAGTTCGAGATCGTCCGCAAGGCTGGCATCGTCATGGTGGAGGTGTTGGTCAAGGGCATCGAGCAGCTGCGCTACCGCTGGGAGGTCTTCGCCGCCGTCTTCACCTCGGACACGATGGCCGAGGCGACGAAGCGCCATGAGGCGCGGCTCGCGGAGATGAACCAGATCTTCGCGCAGATGTACGCCGACGCCTCGCGCGGAGCGGAAGCGGCCAAGGGCGCGATGAACACCGCCGCGACCGCAGCCGAGGAGATCGCCAAGCGGCTGGAGGCCGTGCGCCAGGGCGCACAGGAAGCGGTCGGCCGGGGCATCGAGGCGGTGCACGCCGCGCTGGAGCGCCTGAAGACCCGGCTCGGCGAGGTCGAGCAGGCTGTCGGCAAGGCGAACCAGACGGTCAACGACGCCACCGCCAAGATGGCCGAGGCGTACAAGGGCCTGACCTCCATTGCAGAGGCCAACCTGCTACGACAGATCGAGGCGGTCAAGGCGCGCTATCAGCAAGAACAGTCGCTGCTTTCGACCACCAAGCAGTCCGAAGCCGCCCTGATCACCAAGGCGACGCAGCTTCTCACCGATGCGCTGACGCAGCAGACGTCGCTGCGTCGGCAGGCGACGACCGACACCCTCAAGCTGATCGACGACGAGTCGCGGGCCCGCATCGAGGCCGCGCGCCGGCAAGGGCAGACCGACGAGGAGCGCCGCGCCAACGTCCAGCGCGTCGAGAACGAGATCCTGGCGACCAAGCGCCAGACGATGACGCAGGCGCTCTCCGAGTACCGGCAGCACATCGACGCCCTCAACGCCGAGGCCAACCGACACCTCGCGGAGATCAAGCGCATCGAGGAGGAGAGGCGCCAGCTCTCGATGACGACGGAGGAGCGAATCCGCGACATCCGCCGTCAAGGCATGAGCGAGTTCGAGGCGACCGAGGACCGCAAGCGCCAGGTTGCCGAGTACCAGGAGAAGGCGCGCACGGCGCTGGCGAACGGGGAGTTCGAGCAGGCCCGGCAACTCGCGCAGAAGGCGATGGACCTGGCTGCGCAGGTGGCCACAAGCCAGATCAACGAGGCCAAGCGGGCCGAGGACGCGCGCACACAGGCCGAGCAGGAGGTGTCTAAGGTCACGCAGCTGGAGGCGGAGTCGCGCGAAGCCGCCCGAAGGAATGAATACCAGCAGGCCGAGGCCCTGATGCGGCAGGCCAGCGCACTGAGCGAAGAACTGGCGCAGCGGACGCAGGAGGCCGACGCCCAGATCGCGCTTGGCAAGGACGGCGTCAACCAGGCCATACAGCGCATTCGGGAATCCGAGCAGATCCTCAACCAGGCGCTCGACGACGAGGCCAAAGCGCACCAGCGCGCGGCGCAGTCGGCTCTGTCGGCACGCGATGGCATCCAGCGCACGCTCGACGAGACGGCCCGCCAGATCGACCAGATTACCGCCAGGCTCGCCGACGGGCTCAAGGTCACACTGGACGCTGACACGTCGCGCTTCGACAAGGCGATTGCCGAGCTCGACAAGGCCATCGCCGAAAAGCAGTACCTGCTGGCGATCCAGGCCGACCTGGAGCAGGCCGAAAAGAAGTTGCAACAGTACGAGCGGCTGCTCAAGGAAGGCAAGACGCTGCCGGTCGATGCCGACGTGTCCAGGGCGAAGGAGGCGCTGAACCGGCTCAAAACCTACGCTGACCAGAACTCGCAGCTCGATCTCAAGGTGGCGACCGAGAAGGCGCAAGCCGCCATCACCAATGTCGAGAGCCAGATTCGTGCGCTGGCCCGTATCCAGACTGAGTCCAGGCATCAGGTCAGCACCAACGCCGGAGCGGCTCGCGCCGAGATACAGAGCCTCAACGGCATGAATACCTCGAGCACGCACACCATCTATGTGCGCCGGGTCGAGATGAACGCCACCGGCGGGCTGGTCGGGCGCGGCGTGCAGTTGTTCGCCCGCGGTGGCCTGGCGGCGGCTCCATCGCCTGCGAGCGCCATGTCGCTGGCCTTCCGGAGGATGAGGGGGGGCGTAGTCCCCGGCAGCGGCGACAGAGATACCGTGCCGCGCGCGCTCGAGGCCGGCGCCTACGTTATCCGCAAGGCGGCGGTGCGCAAGTACGGCGTGGACGCCCTGGCGCGACTGGCCGACGGCATCGCGCGCTTCGCCTCCGGCGGGTCTGTGCGTGCGCCCGACGGCAGGCGCGCGATCGCGGGCGATGCACAGCCCAAGAAAAACCGCGAGGTCGCCGAAGCGCTCAAGATGATCGAGCTCGGCCTGCGGTCGATGGACGATTACACGGGCTGGCTGCAGCGGACCTACGGCGCCGCGGTCAGCCCGAATATGCGCAGCACGACGATGGAGTCCTACCACAAGCAGGCGGATGAGGACCGCCGCGCGCTGAGAGGCCTCCTGAGTCGCAAGACGCTGACCAGCAACGAGCGCCAGATCCTGGAGCGTATCAAGCAGTCGTGGCGAAATGCGATGTCGCAATCGCTCACGATGGGCCAGGACTTCGAGCGCGTGCTCATCGACTACATGGAGAAGAACCGCGGCGAGTTCTACCGTCGTGGCGGCCTGGCGAGATCCGACACCGTCCCGGCAATGCTCACGCCAGGCGAGTACGTCGTGAACAAGGATGCGGTGGCTCGCTACGGCGTGAGCTTCTTCGAGGCCATCAACAGCCTGCGCGCCCCGGCGCAGGCGCTGGCCGCGCGTGCGCTGGCCGGTATCCAGGGGTTTGCCTCTGGCGGGCTGGTGCGGCCAGGACTGGTGCGTCCATCCCTACCGCGTCTGGCCGCCTCGGATGGCACCTCGCCGGTGCGAACCGTGCGGGTGGAGCTGTCCAGCCGCGGCGAGCGCGTGCATGCGCTCATCGACGAACGCGACGAGGGCCGCCTGCTGCGGATGCTGTCGGCTGCCATGGCGAGGGCCGCGTAATGCAGTTGACCCGCCTGTCGGACGCCGCCGCGCTGCAGCTGCCAGACGATCTGCTGTGGGTGGACGAGCACGCCTGGTCGCCAGTGGTGGCTTCCACCTCCTACCTCGTGACCGGCGCGCTGCTGGTGCAGTCCGCCTTAAGACAGGCCGGACGCCCCATCACCCTTGAGGGCGCGCCGGACATGGCCTGGGTGAGGCGCAATCAGGTCGAGCAGTTGCGCGCGTGGGCGGCGATCCCGTTGGGCGCCGCCACGGGCCGCTTCGGGCTGAGCTTCGCGGATGGCCGCGTCTTTACGGTGGCCTTCCGCCACCAGGATGGCGCCATCGAGGCCGAGCCTGTGCTGGGCATCCCGGCGCGATCCGGCAACGACTTCTACCGCCTGACCCTTCGATTTTTGGAGATTGTCTGATGCCAATTCAATCTGGCGACGTGAAGCTGCTCAAGTCCGCCGTGATGGCGGACGTGCCCGAAGGCGGCGGCGCCCCCACGGGCCTTGTGATCGCCGATGGTGTGTCGAACGCCATCTTCCCCGACATCTCCGAGCTCGATCGCGCCGGAGGACGTGTCAACCTGCGCAAGAGCTTCGTGCAAGTGGCCACGGATGACACCGACACCTATTTCGGCGCCAACGTCATCGTCGCCGAGCCGCCGAAGGACCCGCGCGTCAGCGTGACGCTGTTCAGTACGGCAAAGACCTTCGACACCCGCGCGCAGGCGCAGACCCGCATCGAGGCCTACCTCAACAAAGGGCCGGAGTGGGCGGGCTACCTGCTCGAAAACCACATCGCCGGCCAGCGTGTGATCCAGCTCTTCCAGCGCACGTCCGACCCCGTGCCCAATATCGGGCAGACCCTGGTGCTGATCGAGAACGAGGGGCTGCCCACGCAGAAGGAGCAGTACGTGCGAGCGACATCGGTCTCTGTCGTCGAGCGCACGTTCACCTACAACAACGACCAGGACTACAAGGCCAGCGTCGTCACGGTCAGCATCAGCGACGCGCTGCGGTACGACTTCACCGGCTCGCCGGCGAGTCGCACGTTCACGCGCATCGGCAGCGCTACCCGCGTGCGCGACACGGTGGTGGCCGACGCCGGCAGCTACGTCGGGGCGGTCCCGCTCACGCAGCCGGCCCAGGTCGGCGACTTCACCGTCAAGGGCGCATCCATCTACACGCAGCTCGTGCCGAGTGCGCAGACCGAGACGCCGATCTCGCTCGTGCCGCCGTATGCCGCTGCGGGGCTGCCGGTGCCCGGCGCCGTGCCGGTGATCTACACGGCAAGTCACGCCTGGACGCCGACCGTGGCGTTCAACCTGCCGGGCGGCTGCCTGCCGGGATCGCTCTCCATCCAGACGGCTGGCATCACGATCTTCGACGACGCGGGTCTGCTCAAGACCGCAAGCGGAACCATCGGCACCATCGACTACGCCAACGGCATCCTGACCCTGAACTCGGGCTCGATGTCCGGCTCCAAGGTTGTCACCTACACCCCGGCTGCCAGCATCCTGCGCGCGCCGCAAAGCTCAGAGATCACGGTCACGCCGGAATCGCGCAGCCTGTCCTACGTCGGCACCGTGAACCCGGTGCCGCAGCCGGGCACGCTCGCCATCAGCTACATGGCGCAGGGCCGATGGTACGTGCTGTCGGACGACGGCGGCGGCAAGCTCAAAGGACTGGATGCCAGCTACGGTGCAGGCACCTTCAACGACAACACCGGCGCATTCGTGGCCACCCTGGGGGCGCTGCCCGACGTCGGATCCTCGCTGATCCTGACGTGGAACGCGCCGACCCAGGAGACGCAGCATCCAACCGCCGTTCTGAAGGCGTCGCAGGGTCTGCAGCTTACGCCGCCCGAAGGCAAGAGCGTGCAGCCGGGCACGCTCACCATCACCTGGCCTCACGAGAGCGGCACCGGCACCCGCACTGCCTCCGCCGCCACGTCCGGCGAGCTCAGCGGCGCTGCCACCGGCAGCCTGAATGTCGCGCGGAGCCTTCTGCGGTTCGCGCCGAATGTCCTGCCGCCAGTCGGCACACAGCTGACCGTGAGCTACTTTGCCGGCCCCAAGCAGGAAGACAGCTTCGCGAATCCCTCGCGCAATAGCGTTGGCAGGCTGCAGGTGACTGCAACCTTGGGCGCCATCGAGCCGGGCTCGCTGGAGATCGAGTGGAACACCCAGCTGAATACCGCCATGTTTGGGTATTACACAGTGCAGCAGCTCGTTGCGATGGGGGAGGGCGCCCTGGTGCAAGGGCCCGCTCATACGCAATACGTCCGCGACGATGGTGCGGGCAATCTGCTGCGCGAAGGCGAGGTCATCGGAGGCGTCAACTACGCCACCGGGGCGGTGCAGTTCCTGCCCGACGTCTATGCCAGGATTCCAGTTCCTGTCTACGGAGCGCAGCGCTTAGGCTGGTCGTCTAACGATAGCCCGTTGTACCGCCTCATCTACGGCGGCATGAACTATTTGGATGTTCCGGCGCTTTACCCCAACGACGGGACGGGCTACGTCAAGCTGCGCTACAACAGTGCGGGCTCGACCAGCAGCCACAGCGAGACGTTTACGTTCAGCCCGTCGTTCCGGCTGGTGCCGAGCGTCAACGCACAGGTGGTGAGCGGTAGCGTTGTGCTGACCATGCCGGGCGCGCAGCCTTGGGGCGACAACGGTCAGGGCACGCTGCGCGAATTCACGCCAAGCGGCTGGGTGACGCGCGGCAGCATTGACTACCTCACGGGCGAGGTGAGGCTCACCTCGTGGTCGGCGGGCGCGACCAACAGCATCACGCGCGCCAGTTGCGTGACCACTGTAGGCGAGCAAATCTCCAGCGAGTATGTGTTCCGCACCGGTGCCGCGCCGCTGCGTCCAGGATCGCTCTCCATCCAGTTCGCCCGCGCCGCGGGCGGAACCCAGACCGTCACGGCAGGTATCGACGGCACGATCAGCGCCTCCGGCGTCAGCGGCAAAGTCGATTACGACACCGGCCTCGTGCGGGTGCGTTTTGGCACCGTGGTCACCGCGGCCGGTAACGAAGGCGAGCCGTGGTTCAACGCAGAGAACGTGCGTCCGGACGGCAAGATCTTCCGGCCAGAGCCGGTCGCGGCCTCCAGCCTGCGCTACAGCGCCGTGGCCTACAGCTATCTGCCCCTGGATGCTGCGCTGCTGGGCATCGACCCGGTGCGGCTGCCGAGCGATGGTCGTGTGCCGATCTTCCGCCCAGGCGGCTTCGCGGTCGTCGGCCACACCGGCCGCATTACCGCTTCGGTCAGCAACGGCCAGACCATCAACTGCGGGCGCGTGCGCCTGTCGCGCGTGCGGGTGGTCGGCCACGACGGCACCGTGATCAACACCGGCTACACGACCGACCTCGAGGCCGGCACGGTCACGTTCACCAACGTCACCGGCTACAGCCAGCCCGTGACCATCGAGCACCGCGTCGAGGACATGGCCGTGGTCCGCGACGTGCAGATCAACGGCGAAATCAGCTTCACGCGGGCGCTGACGCACAACTACCCGGTAGCAAGTCCGGGCGACCCATCATCCGGCAGCTACATCTCCAGCGCGCTGGTGTCCGGTGACCTGTTCGCCCGCGTGAGCCTGGTGTTCGACCAGGCCAGCTGGGACGGCGCATGGTCAGATGCGCAGGTGGGTGCCGCCGCCACTGCCACCTTCAATAACACCCAGTATCCCATCATCGTCACCAATCGCGGGGCGATCACCGAGCGCTGGGCGGTGCGCTTCACCAACAACACCTCATTCGAGGTCATCGGCGAAAACGTCGGCGTCATCGCCATCGGCAACACCAGCGCCGACTGCGCACCGAACAATCCGGCAACCGGCGTTCCCTATTTCCGCCTGCCAGCGCTCGGCTGGGGCGGCGGCTGGGCTGTCGGCAACGTGCTGCGCTTCAACACCATCGGCGCGCAGTTCCCGGTGTGGGTCGTGCGCACCGTCCAGCAGGGCCCGGAAAGCGTGCCCGACGACCGCTTCACGTTGCTGATCCGCGGCGACGTCGACACCCCCTGAACCCGCAGACTGGAACTCACGACATGCCTGATCTCACCGTCAAGTACTTCAACAGCGGCATGACCGGCGCACCTCAGATCGCCAACAACTGGGGCGATCTGGTGAGCATGCTCGATGCCTGCCTGGTCAACGGCTTCAACCTAAGGCCGATCGGCACGCTGACCCGCGAAAACAGCATCGCCACGGCCCAGGTGTCGGCAGGACACGGCTTTGCGCCTGGTCAAGTGGTGCAGATCGCCGGGGCCAACCAGGCCGAGTACAACGGTGAGTTCCGCGTTCTGGCGACCACCGCGACGACGTTCACGTTCGCGGTGGAGGGCACGCCGGCATCGCCGGCGACGACCACAGCTGGCCTGAGCGCCAAGGTCGCCCCGCTCGGCTGGGAGAAGCCGTTTGCCAGCACGCACAAGGCCGCCTATCGCAGCGCAAACCCGGCCTCGCCGCAGAACCTGCTGCGGGTCGACAACAGCCTCAAGACGCCGGACTACGACACAGCCTGGGCGAAATGGGCGAACGTCGGCATCGTGGAGGACCTGGCCAACATCGATAGCATGAGCGGTGCGCAGGCGCCCTTCGATCCGAACCATCCGATGCAGAACTGGCAGCAGGTCGTGGCCAACCAGTGGGGCTGGTTCAAGTGGTACCACGCGCGCCAGGCTGGCTACGACAACTCCGGCGACGGGGGCGGCGGCAACCGCAACTGGGTGCTGATCGGCGACGACCGGATCTTCTACCTGTTCCTTACCCACCAGGCGGGCTACAACTGGTTCGGCCGCACGAGCTACTGCTTCGGCGATATCACAAGCTTCAAGCCCGGCGACAACTACGCCACGGTACTGGCTGCGGACGACATCTATTGGAGCAACTACAACGCCGGCTCCGCGAACTACCCCGGCCAGAGCAGCGGCCACGGCCTTGCCATGTCATTGGACTTCACTGGCAAGGTCCTGCTGCGCAACCACACGCAGTTGGGCAACCCGGTCCGCTTCGGCGTCACCTCGCTCAACACCAACAATGACCAACAGGTCTGCGGGCGCGGGAATGTGCCGTTTCCGAACGGGCCGGACTACAGCCTGTGGCTCTTGCCGACCTACGTGCGTCAGGAGGACGGCCACATCCGCGGGCTGATGCCAGGGATGCTGTGGATTCCACACGACCGTCCCTACAGCGATCTGACCATCGTCGACAACGTGGTCGGCCAGGAAGGACGGCGCTTCCTGCTGGTGCGCACGCAGTACGGCTCCGAGACCGAAGGCGCGCAGATCGCCTTCGACATCACCGGGCCGTGGAGGTAGGCGGTGAGCGGTGAGAACGTGTTTGTCGCGCCGCTTGCGCGGCTGCAAAGCCCGGCCTCCGACCGTTGGCTGACGCCTGGCCCGTACAGCGGGAGGCTGCCGCGCTTGGTGGGCGGCAGAATGGACATCCACTTCGGCGGCGCAGGCCGGATCGTCGGCACCGTCAAGGAGCAGGGCAACCCCGACCGGCCCCTGTCACGCCAGGTGCTCCTCTTCAGCGATCAAAGCCGCGTGCTGGTCGCCGCCACTTGGTCGGACGCAAGCGGCCACTACCGCTTCGACCACCTGGACCCAACGCAGCGTTACACCGTCATCAGCATCGACCACGAGCGCATCTACCGCGCCGTCATCGCGGACAACCTGCAGCCGGAGGTCGGCCCATGACGGTGGCCATCACCGCCGCGCACCATGCTGCACGCCTTGCTGGCACATTGTCATTCCTGGACAGCGGCCCTCAGCGCGCGCGGTTGCGTGTCTACGGCGGCGCGCGTCCGGCCAGCCCCGAAGACCCGCCGGCCAGCGACATGCTGGTCGAGATCGCGCTGACCCAGCCGGCTGGCGCCCTGGTCGGCAACCAGCTGGCGCTCACCCAGCAGGAGGACGGCCTCATCGTCGCCACCGGCGTTGCCACCTGGGCGCGACTTGTCAACGGCAACAACCAGACCGCGATGGACATGGATTGCAGCGACGCAAGCGGCAATGGCGACGTAAGGCTATCCAGCACCACGCTCTACCTGGGCGGCTATACGCGGCTGGTCTCGGCCATCTTGGGATAGGGATGTGCCGCCGGTGGACCTACGCTTCAGCCGTCCAGCGGCCACCGATGCCGAGCTGGTTTTTGGCGCGCACCTCGCTGCCTCCAGCCGCGAGATCGCCATCCATGCCGCGCTGCCGCCAGCGACCATGCAAGCCTGGTTGCGTCCGCGCCTCAACTGCGCGGTGGACGCGATCCTGCCGGGCCTGGCATTCAGCGCCGGGCTGCATTACCTATCGCTCACCCAACGCCCGACCGTGGGACGGACGACGCATCGCTCCCAGGCCGCCCGGCAGATGGAGGAAGGCGTCGCCCACGCGCAGCAGGACGGCGAGCACAGCCAGGCGCTGTGGTCCGCTCGCTGGCGGCAAAGTCGCGCGCATCTCCATGGCATCGCGCACCGCCTGCCACCCGTCCTTCTGGCTTTCAGCCTCGAGCGACGCGCTGCGCACCAAGACGCATCGCCGCTGCGGCTGGCGGGCGACTTCGCTCTGCAACACGCCACGCGCCGCTCGCTCGTGCGCCGGGACGCGTTTCAGGACGCGACGGCCATTTGCGACGCCACGCGCTTCCGTCACCAGGACGGCGACCGTCGCCGCCGCGACCTCTTGGTCCTCTGGAAGCAGGGCCGCCTGCTCAGGCTGGCGCATGGGTCGGACTTCCAGAGCGCGGATGCGTCGCCACGCAGCTGGCGAGGCCGCTACCAAGACGCCGTGCCGCCGCCGCCTGGGATCAGCGTGTGGATCGTCCCCGAGCCGCCCGGTCGACAGCCGTGTTACGCGCCACATGGCCATCTGCTGTTTGCCGCGCTGGCTCCGGCCAGCAGCAGCCTGCTATTTGCCTGCGCACGCGCCGCCGACAGACAGCCGGTCCTCGTCCATGTCCGGAGGGTGTATTTCGTGCTGAACCAGGTGACTTTGCGCCGCGTGCTGGATAGCGCGGAAGTGCCGACGATCAGCCTATCGCTATCGCTCGATGTCGCGTCCTGGACCTGGGGCTTCGAGGCCGTGCTGCCGGCGAGCGCCGAGGGCTTGGTCGCCCCGGCTGCAGCATCCGCCCCGCTGGAACTATTGGCCAGCGTCAACGGCCACGACTTCCGCCTGCTGGCCGAGAGCCTCAGCCGCGAACGCAGCTTCGGCGAGTCGACCATCCGCCTTGCGGGGCGAGGACGCAACGCCGTTCTGGCTGCGCCCTACGCGCCGGTACTGAGCTTCGGCAACGCCGAGGGCCGAACCGCGCGGCAGCTGATGGACGACGTGCTCACGATCAACGGTGTCCCGCTTGGGTGGTCTGTAGACTGGGGCTTGACCGACTGGTGGGTTCCTGCCGGCGCATTTTCGCACCAGGGCACCTGGATCGAGGCGCTGGCTGCCATCGCGGGGGCGGCAGGCGGCTATCTACTGCCGCACCCGACCGCGCAGACCATCCGGATACGCCACCGCTACCCGGTCGCGCCCTGGGCGTGGGGCACGGTTACGCCCGACTACGTTCTGCCGGTCGACGTTGTGGCCCGCGAGTCGGTGCGCTGGATCGACAAGCCGACCTACAACCGGGTGTTTGTCTCCGGTCAGGAGGTTGGCGTGCTTGGCCAGGTCACGCGCGCCGGCACCGCCGGCGATGCGCTTGCCCCGATGGTGGTGGACGCATTGATCACGGCTACGCCCGCGGCGCGCCAGCGCGGCCTTGCCGTGCTGGCCGACGCCGGGCGGCAGATCGAAATCAGCCTGCGCCTGCCCGTGCTCGCAGAGACCGGTATCATCGAGCCGGGCGCCTTCGTCGAGTACCGGGACGGCAGCGTGACTCGGCTAGGGCTGGTGCGCGCCACGCAGGTGCAGGCCGGTCACCCCGAGGTCTGGCAGACGCTGGGAGTGCAGTCCTATGCGTAACCTCTACGAGCAATTCCGCCAACTCCTGCCCGAAGCTCCGCTGCAGGTCGGGACGGTGACCGGCGTCTCCACCGGCGTCGTCACCGTCCAACTGCCCGGAGGCGGCGTCGTCAAAGCACGCGGCAACGCTGCGCCTGGCCAGAAGGTATTTGTGCGCGACGGCGTCGTCGAGGCCGTGGCGCCCGGCCTGCCGGTCGAGATCATCGAAGTCTGAACCGGCAGCAACCAGCCGAATGCGAGCACGCGCAGAAAAAAGTAGATCAGGCATGGCCACGATCGATGCCGAACTTGCCCAGTTGCGCACGCCGCCGCATTCGATCGAGGCGGAGCAGTGTGTTCTCGGCGCGCTGATC
>OGCL01002087.1_pt1 | contig 14947 bp, 11 predicted proteins | sample 1570041 | NCBI WGS metagenome assembly OGCL01 (sample SAMN06266162, study PRJEB24511) | hot springs metagenome | isolation source: Hot spring water | place: South Africa: Limpopo | collected 2015-06-22
CGCCATTTAAAGAGGTACGTGAGCTGGGTTCAAAACGTCGTGAGACAGTTTGGTCCCTATCTGCCGTGGGCGCTGGAAATTTGACGGGGCCTGTTCCTAGTACGAGAGGACCGGAATGGACGTACCGCTGGTGTACCTGTTGTCTCGCCAGAGGCATCGCAGGGTAGCTATGTACGGAAGAGATAAACGCTGAAAGCATCTAAGCGTGAAACTCGCCCGAAGATGAGATTTCCCTGGGGCCGCGAGCCCCCTGAAGAGCCGTCCAAGACCAGGACGTTGATAGGCGGAGTGTGGAAGACGAGCAATCGTTTGAGCTAATCCGTACTAATCACTCGTGAGGCTTGATCCTATAACGTATGAGCACGCGCGCAGCGGCCACGAGTCGTCGTACCTCGGCCGTCGCAAGACTCACAACCTCTACCCACACCCCCACTTCTTCCGGCACGTGCAGCCGCACTATCCCCTCGACACCCGCCTCCGCGACACCCCATCGCCAACACAGCGCACACCGAGATCGCGCGTCGTCCCGGTCAGGGCACCGACACCCACCTCACGACGCACCACCGGCTGCACACCACACCCGTTTCTAGCTTGACGCCCATAGCGAACTGGAACCACCCCTTCCCATCCCGAACAGGACCGTGAAACAGTTCCGCGCCAATGATAGTGAGCCTTATAGCCCGCGAAAGTAGGTCAGCGTCAAGCTAACCCCTCTCCCCGCAGCAGACACTCCACGGCGACACCAAAACACACCTCGCCAAGGAGAACGCTGAACAACGCAGCACGCGGAGTGCAGCGCACGCCGCACCAAGCGCAGCGACCCAGACATAGCAAGCAAATACGCGCCGGAGCACGCACCGCACAACCCGGCGACGCCCCCGCACAGCAATCCGTTCAACGTTTCCCAAGCACAACACACCCACCGCTCAACGCAGCGGTAGGCGAATGCCGCACTTCCAGCGTAGCGCCTCGAACCGAGGTCCGGGGTCGGTTTCCCGAGGACGACTGTCACTTGTTCGTCGGTGCGTCGCGTCTTCAGCGACCTGGCCTCTGCATCGCCTTGATCGAAAGCTTCAAACTGACCCCTACGACGCGTCGTAGGGCAGTGCATGGGTCTTGCCTTAACTTGCCTCTTCATTTCAGCGCCAACTCGTGATCGGCGCGCTGCTTGTGTGTACTCTTGCACGGCAGGCGTCCACCCCGCTACCGAACTGCGAATGCGAGACGATAGGCGTCAATCGTCTTATTGATCGCGCCTTCCCACCGAAACCGCTCAGTGATCTTGCTGGATGCAGCTTCAGCCTGCCGAGCTGGCTCGTCCGATTCAAGCAGAACGCCGAGGGCATCCCGGAGTCCATCCACCGAGTAAGGGTCTGCGAGCAAAGCGTATCCACCCACCAGTTCCCGCATGACGGGAATGTCTGCTGCCAGCGTTGGAACCCCCGCCGCGAGGGCTTCGAGGACAGGCAAGCCAAAGCCTTCATCCAAACTCGGAAACACGAAACAACGCGCATTTCGAAGCAGCACTTCGCGCGTCGGTTCGGAAACATAGCCGGCCATTCGGAGCCAGCCCTCCTGCATAGCCTTGCTCGCCGCAGCCCGATCAAGGGCATTCCCCCACCCTTGCCCGCCGACGAGAACAAGCGGGCACGACTTCGCGAGCGTAGGACTTAGGCGTGAATACGCTTCGACAAGGCGCTGGAGATTTTTGCGCGGCTCAACTGTCGCCACGCAAAGCGCGTAGGAGTGTGAACCAAGGTCGAAACCTGCAAGCGTCGCTCGTTCGGTCTCCGCGCTTGTCGCTCGGTCACAAGGATTGACGCCGAGATGTATCACGCAGATCTGCTTTGCTCGAGCCTCCGGAAAGTGTTCCAACAGATCGCTGAAGACAGCATGCGATGGAACGATGATTACATCCGCCATGGCGATGCTCTTTGGAAGGTGTCGACGTATGTGCGTCAGTCGCGCAGGAGGATGCCATTGCGGATTGCGCCAAACAGACAAGTCATGGATGGTTACGACTTTGGGGCCGGGATGCGGTGGGAGGAAGAAGTTCGGAGAGTGAAACACCGCTGTCCGACGTTTACGCAAGGCCCATGCCTGTAGTGACGGTGCTACGACTTCAAATGTCCTCCGCAGCAGTCTGTGTGTCAGGGATTCAGGTGAATGGGCAAGTCGGCCGTAGACCGATGGACGCTGGAGGCCTTGAGCCTGCTCTGGCGACAGAAAGCGCCAATGCCAAAAGCTCTCTAGGGCGACGAGGTCAGGACATTGCCCCAGTCGGTGCAAGAGCTCGCCGGTGTAGCGACCGATACCTGCCGGAAAGGGGGTGATGGCGTCCACGGCCAGAACGACCGGAATCGGAGAGGTACTTGCATGAGTCACAACGTTGTCTCGACTATCGAATGCCGATGATGATCGCACCATGGTTTCGAACCTGTGAAGCCAAGACATGCCGACTCTTACGACAGACCGAACGTGAGCGTACGACAGGGAGCAAGGCCTGAGTATTGAATGTAGTGGTGAAGGCCCAGTGCGATAGCCAAGACGGCGAGTGAGGACTCTGTCCTGTCGGGGGCCGGGGCTATCTGAAATTTTGTGTGCGAGGCCTTGAAGACTTGTCCACGGCGGCGGGCGTCGCTTGCGACGAACGACCGACGCGGTGGGCAAGTCGTGGTTGCCATGCTACGCGGCCGTCCTGATGAAGCGCTCGCCGTAGGCGATGGCGAACTGGTTCATCGCGGCGCGCCACTCCGTGGCCGCACGGCCCCAGTCGGCCGTGATGTTGCGCAGCGCCAGCCAGATCAGCTTGGTGGCCGCATCGTCGCTGGGGAAGTGCCCGCGCGTCTTGATGATCTTGCGCAGCCGCGCGTGGATGCTCTCGATCGCGTTGGTGGTGTAGATCACGCGGCGCACCTCGGGCGCGAAGGCGAAGAACGGGATCACCCGGTCCCAGGCGTGGCGCCAGGCGGCCACCACGGTGCGGAACTGCGCACCCCAGGCGCCGGCCTCGAAGGCGTCCAGCTCGGCAGTCGCCTCCTCGTTCTCAAGCGGCAGCCGTGAAGACAACTCAAGCTTCAAGGAGGAGATCACCATCTCCATCTCTGACGACGGCTCGCTCACCTATGCGCACGCCCGGGGGATGCCCGGTGGGGAGTTTGCGGAACGTTCGTCCTGCATGCTCCGGCCACGGTGAAGCCTGACCTCTCGCTCAAGCTCCCTCGCCAATCCGTTTGACATGTCTCGGTCGCCGCGCTCCGCGCGCCCTACACTTGATCCCGACCAGCGCTTTCTTCCGAGTTTCCGTAAGAATTGTCTCGAATATTCACTCGGGATTGGACCGTCGCGTCGCGGCTAGCCTTTCGCTCGAATCCAACCTAAAATGCTGTCCTAGAAGAGAGACACCTGTTGGAGGCCAACGCTCCGTCAACGCGCACCCTATTGGTGCAATGCGTCGGGGAGCAGCGTAGGATTGAGTGAGGCGGATGCACCGTCTGAACTCCCTGCGTCGTTGCGTGTCTCATTTGTCGGTATGTCGGGCAGGGGCTCAGGAGAAGGCGCCCGCCGACGGATGTATCGCCCTTACTGAAAGTGTTTCATGGCAAAGAAAACGATGCCCGTGCTGTCGCGGGCCAACCTGTGGTCGCTTGAAGAATACGAGAAGCGCCGGTCGACATTTCGCCCGGAGGTGCTTGCCCATCGCAAAAATCGCACCGTGCATCTGGGCAACAACTTGACGATTGCCTTTGAAGACGAGATGACGGTGCGTTATCAAGTGCAGGAATTGCTGCGGCTGGAAGAGACCAACGATGTCGACGCCGTTCAGGATGAAATCGACTCGTTCCTGCCGTTGATCCCTGATGGCAGCAACCTGAAGGCGACGCTGTCGATCGAATTCGCGGACGATGATGAGCGGCGTCGAGTGCTGCCGCATCTGATCGGTATCGAGGATCGCGTGTGGATTCAGGTGGAAGGCAGCAGCAAGGTCTATTCCGTTTCGAATGACGATCTGGATGGAGACGACTTTCGCCCCGAGACGGTCCATCACCTGCGCTTCGAACTCACCAAGGAGATGAAGGCAGCGCTCAAGTATGGCGTCGGTCTGGCAGTCGGCGTAGATCACCCACGCTACAAGGCGGCGATCAATCCGTTGCCCCAGGCCGTGCGCAACGCGCTGGTCGCTGACCTGAAGTAGCAGGCGCCGAGCCTGTTTTACGCCGAAACGGGCGACTTCGGTCGCCCGTTCTCATTTAATACGCCGGCGATTCGCGCCGCTTCGAGGACGCTTACGGACGGATATACGCTGCCCGCTCACGCGATTGCAGCTGTGCGATCCGCACAACGCCCGATGGCGTGAACTCTGCCTCGGCGATGAACTGCTCTTTCTTGAGGTTGCGGTTCTTCAGCGTGATTTCGCAGACTTCGAACTTGACCCCACGGTTCTTGAGTGCCTGTACCGTCGGCGCAAACGCGTTTCCGTTGCGATCTTTCGTGCCCTCCATCAGGAAGTCGACCCCCATAGCGTGGGTGACGACCGTGATGCGTGCCGTCGGGTCGACGTCCAGGTGATTGCGAATGTTGCGCAGCGCCGACAGCGCCTGAGCCTCGGTGTCGTTGATGTGATAGACGACTCGGTCTCCCAGGGGCGCAGCTGTTTGAGCACGAAGAGGGGGGCTCAAGACCTGGGATACGACGACGGCCGCCCCAGCGGTTGCCAACGCAACGATCAGTCGGCGTGAGACGGACATCAACCCGTGTGTCGAATGCGTGAGTGTCTCCATGGCAATTTCCTTTGCTGTCGTGAAGGGGCCCGAGCGGGCCACACGGCTTGCATTGTGCAGTGTGGGAACAGCATTGCAAAGCGGCCTGTGGGCGTATGGTCCGCTCGAATTGGGCTGATCCGGCGGTCGATCGCCGCCACACTACCCTCGCATGGCAAGCTTACGCGCGTGCCATCGAGCCGATCTTCGCCTGGTCTCGTGCGAGCGCTTCCCGCGTGGCGTGCTGGCGATACCAGAGCGTCACGGCGGTGCTGGTCAGCACGATGAACAGCGAATAGAGCACGGGGATCAACAGCACTTCCTGTTGCATCGTTCCGGAGAAGGTCAGGGTCACGATCAGGACGGCCAGCGGGCCGTTCTGAATGCCGGTTTCGAGCGAGACCGTGCGCGCGCGGTTCGAGTCCTGCCCGAGCAGCCGGGCCAGCCAGTAGCCGAGAAACATGCCGATGAGCCCGAGACCGATGGCCGCCGCATAAACGAACCACGGCGTCGTCGCGAGCAACTGGTGGTTACGGGGTACCCAGGTCACGATCAAAAACACGATGACCAGCACACCGAGCAGGCCGCCGACGAGTTCGACGACAGCGCCAATATTCGCATTCCACTTTCGCAGGGTCATGCCGAGCAGGGTCGGCACGAGCAATACGATCAGCACCTGGGCGACATTACCGGCCGGGACTTTGAATTCTCCGGTGACGCCGGCCAGGCCGGAGTACAGCTCGAGCAGGGCCGGAACAGCCACCACGGCGACCAGCGTCGACACACTGGTCATCATGATCGACAACGCGAGGACGCCCTTGCTGAAGTAGGTGAAGATGTTCGACGTCGTGCCGCCAGGCATGCAGCCCATCAAGATCAGGCCAACCGCGAGCGCAGGCGGAAGTCCGAGTGAAACGGCGAGCAGGTAGCCAAGTAACGGCATGATGCCGTACTGGCAGAGGAGCCCGATCAGCACTCCACGCGGCTTCTTGAAGGCGATCAAAAAGTCCTTGTAAGTGAGCGAGGCGCCCATGCCGAACATGATGACCATCATCATCACGCCCAGCAGGCGGGTTTCGGTTTCAGTCAGCATCTTGCTCTCCTGAAGGAACGCCGCACGAAGCAGCGAATGCCGCGAGAAGGAATGTCACGCCGAACGTAGCCGGCCGCCAGTGGGATTGGGCCTGCGCAGAGGCGGGCGTCCTGCGCGGCCGCGAAGCGGCAGCACGGACTATCGTTCGCCGCCCTCTCATGCACGGACGGTGTTGCGCAGATCCTTGCGCAGAATCTTGCCGATCGGGGACTTGGGCAACTCATCCCGGAAGGTGATGCGTGCGGGCACCTTGTAGCCGGTCAGACTCTTGCGACAGTGGCCGATCAGTTCCTGCTCGGTGAGCGTGGGATCGCGCCGCACCACGAATGCGTGGACGGCTTCCCCGGTCTTCGCGTCCGGCACGCCGACCACGGCGGCCTCCATGACCTTGTCGTGAGCCGTTATTGCGTCCTCGACCTCGTTCGGGTAGACGTTGAAGCCGGAGACGATGATGAGGTCCTTCTTGCGGTCGACGATGCGGAACATGAAATCGGCATCCATTACCGCTACATCGCCGGTGTAGAGCCATCCGTCACGCAGCGTCTTTGCGGTGTCGGCCGGTTGATTCCAGTAGCCCTGCATCACCTGGGGACCACGAACGATCAGTTCGCCGGGTTGACCGGGCGGGACGGGACGGCCGTCATCATCGACGAGACGCACGGCGGTATCGGGGGCGGGGATGCCGATCGTGTCGGTCCGGCGCGCCGCCGAGAACGGCTGGAAGCAGACGACCGGCGAGGCCTCGGTCAGCCCGTAGCCCTCAGCCAGCGGCGCTCCGGTGACTTCTTCCCAGCGGCGTACCACAGCGCTGTGCATCGCGGCGCCGCCGCCGATTGCCGCCTTCAGGTGCCGCGGCGGGAAGGCAAGAAACCATTCCTCGTTCAGCAGCGCGTTGTACAGCGTATTGACGCCCGAGATCCAGCTGACCTTGTAGTTGTCGAACGCCCTCTGCAGGTTCTGTACCGGGCGTGGCGAGGGTATCAGCAGATTTCGGGCGCCGACCTGGAAGAAGGTCAGAAGGTTGGCGGTGAAGGCGAATATGTGGTAGCAGGGCAGGGCTGTCATCACGACCTCTTTTCCCTCCTCGATATGCGCTCCACCCATCGCGAGAATCTGTTCGATGTTCGCCAGAAGGTTGCCGTGGGTCAGCATGGCGCCCTTCGCGACCCCGGTCGTGCCGCCGGTGTATTGCAGAAGGGCCAGGTCCGATGGATTGATCCGCTTCCAGTAGTCGCGCGGATCGATTTTCATGTTTGCCAGTGTTTCGGCGCCAGCGCGCAGCGCCTCTTCGATGCGTATCGCGTCCCCGCGGAAAGCAGGAATGGCCCGGTTCCAGTACTTCTGGATGGCCTGGATGATCGGGCGCACGACCGGAGGGAAGAAGCTTGCCACCGAGCAAACAATCACGTGCCGAACACCGGTTTCCGAACGAATGGCATCGAACTTGTCGGCGAACATGTCGACGATGATCAGCGCCTCGACTCCGGCATCTGTGAACTGATGGCGCATCTCCGCCGGCGTGTAGAGCGGATTGGTGTTCACGAGCACGCAGCCTGCCTTGAGCGTGCCGAAAACGACCACCGGTGTGGTGAGACAGTTCGGCGCCTGCAGAGCCACGCGCGCGCCGGGCTGGAGGCGAAGCGTCTCCCGCAGGTAGACAGCGAACGCGTCACTCATGCGATCGATGTCGGTGAACGTTTTGTTCCCGTACATCCCGTTTGGCATCACGCAGGTGAATGCGATGCGGTCGGCAAACCGCTCCGCAGCCGCGTGCGCCATCGCGGCGACATTCGGACTGGCTGGCGCGGGAGCGCTCGCGCTGCCGCCCTTGGCGTGGGCGTGATGTACCTGCCACGGCGCGCTGTCATACACGGACTCGATGGTCACGGCTGTCGATCCCCCTTTGCGATGATGACGTAACAGGCTGTTGAAAGACGTAGCGAGGATGACCAGATGCACACCGCACGGAGCGCCGCGACCCAGACATATCAAATCGCTGGGCGACGGAGCGAGCACCGCGCAACACTGCAGATGGCCCACCGCCGTAATTCTTCGACAGCTTGGCAAGCGTAGAGCCTGGGGACGGCCGATGTCCTAGGGATGTCCTGAGGCTCCCGCGTTGCGGGTTGTTTCAAGCGGCGCCGGCGCTTCAGAGGTATCCTGGCGCGAGTAGATCGCATTCCCGGCGGGCACCCTGCCTGCCCTACCGCGGCCGACGGTGCTGGCGGTGAGACGGCTGCGCGCCCGCTACCGATGGCGTCGGCCGCATCGTTGCCGCGTTTCACGCCGCGCGCACAAGTCCGACTCAACGCCGTCGTGACTCGTCGATGTCCATCAGATGGAAAAAGTGCTGGCGGAAGGGGTTGCGCTTGTAGTTGAGCAGCCAAGGCTGCGTGAGCACGTTCTGGAACCGGAAAACGCCCGGACTCCAGACGGAGTGCGCCATGGCCAGGTCGTTCATGGCCCGGTAAAGCGACCAGCGTTGCGGACCGATCGGTAGCAGTTGGGCGCGTTCGTAGAGTTCGTCGTACTTCGGGTGACGGAAGCGGGCGAAATTGGACTGGCCGATGTTCTTGGAGTAGAGGAGTTGGACGAACGAATTGCCATCGGTGGCACCCGAAATCCAACCGAGTCCCCAGAACTGGATCTGTCCGGCTCGCGCCTGCTTCAGCAGATCGGGCCACTTCTGCGTATTGAAGGCGATCCGGATTCTGAGCGAGTCCATGGTTTTCTTCCACAGCTCGTCGGTTTCGCGATCGGTCGGGTTGGGGGTCGAAGAACGCGTGATGACAAGCGGCTTGCCGTCCGGCATGTCGCGGAACCCATCGCCGTCTCGATCCCGATAACCGAAATGGTCGAGCAGCGCATTGGCTAGCTGCACGTCCTGCCGGACGTTGCGGCGGCGCTTTGGGTCATGTCCCGTCTGCGTCGGTGGGATGATCTGGTTGGCAGGCATCGCCTGTCCGCGAAACGTGACGCGGACGTAGTCCTCCACCGGAAATGCCATGATGATGGCTCGCCGCAGCGCGATCTTGGCCGGTTCGAGCCCTCCCACGATCGGATCGTCGAGATTGAAAAAGTCGTACGAGAGGGCCGGCTCCAGGGCGCGCTGGTGGCGTACGCCTCGGTCTGCATACTCAGGCAGCAGTTTCCCGCCCTGAATCACGTTGCCTATCATCGACGCACCGACGAACTCGTAGTCGAGCGCACCCGACTTGAATGAAAGCAGTCGCGGATTGGCCTCTTCGATGATGCTGATCTCGACGTTGCCGACCAGAGGCAGGCGCTTGCCCTTGTTCCTGGCAAGGATCTCGGCGTCCGAGGGCTCGCCCTCCGTTGGAAAGAACTCCTCGCGGTAGTTCTCGTTCTTCGTCAGGATCAGTTTGCTGCCCTTGACCCACTGCTTGATCCTGTACGGGCCGGCGCCGACCGGATTGTTCATGATCCGGCCGCCGGGATCGCGGTACTTCTCGACGACCTCACGCGCCACCGGGGACCAGTTGTAACCCAGCATCAACTCGGTCAGCGTGTAGTCCGGACGGGTCAGCTTCAGCTGGATCGTGTAGCGATCGAGCGCCCTTAAGCCTTCGATTGGCTTGTCATAGTCGAACTTGCCGGATTTCGTGGCCTCCGCGACCAACTCGTTTGCTCCGACGACCTTGTTGTCGATCTGCCAGAGCGTCGGCGAGATCATCTTCGGATCGAGCATCCTCTTCCACGAGTAAATGAAGTCCTCGGCGGTGACCTCGCGCTTCTTGCCGCCGAAGGCGGGATCGTCGGCGAAGAAAAGTCCCTTCTTGATGCGGATGATCCAGGTCAGCCCGTCGGCGGAGATCTCCGGGAGGGCTTCCGCCAGCGAAGGCCTGAGCCGGAGCGGGCGGGCGTAGTAGTCAAACTCCCAAAGCGTATCGAAGATGGCGTTTGCCACGTGCGCGGAGTAGAGGTCGTTCACCGCCTGCGGATCAAACCCGGTGACGTCGACCGGAAAGGCCACGCGCAGCGTCTTGCTGATGTCGGTGCCGCTGACGGACGGCGGCGTCAGGGACAGGGTCAAGGCGGCAAGGACACAGCTACCGTAGCGAGCGAACTGCAGTGTGCGGATGTTCTTGAAGAGAGGGTGGATCGCTGAGATCACGGGCAATACCTCACGAAACATGCAATGGATTATGACGACTCACGCCCGGCCTGCCCACGGGGATCGCCCGAGTGATCCCGGCTGCGCATGATGCTCTGTACCGGTATAACCAAATGCCAGGCGACAAAGGAGGATGGGTGATGCCTGCACCATGGGCAAGCGCGGCTGTTCCGACGCATCGCAACAAGGTCGTGTCGGCCGACGACGCAGTTCGACTGATCAAGTCGGGAGACACGATTGCAACCGGCGGGTTCGTCGGGATCGGCTTCGCGGAAGAAATTGCCATTGCGCTCGAGCGACGTTTCGTTGCCGAGAGGTCACCCGCAGGGCTCACGTTGGTGTATGCGGCCGGACAAGGCGATGGAATGAGCCGCGGGCTCAATCACCTGGCGCATGAGGGGCTGTTGCGGCGGGTGATCGGCGGTCACTGGGGCTTGGTCCCGGGGTTACAGAAGCTCGCAGTCGAAGGGGCAATCGAGGCCTACAACCTTCCGCAGGGCGTCATAACGCACCTCTTCCGCGACATCGCGGCCGGCAAGCCGGGCACCCTCACGCGGGTGGGCCTCGGAACCTTTGTCGATCCACGCTTCGGAGGCGGAAAGATCAACCCGAGGACGACGGAGGATATCGTCCGTACCCTGACCATCGATGACGAGCCTTTCCTGTTCTACCGCGCATTTCCGATCACGGTGGGCATCATCCGCGCGACCACGGCCGACGGCGACGGAAACTTGACGATGGAGCGTGAGGCACTCACCCTGGAGGCCCTCGCCATCGCGATGGCGGCGCACAACTCCGGCGGCATCGTGATCGCGCAGGTCGAGCGTTTGGCTGAACGGGGGGCGCTCAACCCCCGCCAGGTCAAAGTGCCGGGCATCTTGGTCGACGCGGTCGTCGTGGCAGCCGATCTCCGCCATCACATGCAAACGTTTGCAACCTCATACGATGCTGCTTTCGCCAGCGAAATCCGCGTCCCGACGGAGAACTTGAAACCGATGCCGCTCGACGTGCGCAAAGTGATCGCTCGTCGGGCTGCGCTTGAACTGGTACCGCAGGCTGTCGTCAACCTCGGCATCGGCATGCCGGAGGGTGTTGCCGCAGTGGCAGCCGAGGAGGGCGTGACTGATCTAATCACCCTTACTGCCGAGCCAGGCGTCATTGGCGGCATTCCACAGGGCGGGCTCAACTTCGGTGCCGCCATCAATCCGCAAGCGATCCTCGATCAGCCGTACCAGTTCGACTTCTACGACGGTGGTGGCCTTGACCTGGCGATTCTCGGCATGGCCCAGGCCGACCGAGAAGGCAACGTGAATGTCAGCAAGTTCGGATCGCGGCTCGCGGGAGCCGGGGGATTCATCAATATCAGCCAGAACGCAAAGACCGTCGTTTTCGTGGGAACGTTCACGGCCGGTGAGCAGGACGTGCATGCGGAGGGCGGACGACTTCGCATCCTTCGCGATGGTCGGCAGTTCAAGCTCATCGATCAGGTCGAGCACCTGACATTTAGCGGCCAGGAGGCCTTGCGGCGGAGGCAGCGTGTCCTCTATGTGACCGAACGCGCCGTGTTTCGACTCGTGGCCGACCAGGCTGATCGCCCAGGGCTTGAGCTGGTCGAATATGCGCCTGGCGTGTCCGTTGAGGGCGACGTCTTGGCGCGGATGACTTTCCGTCCGCGTATCTCAAACGGTTTGCGGCCGATGGATCCGAGCCTGTTTTCGGATGGCAAGGTCCAGCTACGCGATCGCATGCAAATGCGTCCGCTCAGCGAGCGCCTGCGCTTCGATGTAGCCAGCGAAACGCTCTACATCGACTTCAGCGGACTCGCGGTCCATGACGAGAGAATGATCGAGGCGATCGAGCAGGCGGTCGAGTCCTGCTTGGCTGGACGGGCAGGCAGGGTGGACGCGGTGGTCAACTACGACGATTTCTCGATCCGGCCCGAGATGCTCGAACCCTACGCGCTGATGGTGGAGAGGCTGGCCGAGCGGTACTACCGGCGTGTGACCCGCTACGGGAGCAAAGGATTCCTACGAGCCCGGCTGGAAGGACGGTGATCGTGCGGGCCTGCAGTGTCCGACGCTTTTAGACACTGCCTCACTCGGGCGGCAGCGCGTTCTCGATCGCGGCTGCCAGTGACTCCGGCGTGTCATTCGGTGCGTAGCGCGTGACGCTCCCGTCCCGTGTGACGAGGAACTTGGTGAAGTTCCACTTGATCGCCTCGGTGCCGAGCAGCCCGGGGGCGACCGCCTTGAGGTGAACGAACAATGGGTGGGCACCCGGTCCGTTGACCTCGACCTTCGCGAACATCGGAAACGTGACCCCGTAATTGAGCTCGCAGAAGCGCGCGATCTCCTGCTCATCGCCGGGTTCCTGCCCGCCGAATTGGTTACATGGAAAGCCAAGAACGACGAGGCCGCGTTCAGCGTACTTCTCGTGCAAAGCCTGAAGTCCGCGGTACTGCGGCGTGAATCCGCATTGGCTCGCCGTATTGACGATCAGCAGGGGTCGGCCGGTGTAGCGAGACAGATGCTCGGTGCTCCCGTCGATGCGACGGGCGTCGAAATCGTAGGCTGTGGGCATGAACTGATAGAGCGGCGCGTTGGGGCGATCGATGCTAAGGGTTGACCGTCATCCCCGCAATGCTTCGAACCCGCGGTCGAGATCGTCCCGCAAATCGTGGGGATCCTCGAGTCCGACATTCAGGCGGATCAGGGCTCCTCGATGCGGCCAGCCGTTGCGTGAGCTGGCGAGATCATAGGTCAGCGCAAGCGATCCGATTCCGCCCCAGCTTGCGCCGATACGAAACAGCTGCAAAGCCTCGATGAAGCGCGCGGCAGCAGATGCATCGTAGGCATCGTCCAGGACGAACGAGAACACGCCACTCGAACCTGAAAAATCACGCTGCCAGATCGCATGGCCCGGGCAGGAAGGCAAAGCGGGATGCAGCACCAGCTTGACCTCCGGGCGTTCGCTCAGGCTGCGTGCGAGGTCGAGCGCCACACGTTCAACGTGCGCCAGGCGGAGCGGCATCGTTGGCAAGCCACGCAGAACCAAATAAGCGTCATCGGGCGAACAGCACTGCCCCGTCTGCAAGGCGGCCTCCTGAACGCGACGGTGCAGCACTGCGTCCCGGGAAGTGATCGCGCCCATGACCAGGTCGCTATGTCCTGCCGGGTATTTGGTGAGAGCATGCACCGAAACGTCGGCGCCGTTTTCGAAGGCGCGCAGATAGAGTCCTGCGCTGTAGGTGTTATCGATCACGACCAGGGCGCCGCGAGCGTGGGCTGCTTGAGCGATGGCGGGCAGGTCGGACACCTCCATGGTGATCGAACCCGGCGTCTCCACCCAGACGAGGCGGGTGTTGTCGCGCAGCTGACTTTGGATGCGGGCGCCGATCAACGGGTCATAGAACTCCGTCACTACGCCCAGCCGCGCAAGCAGCGTGCGGGCGAGCTGACGGACCGGATCATAGACATTGTCCGGTATCAGAACATGGTCTCCCGGAGCAACGAAGGCGAGAAAGCCATAGGCCACGCTCGCAAGGCCGCTTGGAAACAAGACTGTCCCAAATCCCCCTTCCCACTCTGCGATCCTATTCTGAAGGTCGCGCGTGGTCGGCGTGCCGCTCGTCCCGTAGGTGTACGAGGATTCGTCGAAGCCCGACCGCTGCTTCCAACGTTCGACACTGTCGAACAACACGGTCGAGGCCCGTTCCGTGCCCGGTAACAGCGAGCGGAATCCCGCAGGCACCGTGCGGACAGGGTGGATCAATGACGTTGCCGGACGTCGGTTCCCAGTTCGCTGCGAAGGCTCGTCGGGGGTTGGGTTGGCTTTGTCTCTCGTTGTCATGGATGCGATATCTTCGGTGCGGCGCCCTCGGCTCGGCGCGACTCGGGAGGTGCCGCCGGCGCGAGCAATTTCTGCTCGATCCAGCGCAGTAGGTCTGCCCACATCTGGCGCATATCGCCGGTCTCTGGAGGGCGAAGCGCGTGCGGAAGCTCGATGGTCACGACCGGAATTCCACGATGGACGCCGCCGTAGTGTCCTAGCGAACCGGGAAAGACGCCTACTTGATCAAGATAGAGCCTGCCGAGGCGTGATGGGGGAATTGCGGGGCCATCAAAATCGAGCACTCCCAACGGCGCATGAATGCTGACAATCAGATCCGGAGCGAACTCACGCAGTTGCGCTTCAATGAAGATCGACTCCGGCTCCGACAGTGGTGATCGGCCCGGATAGCGCCGCGGATCCCTGCGCGTGCGCGCTTGCCAGTAACGAGGTGCTTCGGTCTCCCAATTGGGCGTCGGGAAGTTTCGGTTGAGGTCGACTCCCCGAGCATTCGTGCGTCTGGGTGGTTGTGCGAGCAACCCGTCCGGATTGACGACGGGTACGAAGCGCCATCGAATGGGTAGGCTGGGGTTCGGCGTCGCGGTACGGGACTTCGACTGCTCCAGCCAGTGAAAGGCCAATGTCGCCGCAGTCAGCTCGTCGCCATGGATCGCGCCGAGCACGAGCACCCGCAAGACATGTTCCCCGGCGTCCGCCTCGACGTCGCGATACAGCAACGGGCGTCCCTGGACCGAGCGGAACGACGACGATTGGAGTTCGGCGTTCAAGCATGCTTGAAGTGTCAGAGACGGCACCCGCCGGACGAACTCGCGACACTGCGTGGCAAGTACCGCCCTGCCTGACTCGACTTCCCGGGGCGGCACCGGCACGGCAAATGTCGTCGCGGCGTACAGAAGGGAGGCGAGCATGCTTGCATGACGGCGCATGCGGCGATGCTAGCGATCTCTCGCATGATCATCCGCCTTCGGCGTGCGGCGAACCAATGCGACCTGGCAGACGCAAGGACCTGATGCTGCATTGCGACGTCGGAGTCGACTTGACACCCTTTGATTTTTGGTGTCATAATCTCGGTCTTCGCTCAGCAAACATCACCTCCTGATCGAGCTGATT
>OGCL01002088.1_pt1 | contig 14945 bp, 12 predicted proteins | sample 1570041 | NCBI WGS metagenome assembly OGCL01 (sample SAMN06266162, study PRJEB24511) | hot springs metagenome | isolation source: Hot spring water | place: South Africa: Limpopo | collected 2015-06-22
AGAACAGCTCGTAGAAGTCGCCCATGCGGTAGAACACCAGCGTGTCCGGGTACCCGGCCTTGAGGCCCAGGTACTGCGCCATCATGGGGGTGTGATTTTCAAGCCCCAGTGCCATGATCCGATCGAAGCTATTTTCCATATAAATCAACGATCTTCATGCTAACAGGTGGGCTCATGTGGGTGCATCGTGGAGCGTTTGAGCGCACGTGAGTGCACTTTTTTGTAGCTCCCACGTAGCCCGTTTGACACCAATGACCGACAATACCTATCACTGGGCTACACATCCTGTAAGTGCTTGATTTTATTGTGTAGCTCGGTGATTTTTGGTCTTGTAGCCTCATGGGGATGGGGAACCAAGCTACCAAGCCCCATGAAGCGTGCCCACGCTGGGCTACAACGCCAGCCCCGCACGCAGCCACGCCCCCAGCCTTGGGCTGAACCGATAACGATGCCTTGATAGGAGAGAGCCGATGCATACCGAGCTGACCTTGAACCTGGTGCGCCTTGACCTGCAATTTGACATGCGCCCCAAGCTGAGCGCCCAAGGGACCATTGTCACCGATGCCAAGGGCAAGATCGTTTTTGAGCCCAATGAGCGCCGCGAGCCCTATATTGTCTTTGACACCAGCCGCGATGCCCCCAGAGGCTTTGGCATCAAAGTGGGTGCCACGGGTAAAAGCTTTTTAATCCAAGTGCGTGACGGCAAGCGGGTCATCAAAAGCAAAATCGGCAGCGTTCGTGATTTTCCCAGCCTTAAAGAAGCCTATGAAAAAGGTTTTGAGTTTTTAAAAACCATCAAAGACACAGGCAGAAACCCCAACGCCATCGAGCGCCAAAAAGAATACCAAGACCTCACGCTGGGGGAGATTTTCGATCAGTACATCAAGCACCTCAAAACCCGTGCTAAACCTGCCACTGAAAATTCGATCAACACACTGGAAAAAGGCATCAAGCGCCTGAGTGATTGGAATAACCGACGCGTGAGCGAACTGACAAGCGACGAGATTAAAGAGCGCTTTTTGAAAATCAAAGAAAAAACACCAACAGCCGCTGAGCAGACCATGCGCTGGGCTTCGGCAGCAGTCAACTACAAGATGAAGCTGTTGCTGCTGGAAACGTCCAAAAAAGGCGTCATTCCTTATTTGGTGGTCAATCCGTTTGAAATTCTGCACATCGAAAAGATGTATCGAGGGCGCGAAGAATTGGAGCGTGCCTACAAAGAATACAACCGCCGCAACCCCATATCCAGTGAGCAGCTCGGAGCGTTTATCAATACGCTTTGGGACAAGCGCCCGTATAAGCACACCGCGACCGATTACCTGCTGTGTGGACTATTGTGGGGATGCCGTAAAAGCGAGCATCGCGTGTTGCAATGGAAAGAGCTTGTTCCAAAAAAAGAATTGGCAACCACGTCATGGGTGGACCTGAAAGAAAAGAAGATATTTTTCTACAAAACCAAAAACGGCTCAGACCATGAGCTACCACTTGCCCCCATGGCTTTAAAACTCCTGCAAATGCGTCAAGAGCAGCTTGCCGAAGAATTTGAAAACACGCCATCCTTTAAAGGACACACCCCTGTTCGCAAAAAGTTTGTGTTTCCAGCACAAAACAAAACCTCTAAAACAGGATGCTACACTGATCCCACCGAAATGCTCGCGTCCGTCATGCGTGACGCTGGCATCGAAAAGGTCACGCCCCACGATTTGCGGCGCTCTTTTGGGCGCGTGGCTGAAAGTCTGAATATCAGTACCACCATGATTTCCAATCTTTTAAATCACGGTGCGGGCAGTGTCACTAGACGCTACACGGAAGCCGAGTGGAAGCGTTTGAGCGAGACGATGGAGCGTATTGAGCAAACGATCCTTTCTTACGCTCCGAGGGTCTATAACGCCCTGCGTCCCTTATCGGTGCCCCCGCTGCCCGAAGATGATTGGGTAGCCAAACCCTACCGAAAAAGCAAAATCGCCGTATAGTGTCTGATATCAGTTACAGCCCTCAAAACGAGCATCGATCATGGATGAGACTTTTGCACCAGGTATCGCCGCCATCTCGGACGACTGGATCAAGTATTTGCCAGTCGAGCTTCAAGAAAGTTTTGCCAAAGCACAGGTCAGAAGTCGCCTCAATGCCTTGGACGATGAAACGCCCATAACCCAAGACCTAGCCAGCGTGTATTTGGATGTGTCGGACGCCACGCTTAAAAGAATGCGTGCCAGTGGCAAAGGACCGCAATACGTGCAAGGCATGAGCGAAGAGGGCACTAAGAGCCGCAATCAAAAGGTGCTCTATACCGTGGGTAGCCTTAAAGACTGGATTGCCAAAAACCGCACAGATTCCACAGGTCATGCAGCCATACGCCGTGGGTTGATGTTTCAATCCATATCCGATCTGCTGATCCCTGAACCGTGGTGGGAGAAGGATGGAGATATTCTTGGGCATGCACTGTCTACTAGTTTGGATCAAATAAATTTTGAAGAAGTCAGTATTTGCTGGACGGGTGTTCTACTTGCATTGAAAAGAAATTGGTTTAGTTCGGAGCGTTCCAAGTTTAGCTCCATCGTTCGGAATTTGCTGAGTCAAGAAATCTTACAGATTCAAGCTGTGGATGAGGCTAGCTATTTGGAGCAGCGTTTGAGCCAAAAAGGATGAGCGTGGTTGGTGGGGCTGAGTGTGTTGGTGGTGGTGTGGATAGAATAATTCATACACCTGACGCACCTACGATGTCTCCGCGATGTCCCCGTGATCACGGTTCCGTGATGTCTCCGTTAAATTTCAAATGTGGCAAGGGTGCTTTTTTGTTTTCCGTCTGCACTGACGGCTGCAAGCTCAATAGACCATGTGTTGGTTTTGAGTCGTGCAATGAGAAGCGTGGAGCCTGTGGGCTCTTTTTTCACGGCTGTATGTACGGTCAGGCTGGGCAGACAAACGTACTCGCTTTGAGGGTTTTCCCGTTTGCCATTGATTTGAAGAACGGAAATTTGGCAGACCGACACGCCCTCTGAAATCGTGACAGATTTAGGCAATACCAGAGCAGCGACCACCAATGTTGGTTTTGCTTGGGATGCACTGCCTCCTAGGCTATCGAGCCAATGACGTATTGGAATCCCCGTTGAGGGTGCGTTTGAGCGCTCATGCGCCGCCTTGGGCTCTACCAGATCGGGGTTTAGCTCCCTGAGTATTTGCAGAAGCACGGTGCTTATCGCGGTGAGTGCCTCATTGGTCGAGGCTTCGAACTGATCCAGGCGCTCTTCTAGAACAGCGCCCAATTGTTGATCTGACCATGGGGATGCTACGGTGCCTCTATTTGAGGTGTCTTCCTCTCCTATGGTGTCTATGAGGCGATACAGCGCTTCGGTGGGAAGGGCTGGCAGACGGTTGATCTTGGCGTAATGCCATAGGGCTTGGGCTCTTTGCGGGCTGAGCCACACCGCAACTTTTGAACCGTGCCATTTAGCCTCACTGTCCCACCGCTGTTTAGACGGCACGTAGGCATTAGGACTTTTCCTTTTTGCTCCACTGAGTTTTGAGCTACTCGGTTCATTGCTGTCACCCTCTGCAATTTTGTCATTCATTTGATCCTCCTATTTATAAGTTTTTGTATTTTTATTTCAAAAATGAAAAACGCCCACTGTTCGGTGGGCGTCTTCTGCGCGTCATGTTATTTTCTAGCGTTAAATCGCTCCACTAGCTCTTCACCTCTAAGATTGGCGTAGCGGTTGAGCATGTCTAAACTACTGTGCCCGACGATTTTCATGATTTCAAAAACGGAGAGTTGTCGGCGGAAAAGAACCATGCGGCTAATGCCCTCATGCCGTAGATCGTGAAAACGAAAATCCTCTAAGCCTATTGTTTCGGTAAAGTACTTAAAAGTCCCAGAACATCCATCCTTGGTTTTAAACCAGTGAAAAATGCGATCATCTTCCGATGAGGCGTGAGCTTTGAGAATTTTTAAACACGCCAGTGCCTTGTGGCTTATTGGAACAGAGCGCGCTTTTCTGGTTTTACAGTGCTTCGCCGGAATGCGCCAGACTCCTGCAACAAGATCAATCTCATCCCATTTGGCGTAGAGCATCTCTTGAAGTCTGGCGGCTGTTTCGATGGCAAAGGTAAGAAGCATCTGCCAAACAAACCCATTTTTTGCTTGGTGCATTCTGGCTCTCAGAAGCTTTTCCTCTTCCCGCGAAAGTCGTCGCTCGCGTTTTACATTCCAGCCGCTAGGAAGAAGGGATGTTTTAAATGGATGATTGGATATATCGACTTCCATTTCATCTGCATACCATTTGTAGACTTTTGCCATCGACGAGAAATGCCTTGCAATAGTCCCTGCTTTGAACGTGCTTTTGATATGAGTCTGCTCTTTTAGCATTTTGACGATGTAGTCTTTAAGATGCTTTTTACTGATCTCTCCAATGGTAATTTCTCCAAAGTGTTTCACAACGGTTCTAAGCTGCATAGATACCTTGCTTGTTGAGTCAACCTCCTTTCTATAAAGCTCAATGACATCTGTGAATTTTGAGTTCATAAATGCCTTGGTATCGGCTTTTCCGGGGTTCGCAACGTTCTTTCGGACTCTCAATTCCTCCTTGTTGGCATATTTGAGAGCCTCATCATGCGTAAGAAACGTTTTGTTGATGGTCTTGTGACCTTTCACCCGTATCTGGACAAGCCAGGTCTCGGTATTTTCTTTGGTAGTGCGTTTGGTGATTGAAGCCATATTTTCCTCCTTTAATATCTATATAGGCGCTCCACTCCTTGGTTTTGGACATCGAATCTACGAACGGTAGGTGTTCGTGTTGCATTAAAAAATGCAACTTCGTTTGATATCAGACGCCCGAAAAAAACAAAAAGCCACCAGGGGCTCCCTATGAAAATGCATAAGGACTCTGGTGGCTTTCAAACTATCGCCTTGCTGCTAACAATGCAACGGCAAATGTATAATTTCTGGTTTAACGGTTAATCTTTTCTCTTTTTCTCCTGTTTTCGATGTTCAAAGCCCGCTTCAAGCGGCTTTTTTATTGTCAAAAACGTCTGATATCATGCGTCAAAGCGTCTGATATAAGTCAGTGCAACATAAGTGCAACTGAATTTTTGGCATTTTTCCACCAAAAAACACTGCAATATTTGTGCAATTTTAGTTTGAGTTCGCAGATGAACGGCTCTTGTTGTTCTTGCAAAACGGTGTACAAGTTGTATCGTTATTAATTAGCAAGATGCACCGCAAAAACAAACGCGAAGTTGCTCCCTTGTCGATTTTGATTCGGTTGATGCTTCCCGTACGAAACTAAAAAACAAAAACAAAACAGGAGATAAATATGAAATTTTTACAAAAAGGCTTTACCTTGATTGAGTTGATGATTGTTATTGCAATTATCGGTATTTTGGCTGCGGTTGCTCTTCCGGCATACAATAACTACACAGATAAGGCACGCTATTCTGAGATGGTGATGGCTGTTGCACCGATGAAGACTGCTCTGTCAGTGTGCGCGCAGCAAGGTGAGTGCACAACTGTTAACGGTGGAACCCCAGAATGGAATGCTGCTGATGGTGCGAATGTGGATAAATTGGTTGTTTTAGGTGATGATCCCACCACGACAACAACTGAGACCAACTTTATAGTTTCTGCTGTCACAATTCCTTTGCCAACTGCTGGTGGTAAGGTTGTTCAAGGTGCTTATGACGGATCTGGCGTCATTGACACAACTAAGTGGGATGTTTCTGGACATGAAAGTCCTCGCCTTCAAATCACTGGTTATCCAAAGGAAACCGGAAGCATTGTAAGTGGAGACTCTATTGTCTTTAATGCAATATTAAATGCTGACGGGACAGTCGCATTTGCAATCGATGGAGCTTCTGGCTGCAAGACTCATAAGGGTGGCGCAATTTGCTAATTGTCTGAGCGTTATAAAAAGAAGGGGGCTATTTGCTCCCTTCTTTTTGGGATAACTCGGAAATATATATGCAGAAAACAAAAAAGCCCCTCGCGGGGCTTTGAATTTTCTGTGTTTGGACTCTCAGACTTTGAATTTTTCGATGTCACCACCATCATCAAGAATGGCTTGAACCCAAGCAGGTTTGCGACCACGACCGCCACCCCATGTTTCTCCGTTAGGTCCACGGTATTTCACCTCCGCAGCCTCTTTGGCTTTGGTTGCTTTGGCAATTTTTTCACCCATGCTCACAGGAGCCGATTTGGTTTCGCCAGAGAGCACGGCAGTCGAAAAAAGTTGACTAGGTTTGAGTCCAAGTTCTTTGATCTTTGCCTTGATGGCTTTGACCTCGTCTGCAAGCAGTGCTTCACGGACCGACTTCGCCTTGGCTTCAAGCTCGGCAATTTGAGCTTGAATTTTTTGATAGTCGTCGTAGCTCACTTTTTCAGTCATGCTTTGAACTCCAAGAGGTTGTGACCGGGCGTTTTTAGCGCACTGCTGTTTTTCTGTCTAGTGACTTTCAGTCGGATATCACGGAATCGAGAAATTTTCTCGAAAAGCAGCAAACGGCACCTGGACAGTCTGCCAGGTACCAAGCCCACAGTCATTGGGTACGTGGGTGGTAACTTGCTCCACATCGAGTACGCATAGGGCGTAAGGCGCCTTGCTGACATCCCATAGGTGGAAGGCGTGGGTCTTTGTCTCTTGTGCCCGCTCCCACTCATTGACAGTTAAATAAAAGGCACCATGCAGCCCCATGCTGGACGCCTTGACCTCAATGGAGAGCTTGCGGGAGTCCGAGTTGGATACGACAGACAGAACGTCATATCCGTCTTCGTTGCTCTCGATGGATATCCACTTGGCAGTTTTACCAGTGCGCTGCGTCTCGTAGTCTAGTGTCAGACGCTCGCCAAGGCGCCCCACCTGATTCTGACGTTCGTCTTTAAGCCCGCGTGCTCTTGCAGCAAGGGTGTCCCAAAACGTCACGGTGTCTGAGTCCACGCCATCTGCAAGAAGCGCCTCAACAAAAATTTGCCCGATTTCAGCGCCCGCAAAATGCAACACTTTCGCCCGACCGCTTAGAGCACTCTGCACCCAGCTTGGGCGCTCAATATCTATGTAGTCCAGCAGCATTTGTCTTAAAAGTGCCGCGTAGCCACTGATATGTAAAAGGCGCTCACCTTCAACCGTGGGAGCGATATTGCCTGCGTCATCAGTGCAGACCCAGCGCATGGCTTGGGCGGTGCTGAATATCTTTTCAGATGCTATCGAACCAAACGTAGAAAAAGCACTGAGAAAATAAGGCGCTGGATTGGGGTGCTTTTTTGCAAGGATCAGAAGTTCATGGCACCCTTGTGCGATGCCAGGTGAGAAGCGCAACATCATGCGACTCCCAGATCCCGCATAAGCGCCAGAACGTCATCTTCTGCAAGTCCGGTGCTGTATTCGTCGTAGTCTGGAATATCGACGGGATCAAGGGCAATCGGATCAGGGCACAAGTTGGAGTCTTCCAATGCCTTTGCCATTAAGCCAATTTTGTACCGCAACCGCTCGTCCACGGTTTCATCTACGCTGCCAATACACTGAACTATTTCGACGGTAGTGCTTTGATCGGGTGGAAGACCATAGCGATGAATACGATCTTCGGATTGCAGATAGTGGGCAGCGTTAAAGGTGCGATCTAGATAAATAGCATGGTGACACACCCTGTGAAGGCTCACGCCCTCACTGGCAGCAGCAGGGTTGGCAACCATAATGCGAACGTTGGGGTCATCATGGAAAAGCTTGATTTTGCCTTCACGCGTTTCATCATCATCTTCATCCCCTGCATCTACGCCGCCGTGGATGTACACTGCCCCATGGTCGGAAAGACGTTCGGCAATATATTCAACGTTACGCACGAAAGAGGACCAAATAAGAACTTTATGTCCATCATTTGCCAAGGTGCGGGCGCGTTTTAAAACATATCGAAGCTTTGGACCATCGCCCTCTGCTAGAACCGCAGCCAAGAGGTCGGCATGTATAAAACCAATCTCAGAGCTAAGCAGTGCAGGGTTTGAGACAAACTGCAAAATGCGTGCGACAGACCGACCAAGCGAACGAAGCGCTTGTTTGCTGTGGGTTTTGAGTGCCCCAGCCGCTTCCCGAGCGACCTCAAATTTCATGAGCTTATAAAGCTCAAATTGCATCGGCGCCATTGAAAGGGGAATGCTCATCCTAGTCACTGGCGGTAGCCCAAGCTGCGCTTTATTGGTGCGCACATAAATGGGCTTCATGTAGTCGATCACCTGCTCGGAGCTTGTGGCGACTTCTGGATATAAAAAAGCAAATTGGGGAATCAGATCATCGGAAGACTGTGGCATCGGAGTGCCCGACATAATCAGTTTTCCGATGGGAAGGTGTGCCAAGCTTAAAACGGCACGTGCCGTTTGTTTGCCGACACCGCTTTTAATTCTATGGCTCTCGTCCAAGAAGACGTAGCTTTTGTGTTGTGCTAGGTGAGCACGTATGACATCAGTCACTGCTGAACGGGCAAGCTGTTGGTACGTGATCAGCATGAAGCGTGGATCGTCTTCCAGAAGCTTTTGAATTTTCTCCTTGCCACCCTTCAAGCGTGTGAATTGTCCTTTGAGGTGCGGCATGCATGCCGTTACTTGCTCGTCCCAAGCTGCAAACGCATTTTTGGGCGCGATGACAAGAAGCCGTTCATCATCATGAGCACGGAAAAAGAAGGTGGCTAGGGCTTCCGTGGTTTTACCTGCACCAGGAACGGAGAAGGTGGCACCTGCTGGTATCGCAGCAATGCGCCCGACGTTTTCAATTTGTCTTTGTGTCAGTGGACGTGCAAAACCGATGGCGTTTAATTTCGTATTAAGCGTAGCAGCGTCGATGGTAGATTGAGCTACTGCCTTGTCGTAGCCCTCACGAGAGCGTTTAGCTTGTTGAAGAAGCTCGACCGCCTTTGGGGAAACGTTCAAATTTTTTCCCGGATTCAGTTCTGCTTTTTTGCAGACTATGAGGAATTTTTCCCGTATAGCTACAAAGCTCCACCATGGGATGGTGAGCGTGTATCCGTCAATCTGAGTGGTGTCATCACTAGAATCAAGCAGCAGGCGCTTGATCATATCGACCCATGGGGCAGAGTCATCGGCTGGCGTCCAGCTTACGAGTGCAACCCCATCCAATTGGCGGTAATCGAGATTAAGCATTTTTTCCGATGAAGGTCCGGATTTTTGCCACTTGCTCTTCAATCAGTTGAAGCTGCTTTTCAACACCTTGGGTTTTGGTTTCTGCTTTCAGATCTGCCACCGCTGCGGTCAGTGCGGCTTGTGCTTTTGAACAACAAGTGATGAGGAAATTTGCTCCCTTGCTGTCCTTTTTGAGCTGACGCTGTGTTTCAAGCACATCAACAATCAGTGTACGCGCCTCATCTGAATTTTCCGACTTGCCGATCTCTTTGGACAGAGGGATGTCCAACGCGCTTTCTGTTGAAGTGGGCGTGATATCTCCAAGCAAGTCTTCCAGTGCGCCCGTTTCCGATTTATCGGCAGTCACGGGGAATTTTTCTAGGAGCTTTTCTGCGACCTTTTCAAGATGGTCATAAATTGCAGGTATTTGCTCATACAAGCGCCCGCCCGCGTCCTCTGGTTTATCAATCAAGACGAAGGATAGCTCTTTAAAAAGCTCCTGCTTTCCGATGCTTGCGATTTTGGGGCGATATTGTGCCAATTTTTGAAAGGCGGATTCACGGTCTGATACCATGGACCAGTGCCCCTCTTTGTCCCTAGATTTCAAAAATTCTTCGGCATACGAGAGCATGTCAAAAAGCTCTTTGACATCGCCCTCACTCATTTCATACATATCGGCAATTTCTTTGGTTGAGAAATTGTCGCGCTTTTGTTTGGCTTTGAGCATCTTGGCACGGGCGTCCCAAGAGTAGTCGGCTCGGATGTCTTTGGTTATTTGAAGACGCGCTTCAATTCGATCTATTTCCTTGTTGTCGCAATGAGGTAGAACAACAACGTCTATATTTTCAAAGTGTCCGTATTTGCTTTTGTCTTTGTGAACAAGCTCGCGCCATGCGGCAAGGCGTCGATTTCCATTGACCACGAATCCGTTTTCATCCAATAAGATCACTTCGACTTGGATGTTTTTTGGGTCTTCAAAGGTCTGCTGCAAATCGGACAACTTTGCCATGTCCACGAGAAGCCTGTGCTGGGCTTCTTGCGCGGTCCAAAGTTCAGGGTCTACGGTGAACAGGTCTTTTTGTGCAGATGGCGTTTTCGCCAAATACTCTTCTTGGGCGCTCGCAGTTCGTCCATTTTCAAGACGGTACTTGGGTAGATCAATGCTTATGCGGATGATGGGAAACTCTTTCATTTCCCCTTTGAAAATCATCCGATGATGCGCGGTTGATGAGCTTTTGAGCTTTTCAAACTCTTCAATTCGTGCAGGTTTCGCCCAGCCAAAACGGGAACCTTTTGGGTTTGTGACAGTTTGTTGATCCATCTTATATTTCCAAAGAGAACACCAAGGTGGGCAGGTTGTAAACCTTTTTGAATATTTCCAGCTCCCGTTCAAGACGGGTAGCGTTGGCGATATTGCTGCCAAGTTTCGCCGCCAAAGGTGCGGAAGGCAGAACTAAGGCGCCACAGCTTATGCAGCCGTTGAGGTACAAAGCTTGGAGTTTTAGAAGGTCTGCATACATGCGTGCCATATTGCCCGTTTGCAGACAAAGACCCACATCGGACTTTGAGGATGTGATGGTTATGTTGGAGTCAGGTGATAACACCAGCTCTCCCGACCAGCCCGCTGTTACTAGGGCGGTTAAAAATTCATCGCGGATTTTCTTGGCAGCCCCGTTTTTGATGAAAACGTCTATGCCATCAATCGCTTTTTGAATTTCTTTTTTTAGTGAGCTTGGAAAACTTTTGTCGCCATCGCAGTGGCTGTGCACTAAATACTTCAACGCTCATCCTCCCTGGACCTGTATCCGTCTGGCGCTTGTGAAAGCTTGCTTTGAGTGTGATCGTACAGCGGCAGGTCATGCGGGCGATATTTGGCAACACCGTCCAAGGCATCTTGAACACGCTGTGTCCCCGTTTTTGCATACCCTTCCATCAGCTCTGTTCCCCAAAAGCGCCGTCCATGCAGAGCGGCGGCTACACCAGCAGATCCAACACCCGCAAAGGGATCGAAAACCAAACCGTTTGGATTGGTCAGAGCTAATATCAGACGCTCAATCAGTCCCACAGGGTATTGGCAGGGATGGTCGGTTTTTTCAACGTGGTTGCTTTTGACATTGGGGATGGTCCAGACGTCTTCCGGATTTTTTCCAAGTGGGTTGCCAGAGAGCTGTCCAGCTTTTGGTCCCTTGAAGTGTTTTTTCCCCGGGTACTTGGATGGAACTCGTACCGGATCTAGATTGAAAACGTAGGGGTCTTTGGCACTGTCGGTTTTGGTGTACCAAAGCACGACTTCATATCTGCCAGAAAAACGCCTTTGTGTGTGCAGTCCATGCCCAAAGTGCCAGACTATTCTATTTCTTAGGTGTAGTGGGTACTGCTTAAAAATAGGTGCGAATTCAATATCAAGCGGAAAAATTTGGTTATCTTCCACAAAATTTCCAACTTGCCAGCAGATGCTCCCGCCTGTTTTTATTCTTGGAATGATCTGATCAATGATCGTTTTCTGCCACTCTAAATACTCTTCCAGAGCGGTCTTCTTTTCGTAGGATTTTCCAATGTTGTATGGCGGGGACGTCACCACCAAATCAAAAATGGGTTCTTTGGGGAGCGATTTCAAAAAATCTTCGGTTCTACCTTGCCAAGTGAGGTAGTCTTTTTGAGCAATGCTCTCGTACTCAAAGCGCTTTCCTGCTTTGATTAGGTGGGCTTTTTTTGCCTCTGCTCTCACGTTCATGCACTCAGGCTTTATGCCGTCCGTGTGCGTGGTTGGCTCATCCAGTCGTTTGGCGTCATACATCTTGGTTCAAGCTACGGATGATTTTTTTGACATTCTAGCGATCGACCGTATTTTGTGTGGATTCGGCGTGGTCGTGCTCGTTATTGAAGAGTCGTGATGTCGCGCCCGTGCTCGTGCCCGTGCCCGTGCCAGAGCAGCCGAGCGCTGCTAGGGGGTTGGCGTTTGACAGATCCATATTAGAGCCGCACCTTGCTCCTAGGGCGCTTGATGTAGCCCCTGTGTAGCTCGATGGACTTTTTGAACGTGTAGCCCGACACGTTTTCGTACGCTTTGCCTATGAGAACTGGGCTACACGTTGCATCACCCCAACATATTGCTGCATCATGGGCGTGTGGTTTTCGATACCGGCAGGGAGGGGCGCTTGGGGGGTGTGGGTCATGGATGGACTGGGGCCTTCGGGGTCCGATGGTGCGGCATTGTCCATGATGAAAGGGCCCCGCCAGGCCCTTGGGTGCTGCAGGTGCCGCAAGGGGGTCAGCCTGCCCGGTCGTCGGCATTCTCCTGCTGGGCGATGGTTTCCAGCTGTGCCAGATTCAGCACGATGATGCCGCGCTGCGCCATGCGGATGGTGCCTTCACGCTCCAGCGCTTTGAGTTCGACGTTGACGCGCTGGCGCGAGCAGCCGAGCAACTGGGCCAGTTCGTCCTGCACCAGGGTGATGCCGACCGGGTGCTCGCCGTCCGGCGGCGCGGTGCGTGGCCCGAAGCGGCGCATCAAATGCAGCAACTGTTTGGCCAGGCGTGCGCGCAGCGGCAGCGTGGCCATGTCTTCCATCATCCAGTACAGGTAGCGCATGCGCCGCGCCTGCAGGGACAGCAGGGCTTCGCCGAATTCGGCATGCTCGCGCAGCAGCTGGCGGAAGACGGTCTCGGCCACGCTCAGCAGCGTGGTGCGGCCATGGGCGTGGGCGTCGTAGGTGTTGGGGCCGCAGTGCAGCACTTCGGCCTCGCCCACCCAGATGCCGGGTTCCACATAGGCCAGGGTGACCTGGCGCCCGGCGGGCGTGGTGCGCCGGAAGCGGATGGCGCCGCTGGCGCAGGTGAACCAGAACTGGGCCAGTTCTCCCTGTTCCACGATCATTTCGCCATGCGCGTAGCGCGTGACGGTACCCAGGCGAAAGATGTCGTGCCGCAGCGAAGGCGTGAGTGCTGCAAACCAGCGCCCGCGGTTGATCGCCTCGCGCTCTTCCGGTGTGAGCAGGGGGCGCTGGTGGTTGCGGTCGGTGTCTTGCATGGTCATGAAAAGGCGGGCGGCGTGGAGCGACGAACAAAAAAGGCGCTCCGTGCGCGGTGCGGCGCAGAACGGCTGCGGTGGCGCGCCCAAAGCCCGGTTCCATTTTAGGGCCATGCCCGTCATGGCCTGCCGCCGCGGTAAGTCCTGATCGGTTCTGGCAAGGGCCGTTGGCCGGGATCGCTCATTGGCCGCAGCTTGGGTGTTGTGTCAGCGGTGCGTTGGCGGGCACTCCTGTAGTCGTTTGCCGGTGGCGGTGGCGACGGGCTTTGCGCCCGGAGCACAAAGGCCATGCAACCGCGCCCGCTGCCATCCTGGTCCCTCATCAATAATCCGGGTTGGAAATGTCGCGACAGCCGTTGCGGAACCTCGCGTTTACCCGTAGATCGGGGGGTGCGGGCGGCTGTTCCGTTACGTTTTGTCATACCATGACCCATGCGGGCTGCTGGCACGGTGTTTCGTGCCAGCGCAGCCCGCCTTTCTCTATCTTGTGAGAGGTTTCAGCGTGACCGTAGCCCCGTCAGTGCTTCAAGCCCATCCCGTCATGCCTGCTGAAAACACCGCGCTGCTGGCGGTGCAGTCGAGTTTGCAGGCCATGCTGGATGCCGTGCCCGTGGCACTGCTGGGTTTCCATGTGCACGGCACTGAACTGCGGCTGCTGTCGGCCAATGCGGCGGCGCGGCGGCTGGAGGGGCTGAGGGCCGTCCGGTCCCCGGGCGCCTCGGCGTCCAAGGTGTTTGTGCTGCTGGCGGCCACGCACCTGCTGGAGCAGTTGTGCGCCGTGGTGCGCACGGGCGAGCCCCTGGAATGCCGCCATGTGCTGCGCGACCAGGGGCGCCTGGTGCTGGCCTGGAAGATCCATGCGCACTGCACCGGCATCGGCAGCATCATGGTCACGGTGCAGGATGTTGCCGAGGCCGAGAGCCTGCGCAGCACGCTGGCGCGCTCGGAGAGCGTGCTGGCGGAAACACGGCGCGAGCTGCGCGAGCAGACCGAGGTGTTCGGCACCATGGAGAGCATGGCGCGCACGGGGTATTGGCGCCGCATCCGTGATGAGGGGGAGTCGGTGCTGCTGTGGTCGCCCGGCTTGTGCGACATTGCCGGGTTCGAGCGCCAGGAATGGATCAGTACCGAGCGCGCCCTGAGCGGCGTGCTGCCTGAGGACCGGGCCATTTTTGATGCAGCCCACAGGGAAGGCCGGGGCACCGATGTGGAATACCGCTGGCGCCGCCCCGACGGACAGGTGCGCTGGATGCGCTCGCGCGTGCGCCTGCCGTCGCAGCAGGACGGCGTGCTGGTGGAAATGGGCGTGGTGCAGGACGTGACCGAGGAACACCGTGCGGCCGAGCAGTTGCGTGAGCAGCTGGAGTTCATCCAGCGCATCGCCAGCAATATTCCCGGCTTCATTTACCAGTGCCGCATTCACCCCGATGGCCGCCCCAGCGTGCCGTATGTGAGCGAGGCGGTGAACGACCTCATGGGGGTGTCGGATTGCCTGGCGCGGCAGGACATCGGCGAGCTGGAGCGCAATGTGCTGGCCGAGGATTTGCCCCTGGTGCGCCGTGCCGTGCGCCGTGCCGTGCGCACCCTGCAGCCCTGGCACTGTGAATACCGCGTGCATGCCGCCGACGGCGGCGTGCGCTGGCACATGACCAGCGCGGCGCTGCAGGCCGAGCCCGACGGCTCGGTGCTGATGCACGGCTATACGCTTGACGTGACCGACCGAAAACGCGCCGCCCAGGAGATCGAACGCCTGGCCTTCTACGACGCCCTCACCCAGCTGCCCAACCGGCGCCTGCTGCT
>OGCL01002089.1_pt1 | contig 14923 bp, 9 predicted proteins | sample 1570041 | NCBI WGS metagenome assembly OGCL01 (sample SAMN06266162, study PRJEB24511) | hot springs metagenome | isolation source: Hot spring water | place: South Africa: Limpopo | collected 2015-06-22
ACTAAATATGCCAGTTTCGTATCCACATATAAGCACAGATAAACCATCTGGGAACATTATTGGACTCTCCTCACCAATTCTCGTGTTCCAAAGCTCTTTTTTGGTTTGTCTGTCATAGAAATGGACCATCTCTCCCCCTATTGCAGCAACTTTTTTCTTTTTGGCATATTCCTCAGTATATCCAGTAGTAAAAACAAAATATTTCCCATCATCTGAAATAGTAGCAGACCCAACCCTTCTATCCACCCGTGGTCCCCAGTGAAAGCGTTCGTTACCACCTTTGTCATACAAAATAACTTCTCTCATTACATTATCCATCTTCCCTTTTGTGATTAACAGATCTCCAGACTTGTCCGCGAAATCAATGCCTATTGACGCATTCTTGAACTCTTTCTTCCAGAGGAGCTTGACATCCAGCGCCTCTGCAAACGTCACCCAGTTCACTAAGACACCAATTAGTATGAGAACTGCTACGATTGATTTCTTGATGTTACTTTTCATTCTAATAGCCTCCTTTTGCTAAAGGGGCTTGGGGGTCACATCTTCAGATGTCATTATCTCCCCAAAACCTTTTCAAAAAGATTTTAGTTCGAAACTGTAGTGCCAGGACTTGAAAATCAAATTGATTTTTTATCCACCCTCTCCTTTTAATTACTCACAATTTCACACATCCATCCTTCGCCCAGCTTTGCGGCGCTTCGGAGGACCCTGAACCGAGCTGGCACAGGGCAGGCAGGGAAGGTATAAGACGAGCCTAAATCCATTAACTAGCCTTCTTAAGAACTCGAAGTTCATTTCGTACAACCTCTTTAACAATCTCTTGGATCGGGCGCTTGTCCTGTTTAATGTAGTTCCTTAATGCTTGGTTGATGGATGTCTGATATCCCCGACCTTCGCGCTCAGCCTCCCCCCTAAACCACTCCAATATATCCGTATCAATAAAGATGGTAATCCTTGTTTTGCCCTTTTGGGCTATTACCGGTCCCCGCTTGCCTTTACTGAAGTCATATTCTTCCAGCATCTCATTCTTTTTGCTCATAAATCCTCCGCTCCGTTTGAGTCGCTTTACGGGCTGAAATTAACCTGATCTCCTCCTCACCCGAATAAGCGTAAACAACAACCAGCACCCTCCCTAAAAGATCTGATCCAATGGTTATAAACCGTTGTTCCGTATGCCGGATATCTTCAATCGTTATTGCCATCGGGTCATCAAGCACCGTGGCAGCATGGGAAAACTCGACACCATGATTCCGATTATATGTATTTCATATGTATTTGTCAACTGTTATTTCAAAGGATTTACGGCAAGGTCTATATAAAAGCCTATCCACCCTCCCCTTTTAATTGCTCCGGCGTCCGTTCTTCTCACCAGAGTTTACAGACATTCTTTCACCCAATTCGACGCCACTATCATAAAGCATAGAGCGAAGCGCACAGCGCAAATATTCACTCCTCCTTCTGCAGAGCCCTCAAATCTTAAACCGGTGCAATGGCCAAGGGGGCGCATCTTCAATTTTGAATTACTCCCTCTTCTGTCCTACCCCTTCATGTCCCTATAAACAGCAGAGCGACCTTCAGCATGTTCAAGGCCCTGAGCCACTCGACCCTCAACTCATGGCCGAAATGCTCAGTCGAAGTGCATCCATCCTTCGTCCGGCCTTTCATGACTAAGGAGGACAGGTAACTATAAATTCAAGATTCGAAAATCAAGATTTGGTATTTGCCCGGGCCAAGGCTGATCCCTTTTCCAACATGGATGTATTCCCCTACCTTTGGGCGTAAGAAACCTCATTAGCCTGTTCCCTTCTCCCTGTACCAGCCTGAATTGCGCAAACCTCTTCCAACTGATATTTTCCTTTACCCTTTCCAATCCCGATCCGCCCCAGTTCATCAAAGGCGAATGGGCTCCAAGGCTCTCAGGATGAATTGGAATCGATCAAATGTGAAGCGCCTGAACAGATAATCTTCCATGCTTCCTCTCCCTCTAAGTCAAGAAAAGAAAGGACCGCCTGATTCGATCATGGCGCTCAAATTTTGAAAGTTGAGGAGAAAAAATCAAAGGACAGAGTGAAAGCCAAGTTACCCAAAAGAGGTGAAAAAGGCAAAATATTTTTTAAAAAATCAAATAAGAGAAAGGGGGAGTTTCGTGAGGGTAAAGAGATCGATAGAAAAGATAAGGTCCATCTTCCAGTTGGAAAATGGACCTTATTTCATGGGATTGATTATCAAGATTCTCTCTTTATAGAGTGGCTCCGGCAGTTTCTTCTGTTGCCTTCTCGTCCGTATATCCTTCTACCCAGAGTTCGAACCCTTTGTATTTGGGAAGTCCGGTCCCCGCCGGAATCAGACGCCCCATGATCACGTTCTCTTTTAAACCTTTGAGATGATCAATCTTACCAGCTACTGCGGCCTGGGTCAGGACTTTGGTCGTCTCCTGGAAGGAGGCGGCAGAGATAAAGCTGTCGGTAATCAAAGAAGCCTTGGTAATGCCCAGAAAGAGGGGTTCGCCCACGGCCGGTTTTCCTCCCTCCCCAATCACCCGGGCATTCTCCTCCTCAAAAACAAATTTTTCGACCTGATCGTCAACCAGGAAATGGGTATCCCCTACCTCTTTGACACGCACCCTCTTGAGCATCTGACGGACGATCACCTCGATATGTTTGTCATTGATCTTTACACCCTGGAGTTTATAGACCTCCTGAATCTCGTCCACCAGGTAGCGCGCCAGGGCTTTATCGCCCAACACCCTGAGGATGTCATGCGGATTGGCTGGACCGTCCATCAGGGCCTCGCCTGCCCGAACCATATCCCCTTCGTGCACGCTCACATGTTTGCCTTTGGGAATGATGTACTCTTTGGGCTCGCCCACCTCGGGCCGGATGATCACCTTTCTCTTTCCTTTTAGGTCCTTACCAAATTCAACCGTCCCATCGATATCGCTAATCAAAGCGTACTCCTTCGGTTTTCGCGCCTCGAAGAGTTCAGCGACCCTTGGAAGTCCTCCAGTGATGTCCTTGGTCTTTGTCGTCTCCCTTGGAATTTTGACGATCACATCGCCTGCCTCTACCATATCCCCTTCAGAGACGAAGATATTCGCTCCGACAGGAAGGAGATATCGAGCCTGAGAAGACGATCCCGGAAGGTTCATCGTCCTTCCTTTCTCATCCTTGATCGAAATCCGTGGCCGCAGATCCGGGTCCTTCGTCTCGGTGATCACCTTTCTCGACAGACCGGTGAACTCATCCACCTGCTCCTGCATGGTAACGCCTTCAATGATATCCCCAAACTTCACCCGTCCTGTCACTTCGGTCAGCACTGGGATGGAGTAGGGATCCCATTCGGCAAGCATCTCACCCTCTTTCACCTTCTGCCCATCTTTGACCTTCAATTTCGCACCATAGATGACCGCATAACGGCGGCGTTCTCTTCCGTTTTCATCGAAAATGGCAATTTCACCGTTTCGGTTCATCACGATCAGATGGCCTTCGCGGTTTTTGACCGTTTTGAGGTTGATAAATTTGATCTTCCCATCAATCCGGCTTTCAAGGGTCGTCTGCTCGGCCCGTCGGCTCGCTGCACCACCGATATGGAAGGTCCGCATCGTCAACTGCGTGCCAGGCTCTCCAATCGATTGAGCTGCAATGATACCGATCGCCTCTCCCACGTTGACCAGTCTTCCACGCGCCAGATCTCTTCCATAACAGAGGGCACAGACCCCGCGTTTCGACTTACAGGTCAGCACTGAACGTATCTTTACTCTATCAATTCCAGAATCCTCAATGCGCTCGGCAAGCGCCTCGTCAATCTCTTGGTTCCCTTTAACGATCACCTCATCCGTAAAGGGATCACGAATATCCTCTAAGGCCACCCTGCCTAAGATACGATCCCTCATCGATTCGATGATCTCTCCTCCTTCCATGAGGGATTCGACTTCGATCCCATCGAGTGTGCCACAGTCCTGTTCTGCAATCACCACATCCTGGGCCACATCGACCAGCCGCCGCGTGAGATATCCGGCATTGGCGGTCTTCAGGGCCGTATCGGCCAGACCTTTTCGGGCGCCGTGGGTTGAGATGAAATACTGCAACACGGTGAGACCTTCCCTAAAATTTGCCGTAATCGGAGTCTCGATGATTTCGCCAGAGGGTTTTGCCATCAAACCACGCATCCCAGCCAACTGCCTCACCTGCTGGGCACTCCCTCTGGCCCCGGAATCTGCCATCATGTAGATGGGGTTAAAACTGTCAATGATTCTTTTCTCCCCGCCCTTGCTTTCAATGGTCTCGCTGCCAAGTTCCTTGAGCATCACACCGGCAATGTTCTCCGTCACCTCGGCCCAGATGTCAATAACTTTATTATATCGCTCTCCATCCGTGATCAAACCTTCAGTATACTGCTCCTGAACCCTTTCGATCTCTTTCTGAGCCTCTTGCAGGAGGTCTTTCTTATTTGATGGAATGAGCATATCATCCACAGAAATCGAAAGCCCTGCGGTCGTGGCGTAGCGATAGCCCAGGCTCTTGAGCCGATCGGAGAGAAGCACCGTTGCCTTATCGCCACAGAACCGGTAGCAATAATCTATGAGATTGGCCATCTCACTCTTTTTCATCACCTTATTGACCAATCGGAATGGAATCTCTTCAGGCAAAATCTCCCGAAGAAGGATCCGCCCAACCGTGGTCTCGACCAACTCGCCGTCCATACGGACTTTGATCTTGGCGTGGAGGTCCAGCTCTTCGGCATCATAGGCCACCCGGACTTCTTCGGGATTGGAAAAGACCTTTCCCTCACCTTTGACATAGGGGCGTTCGCGTGTCATGTAGTAGATGCCAAGGACGATATCCTGTGTGGGCACGATGATCGGTTTTCCGCTCGCCGGCGAAAGGATGTTGTTGGTAGACATCATTAGGATCCGGGCCTCAGACTGAGCCTCCACCGAAAGGGGGACGTGCACTGCCATCTGATCTCCATCGAAATCTGCATTGAATGCGGCGCAGACCAGAGGGTGGAGCTGAATGGCTTTGCCCTCAATCAAGATAGGCTCAAAGGCCTGAATTCCAAGTCTGTGAAGGGTCGGCGCGCGGTTGAGGAGCACAGGATGTTCACGGATCACTTCATCCAAAACATCCCACACCTCGGGCCTCTCCTTCTCAATCATCTTCTTGGCGCTCTTGATGGTGTTGGCCAGCCCCTTGGCTTCGAGGCGATGATAGATAAAGGGTTTGAAGAGTTCGAGGGCCATCTTCTTGGGAAGGCCGCATTGATGGAGTTTCAATTCCGGACCAACGACGATCACGGAACGTCCTGAATAGTCCACCCGTTTTCCTAAGAGGTTCTGACGGAAACGGCCCTGTTTTCCTCGGAGCATGTCGCTGAGTGACTTCAGGGGTTTCTTGTTAGCCCCCAGGATGGTCTTTCCCCTCTTCCCGTTATCAAAAAGGGCATCCACCGATTCCTGTAACATTCGCTTCTCATTCCGAATGATGATCTCTGGCGCATTCAATTCGAGGAGCCGTTTGAGGCGGTTGTTCCGGTTGATCACCCTGCGGTAGAGGTCATTGAGGTCAGAGGTCGCAAACCGACCTCCATCCAGAGGGACGAGTGGACGGAGATCAGGGGGAATAACAGGGATCACTTCGAGGATCATCCATTCCGGTTTATTTCCTGATTCGAGAAAGGATTCGATGATCTTGAGTCTCTTGGCCAGACGTTTTTTCTTGGCCTCCGAGGTGGTCTCCTTCATTTCGGTCCGGAGTTTCTTCGAAAGATCCTTGACGTTGGTGTTTTTGAGCAGATCCCGGATCGCTTCGGCTCCCTGAGAGACAACCAGATTTTCTCCGTATTTCTCCTTCGCCTCCCGATACCGCTCCTCAGAAAGGATCTCTCCCTTCTTAAAGGGGGTCCCTTTCCCATCCAGGACAAGATAGGCTTCAAAATAGAGGATTCGCTCCAGTTCCCTTAAGGTCATATCGGCCAAGATCCCGATCTTGCTCGGGATGGACTTTAGAAACCAGATATGAGCCACAGGCGTGGCCAAACGGATATGGCCCATCCTTTCGCGGCGCACTTTCGCCTGGATGACTTCAACCCCGCATTTTTCGCATACGATGCCACGGTGTTTCATCCGTTTATATTTACCGCAATTACATTCATAGTCTTTGGTGGGCCCAAAAATTTTAGCGCAGAAGAGGCCGTCCTTCTCCGGTTTAAAGGTCCGGTAGTTGATCGTCTCGGGCTTCTTTACCTCTCCATGAGACCATGACTCGATCTTCTCCGGAGAGGCAACAGAGATCCGGATGGCATTGTAATTAATCGGGCTCTTTCCTTTTTCGAAGAATGACAAATAATCTTCCAAGGGATTCCTCCTTTTAAGAATGATGAACTATGAACAATGAACCATAAATTGCTTATTGTTCATCGTTTATCGTCCATCGTTTATCGTTTCAGATTTCTTCCCTCTTCTCTTCTAATAACTCCGTATCCAGGCAGAGGCTCTGCAACTCCTTGACCAGGACATTGAATGACTCTGGAAGTCCAGCCTCCAGCGTATGCTCCCCTTTGACAATCGCCTCGTAGACCCGGGTTCGCCCTGCAACATCATCCGATTTGACAGTTAGAAACTCCTGAAGCGAATGGGCTGCTCCATACGCCTCTAAGGCCCAAACCTCCATCTCTCCCAATCGCTGACCACCGAACTGGGCTTTGCCTCCGAGGGGCTGTTGGGTCACCAGGGAGTAAGGCCCGATGGAACGGGCATGAATCTTATCATCCACAAGGTGATGTAGCTTCAGGAGGTACATATAGCCGACCGTCACCTTGTGGTGAAAGGGCTCACCGGTCCTTCCATCATAGAGGATGGTCTGACCGCTCACCGGGAGTCCTGCCTTGGCCAGATGCTCTTTGATCTCCTCTTCTGAGGCGCCATCAAAAACCGGAACGGACACATAGATCCCTTTTCCCAACTTTCTCGCTAATTCCACCACTTCTTCATCCGTGGCCTGTTCGAGATATTCATTCACCTCTTTGGACGAGTAGATCTCCTTGATCCTCCTCCTCAGAATCTTCGGGTTATATCCCTCATTCAGATATTCAGCGATCTTCCAGCCCAACCCTTTGGCAGCCCAGCCCAGATGGGTCTCGAGAATCTGTCCCACATTCATTCGTGAGGGGACCCCCAGAGGATTGAGAATGACATCCACAGGGGTTCCATCTTCGAGATAGGGCATATCCTCTTCGGGAAGGACGCGGGAGATGATTCCTTTATTTCCGTGGCGTCCTGACATCTTATCCCCGACCGACAACTTCCGCTTCATCGCAATATAGACCTTGACGGACTTGATCACGCCCGGGGCCAACTCATCTCCCTTCTTCAATTTTGCCAGCTTATCGGCGAACACCCCTTTGACGACATTGATTTGAAGTTCAGCATGGTCAAGATGCTGGTGAACCTCGGGAATGACCCGTTTACCTTCGAGGACATCAATCTCCCTTAACCGGTCAAAAGGAATGGCGAAGAGATGCTCTTCTTGAATTCGCTCTTTTGCCTCCAAATAGATGCGATTCTTCTTCTCGTCCGCAATCCGATGGGCGGCCTTCTTATCGATCAGGTATTTCCCGATCTTCCTCCTGGTGCTGTTCTGGATGATCCGGATCTCATCGGCCTGGTTTTTGAGCAGCCGGGCTCGCTCCTGTTCTTCGATGGCCTTCATCCTTTCATCTTTTTCCTGGCCTTTTCGAGAGAAGACCTTGGCATCAATCACAATTCCTTCAATCCCATGGGGAACCCTTAGCGAGGTATCTCGGACATCTCCTGCCTTTTCGCCAAAAATCGCCCGGAGGAGTTTCTCTTCCGGCGAGAGCTGGGTTTCGCCTTTGGGCGTGACCTTCCCGACCAGAATGTCGCCGGGCTTTACCTCGGCACCAATCCGGACAATGCCACTCTCATCGAGGTCCTTAAGGGCCTCTTCCCCCACGTTGGGGATATCACAGGTGATCTCCTCTTTTCCTAATTTGGTGTCCCTGGCCATACACTCCTGCTCTTCAATGTGGATGGAGGTATAGGTGTCCTCCTTCAAGAGCCTTTCGCTGATGAGAATGGAATCTTCAAAATTATACCCACCCCAGGGCATAAAGGCGACGAGCACGTTCTGACCAAGGGCCAATTCTCCCATGTTTGTGGCCGGACCGTCGGCAATCACCTCTCCCTTCTTCACCCGCTCGCCAATATGGATGATCGGTCTCTGGTTGATGCAGGTGTTCTGATTCGAACGTTTATATTTGATCAGGGTATAGATGTCCACTCCCGAATCATTGGGATGCTGGCCGTCTTCATCCGCACGGATGACGATCCGTGAGGCATCCACGTCTTCAACGACTCCGTCCCTTTTGGCGACGATGGCCACGCCGGAGTCTCGGGCCACAATTCCCTCCATGCCAGTTCCGATCAGAGGTGCATCGGTTTTGAGAAGGGGAACCGCCTGCCGCTGCATGTTCGATCCCATGAGTGCGCGGTTGGCATCATCATTCTCAAGAAAGGGAATGAGAGACGTGGCCACACTCACCAGCTGCTTGGGAGAGACGTCCATATATCGAATCTCTTCCGGTTTGACCATCACAAACTCGCCGCCTCTCCTGGCCGAGATAAGTGGAGCCGTAAATCTCCCCTCTCGATCCAGAGGGGCATTGGCCTGGGCAATGGCCGGTTTCTGTCCATCAATCTCCTCTTCTTCGTCAAGGGCAAACAGATACTGGATGTGGTTGGTCACCTTTCCATTGACGACCTCCCGGTATGGAGTTTCGATAAAGCCATAATCATTGACACGGGCATAGGTGCTGAGCGAAGTGATCAAACCGATGTTGGGACCTTCTGGGGTCTCAATCGGACAGATCCGTCCGTAATGCGTGGGATGTACGTCTCGCACCTCAAACCCTGCCCTTTCTCGCGTCAGGCCTCCTGGACCAAGGGCCGAAAGCCTCCGTTTGTGAGTAATCTCTGAAAGGGGATTTGTCTGATCCATAAATTGTGAGAGCTGGCTGGAGCCGAAGAATTCCTTGATCACCGCAGAAAGAGGTTTGGAGTTAATCAGGTCATGAGGCATGAGGGTTTCGATGTCCTGGAGGCTCATCCGCTCCTTGATCGCCCTCTCAATCCTCACCAAGCCAATGTGGTATTGATTCTCTAACAATTCACCCACCGTTCTCACCCGGCGGTTTCCAAGGTGGTCAATATCATCCACCGAACCCTGACCATCCTTCAAACGAATCAGGTATTTGACCACTTCCAGGATGTCCCGTCTCCGGAGGGTGGTCTTCTCATCTTCTAAGATGTTTCGGACCTTTCCCCGGACATCTTCGGTAATGGTGCCCTCTTTCAGAGAAGGCATCAATCCAATCGGATAAAGAATTTTGAAGACCCGTTGAATCTCATCAACCATCTCCGGAGTAGCAATCACCTCATCAAAATCGAGCCATCCATTGAGAATCTGCTCGATCAGCTCCTTGCCACCGGCATAGGTCGCTCCGGCATCCAAGGCCTCCTTCTTCCATTTTTCAGTAAGGACCAGGATCTTGGGGGCCTCTCCTTTGAGACCGAGCTTGTGGTTCAGCTTCATCCTCCCCACTTTTGAAAGGTCGTAGCGTTCCGGGTTAAAAAAGAGGTTATGGAAGAGATTCATCGCCGTTTCAATCGTTGGTGGATCGCCGGGCCGGAGCCTCTTATAAATGTCAATCAGGGCCTTCTCTGCCTCTTTTTCCATGACGGACTTCCCCGGCTCTTCCCGGGCTAATTTCTCCTTCTCTTCCCGGCTCAGTTCTATCTTATCGATCGTCAGGGTATCCCTTAAGGAGGAACTGACATTGATGTGGTCAATAAAGAGGATCTCAAACTCCTCCACCTTTCTCTCCTTCACCTGTTCGAGAAAGGTCTCGGTCACTTCTTCGTTATAATCGGCAATCACCTCACCGGTGCTTGGATCCACGACGTCCTTGGCCAGATACTTTCCGAGCAATTCCTGGGGTTCAACCGGAATGGCGGTGATCTTGGTCATCTCCAACCGTTTAAAGGACTCTTCGGTGATCCGCCGGTGTTTCTTTAAGATCACTTTTTGTGTCTCTGGATCAATGATGTCGGTGGTCGCCTTCTGACCGACGAGGACATCTTTCGAGACCTCTTTGGCAAACTTCCCTTTCCGGCAGAGGATCTTTTCTTTCCGATAGAAGTAGTCTAACAGTTCCTGACCAGTATATTTCAGGGAACGGAGAAAGACCGTGACAGGAATCTTTCTCCGCCGATCAATCCGAACATAGAGGAGATCCTTCTGGTCAAATTCAAAATCAATCCACGATCCCCGATAAGGAATGATGCGGGCGTAGTAAAGGATCTTTCCGCCTGAATGGGGCTTGACCTGATCCTGATCAAAAAAAACTCCGGGGGAACGATGGAGCTGACTCACGATGACCCGTTCGGTCCCGTTGATGATAAAGGTACCGTTCTCCGTCATTAAAGGAATCTCACCGAAATAGACTTCCTGTTCTTTGACGGCCTTGATGCTTTTGGCCTTCGTCTCCTCATCCACATCCCAGACCACCAGACGAACCGTCACCTTGATGGGAGCGGCATAGGTCATCCCCCTCAAGAGGCACTCTTCCATATCATATTTGGGCTCGGTAAAACGGTAGGCAACAAACTCAAGAGAAGCGGTTTCATAAAAATCTTTAATCGGAAAGACCGTTTTAAAAACCCCCTGAAGTCCGATGGGCTCACGGTTTTCCGGTTCCACATTGGCTTGAAGGAATTTTTCGTAAGACCGCTTCTGGACGTCAATCAGGTTGGAGATTTCCAAGACCTCTCGGATCTTTGAAAAGTTCCTACGATGCCTACGATAGACGGGAACGATGCTGGTCATATGGACTCCTTCCTCAAATAAAAAGTCTCCTCCCGATCGGACTTCTTATCCTTTACGGCTCTGTCCTTCTGGGAAGAGACAACAATGTCCTTCAATCAACAACCCTTTTTCTAAAATCTTTTTTCCAATCAGATAGTCTTCTCGTTGACCGGACCACCGGCCGAATCCATACGAAAAGACATCCATCAATGAACCTACATCAACAATGGTGAAGACTGGATCTTAAGAATTAGAGAGCCTCTTCGCTACCCCCGGGTCGCCTGAATCGGTCAATCCATAATACTCCAGAACAAACGGATCCGGTGACCCAAACGGGTCCGCTCCAGCCAAAGCAGGATGGGCGGGAGCCCTGCCTGCCCACAGGCAGGAGGGAGACAATAGAAAATGAACTTCCCGGATCGGGAAGCCCCATTCTGCAGGCAAGGAGCTTCACTTATTTAATTTCGACAGTCCCGCCACCCTCTTCCAACTTCTTTTTCATGGTTGCGGCTTCTTCTTTAGTAACGCCCTCTTTTACAGGTTTTGGAACACCCTCGACCAGGTCCTTGGCCTCTTTTAAGCCCAGGCCGGTCAACTCTCTGACGACTTTGATGACCTGAATCTTTTTGTCGCCATAGCCGGTCAAGATGACATCAAACTCAGTCTTCTCCTCTTTGGGAGCTGCTTCCGCTCCAGCGACAGCTCCGGCAGCGGGTATAGCCGCCACCGCCATGGGGGCCGCTGCTTTGACTCCCAACTTTTCCTCAAGGACCTTCACCAGGTCTCGGGCTTCAAGCAAGGTGAGGGTGCTGATCTCTTCTGCAATTTTCTGAATATCCGCCATTGAACATCCTCCTGTCTTTAAAAATTAGATGATAGAAAGTCGAGGATTGAACAGAGGGAATTGGATCAAACCGGGCAATCTCATCGGCTCCCCGTGTTCTTCCTCTGACCCCCTATGTTCCACTCTCCGATTTCGCTAATTGATCCACATGGGCATTGAGAACACCGAGGACCTGCTGTAATCCGCTCAAGATGACTCCGGCCACCTCCTGCGCGGGCCCCTGGATCCCTCCGAGGATCTGTGCCATGAGGATATCACGGGAGGGCATGGTGGCTATCGCCTTGATTTCTTCCGGTGGAATCACCCGCCCTTGAATCAGACCAACCTTAATCTCAAGTCGAGGTTGGGTTTTAACAAACTCCGTGATAATCTTTGCAAGGGATACAGGATCATCATGGGAGATGGCAATCGCTGTTGGCCCTTCGAAATAATCGGTAATTTTCTCGAGATCCGTTCCTTTCGCCGCCAGTCTCATCAGGGTGTTTTTGACGACATGATAGGAGATCTTCTCTTCCCTCAAACGCCGTCTCAGAGTATTCATCTGCTCCACATTCAGGCCACGGTAATGCGTCAGAATCGCTGCCTGAAACCCCTCCATCTTCTTTGAAAAATCGGATACGACTTGTGTCTTTTCGCTACGGTTCAATGAACGCTTCCTCCCTTAGTGAGGTGATGCTGCTTAGGCTTTTAAGACCCCACGGATCTGGTTAGGATCAATCTTGATCCCCGGTCCCATGGTGGTAGAGAGCGCAATGCTCCTTAAATAAACTCCTTTGCTGGTAGGTGGTTTGGCGCGCTGAATCACCTCCAGAAGGGTTTTGATATTGTCTAACAACCGGTTCAATCCGAAGGAGACCTTGCCGACCGGGACATGGACAATGCCCGCCTTCTCCACCTTAAATTCGACTTTGCCGGCCTTGATCTCTTTGATGGCCTTCTCGAGGTCGAAGGTGACGGTTCCTACCTTTGGATTGGGCATCAGTCCACGAGGCCCTAAGATCTTACCCAACTTACTGACCAACCCCATGATGTCAGGAGTGGCAATGGCCTTATCAAATTCCAGCCATCCCTTGGAAATCTTTTCGATCAGGTCTTCCGCTCCAACAACATCTGCACCAGCTTCCAGGGCTTCCTTCTCTTTTTGGCCTTTGGCAAAGACCAGTACCCTGACCTGTTTGCCGGTCCCGTGAGGGAGAACGACGGTCCCCCGAACCATCTGGTCGGCCTTCTTAGGATCCACGCCGAGGCGAATCGCCACATCCACTCCCTCATCGAACTTGGCATAAGATGTCTCCAGAAGAAGCTTGACCCCTTCCTCAAGATCAAACCTCTTATTTCGATCAACCTTGCTTCTTGCCGCTAAGTATTTTTTCCCATGATGTGCCATCTTCTCTTCTCTCAAATGATCTCCAGACCCATGCTTCGTGCTGTTCCTTCAACGGTACGAATCGCTCCCTGCAGATCCACGGCGTTGAGGTCCTTCAGTTTGATCTGAGCGATCTCTCGGATTTGATCTTTCGTGACCTTCCCCACTTTGTTCCGATTCGGTTCCCCTGACCCCTTCACGATCTTCGCTGCCTTTTTGAGCAGCACAGAAGCCGGCGGAGTCTTGGTAACAAAGGTGAAAGAACGATCGGAATAGATGGTGATCACAGCAGGGATGATCATTCCCTCCTGGGACTGCGTTCGTGCATTGAACGCCTTACAGAACTCCATGATGTTTACCCCGTGCTGACCCAATGCCGGGCCCACCGGAGGAGACGGGTTGGCCTGCCCTGCTGGAATCTGGAGCTTCACCATTCCTACGACTTTCTTCGCCATACGCTACTCCTCAGATTGCAGTTAATTCTTCTCCACCTGAATAAAATCCAGTTCGACGGGGGTTGCCCGTCCAAAAATGGAAACAAGGACTTTTAGCTTTCGCTTGTCGGGCTTGACCTCTTCGATGGTCCCGATAAAGTTCACAAAAGGGCCGTCAATCACTCGCACGCTATCACCGACATTAAATGACATCTTAGGCTTCGCCTTTGCGACCCCCTCTTTCATCTGGGTCAGAATTTCCTCAACCTCCTTCTCCGACAAAGGAAGCGGTTTGGTGCTATCGCCAGCAAAACCGGTGATCTTCGGCGTATCTTTCACAATGTGCCAGGTCTCTTCATTCAATTCCATCTGAACCAGCAAATACCCCGGAAAGATTTTCCGTTTTGATTCTTTCTTCTTCCCTTTGGCCAGCTCGACCACGGTCTCGGTAGGCACCAGGATGGATGAAAAATACTGGTCTTTCCCGAGATTCTTAATGCGTTCTTCTAAGTTCTGTTTGGCCCGATTCTCAAAACCTGAATACGTATGAACCACATACCATTGAAGTGCCATGATCGTTGTTATCTCCACCTCGCTGGAACAAAAGGATGACTGAGCTAAAAGGGGTTTGCCCTTAGGAGCTGGCCGCTCGCTTCAACAATTCCCGGATAAGACCGGAAAGGCCAGAATCAACAATCCCCAAAAAGAGGGCAATGATGAAAACGGCAACAAGTACAACCGCCGTACCGGCAAGCGCATCCCTTCTGGAAGGCCAGGTCACTTTTTTTAACTCGGTCTTCACTTCTCTTAAAAACTGTTTGACCCTTTCAAATTTTTCCCTGATCGAAAATTCCATTCGTTCGCTCTCTCTTCGGAGAAGGTCCAGGGTTGGCCATTCACCTAACAGGGTAGATGGCAGGCCAGGAGGGATTCGAACCCCCATCACCCGGATTTGGAGTCCGGTGCTCTATCCGTTAGAGCTACTGGCCTCTCCTTTCGTATCAGGCTTGAGGTTTGAGGATCGCTCCACCCTGAACCGAATATGGTTTAGGGCTCCACGTGAGTTAAAAGATACACAACCTTTCTTTTCAGTAGTTTTGGCCTCCAACCTCTCGCCTCAGCCCCCTGCCCGATCTATTTCGTCTCTTTGTGCACGGTATGTTTTCGACAGAACCGACAATATTTCTTCATCTCCAATTTGTCTGGAGTATTTCGCTTATTCTTCATGGTAGAATAATTTCTCCGTTTACATTCGGTACAGGCCAAGGTCAAAATATTTCTCATCAACGCAGCTCCAGAAAAGATTTAAACTGAAATCACTATTCGAGGATGTCGCTGATGACGCCAGCACCCACCGTGCGACCCCCCTCCCGAATCGCAAACCGCAACTCCTTCT
>OGCL01002090.1_pt1 | contig 14865 bp, 9 predicted proteins | sample 1570041 | NCBI WGS metagenome assembly OGCL01 (sample SAMN06266162, study PRJEB24511) | hot springs metagenome | isolation source: Hot spring water | place: South Africa: Limpopo | collected 2015-06-22
GGTCCTCACCCCCGGCCCCCTTCGACAGGCTCAGGCTTCGCCCTGAGGCTCAGCCCGAAGGGGCGGGCCTCTCCAGCGAAGCCGGAGAGCCTGCGCTGAGCCTGTCGAAGCGGGGAGACCAGAGCCGCGCGCGGGGGCCTTCCAATGCGGTACCAGCCACGCTGGCTCGGATGTTCTGTCCGCCCCTAAACCCCCGGCGGGGAGAGTTCGGAAGGGTAAATCCCTCTCAAAAATAAACCTGTTTTTAGCTTATCTATGTGCGGCTCAGCCGCATAGGCGTCTTACGCTACAACGAGGAGCCACCCGATGTCCAGCACTGCCTGGAGACTCGATCCCGATCGCGGTTTTGACCCCGAGCCGTCACGGCGGACCCTGGCGCGCGATCTGTACGCCACTGTTCGCAATCTGCCTCTGCTCTGTCCCCACAGTCACGTGCCCCCGGCGCTTCTGGCTGACCCTGAGGCCTGTCTGGGCGATCCGGCGTCGCTCTTCGTGATCCCCGACCACTACGTGACGCGCATGCTTTTCAGCCAGGGGGTTTCGCTGGAGGATCTGGGCATTCCCGCCCGCGACGGCACGCCGGTGGAGCGCGATCATCGCCGGATCTGGCAGCGCTTCGCCGAACACTTCTACCTCTTTCGTGGCACGCCCACCGGCCTGTGGCTGGCCGATGAGCTGGTGAACCTGTTTGGTGTCAGCGAACGGCTGGACGGCGCGAGCGCGCAGCGGATCTACGACCACCTGGAGGCGCAGCTTGCCCGTCCCGAGTTCCGTCCCCGCGCGCTGCTGGCACGCTTCAACATCGCGTTGTTATGCACCACTGACTCCGCCACCGATTCGCTGGAGCACCACCGGCAGATCCACGCTGCCGGGCTGGCCCGGGTACGCCCGACCTTTCGCCCCGATGCCCTGCTGGCCCTCGACGCTCCAGACTGGCCGGCGCAGATCGCCCGCCTCAGCGAACGCTCGGGCATAGATGTGGTAGACTACGGCGGTTTCATTCGCGCGCTGGAAGAGCGGCGCGTGGCGTTCAGGGCCATGGGCGCCCTGGCGACTGACCATGGCGTGCTGAGTCCGACCACCGCCCGTTTGAGCGACGGCGAGGCGGAACGGATCTTTGTCCGCGCGCTGCGCGGCGCCGCCGATGCCCGGGACGCGGCCCGGTTCACCGCTCATATGCTGATGGAGTTTGCGCGTATGAGTTGCGAGGATGGGCTGGTGATGCAACTCCACGCCGGGAGCCTGCGGAACCACCACGAGCGCCTCTATGCGCGCTTCGGCCCCGATGTGGGTGCCGATATCCCTGTTGCAACCGAGTGGACGCGCAACCTGCGCCCGCTGTTGAACGCCTGCGGCGCCGATCCGCGCTTCCGGCTCATCCTCTTTACCCTCGACGAGAGCGCCTATGGGCGTGAGCTGGCGCCCCTGGCCGGACACTACCCGGCGGTGCTGCTTGGCCCGCCCTGGTGGTTCTTCGATAGCGTGAACGGTATGCGGCGCTACTTCGCCGAGGTGATCGAGACTGCCGGCGTATACAACACCGCGGGCTTCAACGACGACACGCGCGCTTTTGCCTCGATCCCTGCCCGTCACGATCTCTGGCGCCGGGTGAGTTGCGACTGGCTCGCCGGCCTGGTGACGCAGGGCCTGCTCGCCGCCGATGAAGCCGTGGACCTGGCCTACGAACTGGCCTATGGCCTGGCATGGCGCGCCTACTGCCGCGGGAGCGCCACGAGTGGACTGCCCCTGTTTCACGTGAAACCTGCTGCTAAAGACCAGCCACGGCGCGAAGATGAACACAGCGCAAGCTCCACGACGTAAGAATTGTCATAATCGGCGAGGTCCGCGCCGCTGCCTCCCGCGCCAGGCGGGCGCCTGGGGAAAGGTAGGGCAACCTGGTTACTCCACTCTCTCCTTACCGGAGGACTCCCCAACCCTCCCGTCAGTCAGAGAGAGGGGAACCGGATTGCCTCTGAGTTCACGTCAGCGGCTTCACTATTCTCACAGGGAATGAAGAGAAGACTCCCTGGAGGGCTCGGCCCTCCCAAACCCTCCCAACTATGGACACACCGAAGTGCCTGGCCAAAGGAGTTGGCTGGCGCTCTGGTCGCTCTGATCTGGTGTGGCGGCCTGGCCCCGATGGTGGTGCTGCTAACGCTGGCGGTCGTGGCGCTGGCCTATCAGGCGCCGGTGTCCGGGCGTGAACCGTTCGCGGCAAACCCTTCGCCCCTGCGGCTCGCCGGGGTGCACCGCCCTGAGCCAGCCGCCCACGGCGGCTTCCAGCGCTGGACAACCGGACGGGCGCGCGTGCTCCTGCCCGGCGTCGGCGCTGGCTCACTGGTCGTGCAGATGCGCTTCTTTGGCGGGGCCGAAGCCGGCGCGGGACGCACGCTGCGGATCGCCACCCCCGAGCAAACGCTGGTCGAAATGCCCCTGCGCCCTCACTGGCAGGAGGTGTATCTCACCCTTCCTCCCGAAGCCGCCGCCCGCGCTCGTGGCGATCTGATCCTGCTGCTTGAAACTGAAACGTTTGCCGCGCCCCCCGACAAGCGCATGCTGGGCATCTCGCTCGACTGGATCGAGGTGCGTCCCGGGGCGAGTGGCTGGCGCACTCCGCCACTGGCGCTGGCCCGCGACATGGCCCTGACGTTGCTCCTCTGTCTGTGGACCTTGCGCCTTAGCGGCCTCTCGGCGCGCCTGGCCGCGCTGCCCACCCTGGCCCTGCTGCTCTACTTCGGCCTGATGCTGGCCGGTTGGCCCGGCGCCAACCTCGAGGCGCGCAAGCAGGTGGCCCTGGGCCTGCCGGTGCTGCTCCAGGTATTGCCCCTGACCATGCTGCTGGCCCTGGCCCTCCGCCTCCTACCTGTGCACGCCCCCCCGGGCAGGGAGCCCTCCGCACCGGTGATGGTGCGCCTGGCCGTGCTGCTGATCTTCACCCTGCGCCTGGCGGGCACCCTGCACCCGCTCTTCATGCCGATTGACCATGGCCTGCGCGCTAACCAGTTGCTGCTGCTGGCCGCGGGCGAAGAGCAACGAGTGCGCGAGCGTCTCGAACAACAGTACGAATGGGGCACCCGCGAGCCGGTGCCCTACAGCCTGCTTACCTACTACATGCTCCTCCCGCTGACCACGATCTGGACCTCGCGACCGGCACTCATCGAGGCGGTGAAGGTCGTCACCGCGCTGCTCGAGGCAACCCTGCCCCTGTTGTTGCTGGCGTTGCTGCGAGGTGGCCCCCAGCGCCACCTCGGGGCAGCCTGGGGCGGCCTGGTCTATGCGGCGCTGCCGGTGGGCTACCTGTTCTTCCACGACGGCAGCTTCCCGACCACGATCGGCATCTGGCTCACCCTGGCGGCCCTGGTGGCGGTGCAGTGGCTCATCGCCCCCTGGCTGCGGCCCGCCCCGGAGGACAATCCGTTGCCCGGGGCCGGCGCGCCGCCAGATCGTAAGGGCTGGCCGCTGCTGTCCACCGCAGTGGCCACCCTGGCGCTCGGACTGGCCATCGGGGCGTATGTGACCCACGTCGCCTTCGTGCCCTTCCTGGTCGTGACACTGGGGGCCAGCCTGGCCCTGCTCGGCGGCGCGGCAGGCCGGCGTGCCAGCCGGCCCCTGCTGGCAAGTGTTGCGCTGGGTCTGGCCCTTGCCTGGGTCCTGGTCTATGGCAGTTACACCGTGACGCTGATGCAACGCACCATTCCCAGCTACCTGGGCCTGATCGCCAGCGAAGGCAGCGTCGGTCGTAACAGCGAGTTGTTCTTCGGCACGCCGATCAACAGCTTCGGCCAGCACCTGGCGGCCCACTTCCGCGTCTGGCCGGTGCTGCTGGCCGGGGCAACCCTGGCGATCCTGGCGATGGCCTGGCGTGGGCGCTTCATCACCCACCTGGGGCTGGCGTACGCCGCGCTATTTGCAGTCACGTCACTCGCTGAGCGCTGGTTCGGGCTATGGAACAAGCACATGGTCTTCGTTGCTCCCATGGTCGCCCTGCTGACGGGCATGGGCCTGGCCTGCCTCTGGCGGCGCGGGCGCGGCGGGCGCCTGGTGTGCCTGGCATTGCTGGCCTACCTCTTCTGGGAAAGCCTGAGCGCCTGGGGCAACCGCGTGCTGTGGTACTACATTCCGCCGTGGGCGTTATGAAGATTAACTTCTTCGTTGCATAAGTTTCGACAAATTAACCAAAACTTTCAGGAATCTGCTTATAATAGTTGCACACAGCAACTAGAATCTGCAACGTGCAACCTGCCTCAACAGCGGTCACCCTGGAGAGGGGGGTAGATTGGGGACGGAGCCGCGCACAGCCGCGGCCTCCGCGAGTGTTTCCCTTACCCTCATGGCAGCCCCGGAATGCCCATGCATGGCGTTTGCCGGCGCTCCGATAGGGGCTTGGGGCATACCCCGTTTCTAGCTTGTTCGCGTCCAGCACAGTGAACAGATCTCCACCGTAAGGCTAGAGCGCTGGCGTGGCCAACGCCGCGGACCCGCTGGCACACCGGGTTTGAACGTTGCATCGGTGACTGTGGCGCAGGCGAACGCGCCACGGAGCGACTCATCGGTCGCAGCATCATCTCATCTCGACGAGCCTCTGTGGCGCAGGGCGGTGATGCGGTCTCCCCGCAAAGGACGCCGCGACAGTTGTCCACGTCAGGAGGTTTGGGATGGCTGATGCTATCAATCTCGAAGAGGCCCTCTACCATCGAGGGGTGACGCGGCGCCAGTTCCTCAAGTTCTGCAGCCTCATGGCCTCCGTTCTGGCCCTCCCGCCGCGCTATGCCGGCACGATCGCCGAATCGCTCCAGGCCGCGCCGCGCCTGCCACTGGTGTGGCTGGAGTTCCAGGATTGCGCCGGTAACACCGAGTCGTTCCTGCGCGCCTCTAATCCGACCGTGTCGCAGATTGTGCTCGACTTGCTCTCGGTGAACTACCACGAGACGATCATGGCCCCCGCGGGCAAGCAGGCCGAGCAGTCCCTCGCCGATACCCTCAAGAACTATCCCAAAGGCTACCTGGCCGTGGTCGAAGGCGCCATCCCCATGGGCGAGGACGGCGTCTACTGCACCGTCGGCGGGCGCGCGGCGAAAGATATCGTGCGCGAGGTGTGCAGCAACGCCATTGCGACCATCGCCGTGGGCGCTTGCGCCTGGGACGGCGGCCTTCCCGCTGCTGCGCCCAATCCCACCTCCGCGGTGGGTGTGAAAGACGCCGTGCCCGGCATTACACTGATCAACATGCCCGGCTGCCCTATGAACGTCGTCAACCTGACCGGCGTGATCGTGCACTACCTGACCTTCAAGGATCTCCCCGCCACCGACCAGATGGGGCGCCCGTTGTTCGCCTACGGCCAGCTCATCCACAACTACTGCCCCCGCCGCGGGCACTTCGATGCCGGGCGCTTCGTCGAGGAATGGGGCGATGCGGGCCACCGTCTGGGCTGGTGCCTCTACAAAATGGGTTGCAAAGGACCGCAGGCGTTGTCGAACTGCCCCAGTGTGGGCTGGAACGATGCGACAAGCTGGCCGATCGGTTCCAGTCACGGCTGTGTGGGCTGCATGTCGCCGCACTTCTGGGATACGCGGACGCCGTTCTACGAACGGCTGCCAAATGTCGAAGGCTTCGGCATCGAAGTGACAGCCGATCGCCTCGGCCTGGGCGTGGTTGCCGGCGTCACCGCGGCCTTCGCTGCCCACGGGATCATCAGCGCCGTGCGTGGCGCCTCCAGGCCCATCGCCAAACACGAAAGCCCGCCGCAGACGGATGCTGGCGAGACGCCGTCTTCCGGTAGCTCAAATGGCTCGTAAGGCGTGCCCGGGCGAGGTTGCGCCTGCGCCCTCACCACGGCGGGCACGCCACTCTGCCGGATGCTGCCACTGTGTCACTTCCCCGTTGCGGGGAGGCTCGTAGGGGGGCGCTCCGCCGGGGACAACGAAAGCAAGCTTTGTTCCTGGGGCCTGCGTCCCTCAATCCCCCGCATGTGGCAGCGCTGCCGCGAACTGACGACGTAGCGCTAAGCGGGTCCAACGTTCACAGGGAGGGGAACCATGGCAAAACTGGTCATCGATCCCATTACGCGCATCGAAGGGCACCTGCGGATTGAAGCCGTGGTGGAGGGCGGGCGCGTGAAAGAGGCCTGGAGCAGCGGCACGATGTTCCGGGGCGTAGAGATTATCCTCAAGGGCCGCGATCCCCGGGACGCCTGGGTCTTTACCCAGCGCTTCTGTGGCGTCTGCACCACGGTGCATGCCCTGACTTCGGTGCGCGCGGTGGAAAACGCGCTCAATATCACCATCCCCGAAAACGCTCGCATCATCCGCAACATTATTGACGGCGCGCAACATATCCAGGACCACGTCATCCACTTCTACCACCTGCATGCCCTGGATTGGGTAGACGTGGTGAGTGCGCTCCAGGCCGATCCAGGGGACACCGCGGCCCTGGCCCAGTCCATCTCGGCCTGGCCCAAATCGAGCGCGAATTACTTCAAGGGCGTGCAGGACCGGGTGAAGACCTTTGTGGAATCGGGGCAACTGGGCCTGTTCGCCAACGGCTACTGGGGGCACCCGGCCTACAAGCTTCCGCCCGAGGCCAACCTGCTGGGAGTGGCCCACTACCTGGAGGCGCTCGACTGGCAGCGCGAGTTCATCAAGATCCACGCCATGCTGGGCGGTAAGAACCCCCATCTCCAGACTTACCTGGTCGGCGGGGTGGCGATCCCGGTTGACCCCAACAGCCAGATCGCCATCAACGCTCAGCGTATCGCTCAGATGAAACAGTGGGCGGCGATGGCCCGCGATTTTGTCGAGCAGGTCTACATCCCCGACCTGCTGGCGATCGCCTCGTTCTACAAAGATTGGGCCAGCATCGGCGGCGGCCTGGGTAACTACCTGACCTATGGCGACTTCCCGCGGAAAACGATTGACCGGCCCGACGAGTTCTGGATCCCCCGCGGCGTGGTGCTGAACAAGAACCTCGGCGCGCCTCCGGCGGCGATGGAGCAGGAGCGCGTCGCCGAGTATGTCACTCACTCGTGGTACACCTATGCCAGTGGCGACCAGGAGGCGAAGCATCCCTGGCAGGGCGAAACCAGCCCGCGCTACACCGGCCCGAAGCCACCATACGAGTACCTCGATACCGACGCGAAATACTCCTGGCTCAAGGCCCCGCGCTACGACGACACCCCGATGGAAGTCGGCCCCCTGGCGCGGATGATCGTCTCCTACGCTGCTGGCCACCCCGACGTGCGAGCCACGGTGGACGCAGTGCTCCAGAAGCTCGGCGTCGGTCCCGAAGCGCTGTTTTCGACCCTGGGACGCGTCGCGGCCCGCGGTATCGAAACGCTGCTGATGACCCGCGAACTCGACCGCTGGATCGACGAACTGGCCGCCAACATGGCCCGTGGCGATCTGGCCGTTCACAGCGGTGAACGCTGGCGCCCGGAGACCTGGCCGGCCGAGGCCGAGGGTTGGGGGTTCATGGAGGCCCCGCGGGGCGCCCTCGGCCACTGGGTGCGGATCAAGAATGGCAAGATCGAGAACTACCAGGCTGTCGTGCCGAGTACCTGGAACGGTTCCCCGCGCGACGCCCGGGGGCAACCCGGGGCCTACGAAGCCTCCCTGATCGACACGCCTGTGGCCGACCCCGAGCAACCCCTGGAGATCCTGCGCACCGTCCACTCCTTTGACCCGTGTATCGCCTGCGCCGTCCACGTGGTCAACGGCAATGGGCGCGAACTGACGCGCATCCAGGTGGTCTGAACGAGCTCGATCTGGCGCACACACCACCGGGTCTAACCCGACGTCGCTCGCGTCCAGAGGCGCCGCACCCGATCGATAACCAGAATGCAACCATCTGCAATCAGGAGGGCCTATGCGCAGACGTGTGTACGTGTGGGAAGTGCCGGTACGGCTGACCCACTGGGTCAATGTGGCCTGCATCGTGGTGCTGTCGTTCACCGGCTACTACATCGGCAATCCGTACATTACCGTCAGCGGGCGCGAGCCCTACGCCCCGAACTTCATGGGCCTGATGCGCGGCATCCATTTTGTCACTGCCTACATCTTTATTGCCAGCATCCTCTTGCGCACCTACTGGGCCTTCCGTGGCAATGCCTGGGCCAGTTGGCGCGGGTTGTTCCCCTTCCTGACCCGCGAGGGGCGTAAGAACATGGGGCACGCCCTGCAGTACTACCTCTTCATCCGGCGCCATCCGCCCGAGGTGGCCGGGCACAACGCCCTGGCAGGCACGACCTACATGGTCATTGTGTTCCTGTACCTGCTGATCAGCTTCACCGGCCTGGCGTTGTATGGCCTGCTCCACCCGGCCAGCATCTGGTGGCCGCTGACAGGGTGGGTCTTTACTATCATCGACGCGCAGACCCTGCGCCTGGCCCACCACGTGATTATGTACTTGCTGATCGCCTTTGCCATTCACCACATCTACAGCGCCTGGCTGGTGGATATGGAGGAAGGTAACGGTCTGATGAGCAGCATTTTCAGCGGCTTCAAGTTCCTGCGCATGGGCCAGCAGCCGGACTGGATCGAGAACCGGATGGTGGTGGCGAAGGTCGAACCCCAGCCGCAGGTGGCGCCGTCCGAGCAGCCGGCGTCGGATTAAGAAGCCAGATAAATCCCGCAACACGCTGCGCGCCGCGGCCCGTCGGCGCGCAGCCTGACCCGGAGGCGCGAAGCCGCAGTTTGCCTGCTTCGCGCCTGTGTGTCTGCGCGCCCTCCAGAATTGCGATTTCTTTCCCCACACGGGTTACTTTCATATAGTTTATCTATTGTAACTCTCTAGACATATAAGCAAGGTTGGCATATAATCGTTCCCGTAATCCGCGCGTTACTCCGGCGTCCGTGGAACGGCTCCTGGGAAAGAATCCTTCGATGAGGAGAGCGTGATGAGTACCAGCACGAACATGAGTACGGGCGATGTGCCCGTCATTCAGGTCTACAACGACGGTAGCGGCGCTTCACCGCAGACCCGGCACTCGCTGCTCCGCGACCCTGCCTCGGTACGTCCTCTCCGCATTCTGCTGATTACGCCGAAGGGCAAGAAAGAGGAAGATACCAGTCAGAAGGCGCTCTTCTCCATGGCCATCGGCGTGCTGGTGAGCATAACGCCCCCGCAGCATAGCATTGAACTGGTTGACGAACTCTTCGGCGACCCCATTCCCTACGATGGCGCCTACGATCTGGTCGGCATTACCACCCGCACCATGAATGCCCATCGCGCCTACGAGATCGCCGATGCGTTCCGCCGACGCGGTACACGGGTCATCCTGGGCGGCGTCCACGTGTCCTTTAACGCCGACGAGGCTGCGCCCCACGCCGACAGCGTGGTGATCGGCGAGGCCGAGAACCTCTGGGCCCTGCTGCTGCAAGACCTGGCCGACGGTGTGCTCAAACCGCAGTACAACGCCCGCGACTTCCCACCGGTCACCGAAGTTCCGATGATTGACTACGAACGGATTTTCAAGGCCAGCAAGCGCGACAAGGTCGATTCCCGCAAGTCTATCCCGATCTATATGACCCGCGGCTGCCCCTACACCTGTTCGTTCTGTGTCACTCCCAACTTCACCGGGCGCCTCTACCGCATCCAGTCGCCGGAAAATATCCGCCAGCAGATCGAGACGGCCCGCAGGGTCTGGTTCAAGCCCACCTCGCTCGGCTCCAGGCCCTGGTTCATGTTTACCGACGAGAATCTCGGCGTCAACAAGCAGCGCCTCTGGGAGATTCTTACCATCCTGGCGGAATGTGATATCAAGTTCAGCAGCTTTATCAGTTTGAAGTTCCTCGACGACCCGAAGACTGTCGAACTGCTGGTCAAGGCCGGCTGTGTGATGGCCCTGGTCGGCTTCGAGTCGATCAATCAGGAGACGCTCAAGGCCTACAACAAGGGCCGCATCAATACCGCCCAGGATTATGCCCGGATCATCCGTAACTGCCGCAAGGCTGGCCTGAGCATCCAGGGCAACTTTCTGGTCAACCCCGCCATTGATACCTATGAGGACATGGCGGCGACCGAGAAGTTCGTGCGCGAGAATGCCCTCATGATGCCGATTTACTCCATCCTGACCCCCTACCCCGGCACCCAACTGTACCGTCAGTACAAGGCCGCCAACCTCGTGGTTGATGAAGACTGGGATAAGTATACGGCCCATAATCTGGTTGTGCGCTGCGATCGCTATGACCCCCTCGAGTACCAGTTAACCTACATGAACCACTTCCTGCGGATGTACTCCTGGGGCGCAATCGCCCGTCGGGTGCTGCTCAACCGGAATAAGCTGATCAACCTGGTTACCAGCTTGCTGTTCCGGCGTAATTTGCAGGACCAGATTAAGAGCATCAAGACTGGTAAGCGCACTCCCCTTGCCCAGCCTCGGCCCACCGAGTCCGTCGCCGATGTGGTTCACGAGGTTGGTCATAGCGCCTGACTGTGGTGGTCGTGGTCTGTCGCGATAGCAGCATAAAAACAGGTTCAATGTTTGGGAGGGCGCAGCCCTCTCAAACCCTCCCGGTGCAAAGGGCGCGCCGCCCCGGCAGGCAGGGGGGAAAGCTGGTTTCCCCGTGTTCATATCAGACCGCGGGAAGGTGTGGAGGGGTATGGCTCCGCCAGGGAACCCTTCGGGCAGACCGTGCAGGGGGCCCGACCGCTGGCATGGCTTGCGCTGAGGGGCCCGGGTGCAGCCTGTACACGCAGACAGAGTTTCACCACCTGCCCGGCAGCGTTACCGTCCGACAATAATGAGGAGAGCAAGCGCGTTCTCCTTCTCTTTGCGGTTCCTCCCAACGCTCACGGCGCCTGAAACCCGCTCACGGCAGGTACGAGCTATCAAGGGAACAACAAGATGAGCACGCTGATCTCGCCGGATATGATCGAAGTCGCGCCGCGCCCAATCATCCCTCCTGGCGTTCCCCGCAAACGCTGGTTGGTCATCCAGCCCAAGAGCCAGACTCCGCTGATGGTCGATTCGGGCAAGGTGAGTATGCCGCTCAACTTGCTCATGGTCGCGACCCTGGTCAGTCAGCACTTTGATGTAGATTTTATCGATGAACGGATCGGCGACCAGGTGCCTGCCGACTTCTCTCCGTACGATGTGGTTGCGATCACCTCGCGGACACTGAACGCCAGGGCTGCCTATGCGATCGCCGATCGGGCCCGGGCCCAGGGGCGGTACGTTGTCCTCGGCGGTGTACACCCGACGATGATGCTCGATGAGGCCGGCGCTCACAGCGATGCGGTGGTGTTTGGTGAGATCGAGTCGGTCTATGAAGATCTGGCGGCTGACCTCTATCGCAAGACCGTCAAGCCGGTCTACCGTCCTTCCGACGGCTGGCGCTCTCTGACGACCCTTGATCGTCCCGATTTCAGCTTTGCCCGGCGCTCGCCCAATAGCAAGCGCTACTCCTTTCGCGTGCCCCTGCTCGCCACTAAGGGTTGCCCGGTTGGCTGCAACTTCTGTTGCACCCCTCGTATCTATGGCAAGAGCTTCCGCATTCGTGAGGTCGATCGGGTGATCGACGAGATTAAATATCGTCAGCACGAGGCCGGTAAGGCAAATATTCACATATCGTTTATGGACGATAATATTTGCTTCAAGCCAGCCTTTGCGGAAGAGCTCTTTCACGCCATGGTTGGCCTTGGCGTGAAATGGAATGCTAATATCTCAATGAATTTCCTCGAAAAGCCCTATGTGGCTGAGTTGGCAAAAAATGCCGGTTGCGAAATGCTCAATATCGGCTTTGAGTCAGTCTCGCCCGAGACGATTAAATATGTCCACAAGGGTTCCAATCGCGTCGGTCGCTATGAAGAAATCGTGGCTAATGTCCACAAGAACGGTATCGCTATTCAGGGCTACTTTATCTTTGGCTTCGATACCGATACAATCGACAGCTTTCAACACACCTACGACTTCATCATGCGTAACCGGATCGAGTTCCCGGTGTTTACCATCGCCACTCCTTTCCCGGGCACGCCATGGTACGAGGAGATGAAGCCGCGGATCGTTCAGCACGACTGGAACAAGTACGATACCTTCCACTACATGTATCAACCGGCCAGGATCGATCGCGATCAGTTCCTCAAGGCCTTTATCAAAATCCAGCGCGAGATCTACTCCTGGCCCAATATCATTAAGCGCCTGGGCGCCCGTAAGCCCGACTGGGTCTGGATCGTCAATATTGCCATGCACTACTTTACCCGCCGCATCACCTCCGAGATGTTGCTCTGAGGTGAAAATAGCCCGCCCGCGGGCGGGTTTGGGAGGGCTGTGCCCTCCCAGGAAACAACCCACCGGCGGGGAGGGTTTGGGAGGGCTGTGCCCTCCCAGGAAACAACCCACCGGCGGGGAGGGTTTGGGAGGGCGCAGCCCTCCCAAAAACTAAATCTCGTTGTATCTTGTCATTGCGCGGCGTAGCCGCATGGGTGTCTGCTATGAACAGCGGGAAACCCGGATTAACCCCTGCCCGCCAGCGGTTACAGAAGCCCCTGGCACTGGTTGAAGGCTACAGAAACCCGGTTTCCCCACCTGCAGTTAAGCCCGTCGAACCGTGCCCCGCCCCTGAGGTCGGATGTGGGAGGGTAGTCTTCCTGTACGCAGTGCAGGTGTATGGCAGATCTGGACCGTTCATGAACCATCAGCCAGACATCCCTTCCCCTGTCGCCCTGGTTCTGGGCCTGGGCAATCTGCTGTTGAGCGACGAGGGCATTGGCGTCCACGTTGTGCAGCACCTCAGCCAGCGCTACGACGTGCCCGAGCAGGTGCAGATCCTCGACGGCGGCACGCTGGGCCTGGGTCTGCTCCCCTATCTGCAGGGAGTAACCCACCTGCTTGTCGTGGATGCGGTAGATGCCGGCCAGCCACCGGGCACAGTCGTGCGCCTGGAGGGTGAGGAGATCCCCAGTGCCCTGGCGCACAAGATGTCGATGCACCAGGTCGGCTTGCAAGAACTCCTGGCGCTCAGCCAGTTGAGCGGCCACACCCCGGCGCACATTGTCTTGATCGGTGTCCAGCCCGCCAGCCTGGAGCCGGGTCTGGAACCGTCGCCGCTGATCGCGGCCCACCTGAGCGCGCTGGCCGACCGCGTCGCTGGTGAGTTGCGCGCCTGGGGTTTCGCGCTGGAGGGGCCGCGGTCGTGATCCTGGCAACGGACTGATGTGAACATATGGGGAAACCAGGTTTCCCCACCTGCGGTGAGCCTGTCGAACCGCACCCCTGCCGGTGGGGGCGGCAAGCCCTCCCCACCGGCAGAGTTTGGGAGGGCTACGCCCTCCCGGGCAACCTCTGTTTTTCGTGTCTTTGTCTCGCCGAGTCGCCTCGAAACCCGCAATCGTAAAGGGTATCAGGAAGGGTCGCGGGGTTTGTGGTGGTGTTCGTCGTGCGCCGCTGCTGAGCGTCGGCTTCAGCAGCGGCGCGCGGTGTTTTCCACGCCGTCACCTTCGCGCGAGTGGCAGGTACACTCTAAACTGTATGCGCACGGTAGCGGCACTCGACTCGCCGCCCCCCGGGGTGGGGTTGAAGACGGTGACGCTGGCCGTGCCCGCAGTGGCGATGTCCGCAGCCGGGATGGTCGCGGTCAGTTGGGTATCCGACACGAAGGTGGTGGGGCGATCGGCGCCGTTCCAGCGCACCGCCGCGCCGTTGACGAAGCCGGAGCCGTTCACTGTCAGGGTGAACCCTGTTCCGCCCGCGGTGGCCGAGGCCGGGCTCAGGCTGCTGATCGTCGGCACGGGGTTGTTGATGGTGAAGGTCAGAGCGCTCGACTCGCCGCCGCCCGGGGCGGGGTTGAAGACGGTGACGCTGGCCGTGCCCGCGGTGGCGATATCCGCAGCCGGGATGGTCGCGGTCAGCTCGGTGTCCGATACGAAGGCGGTGGGGCGGGCGCTGCCGTTCCAGCGCACCACCGCGCCGTTGACGAAGCCGGAGCCGTTCACCGTCAGGGTGACCTCGCCTCCTCCCGCTGTCGCCGAGGGGGGGACAATGGACGTGATCACGGGAACCGGGTTGCCGCAGATCACAAACGGTAACTCGATCGTACGGCCAGTGTTAGGGGTGTAGTCGGTTCGCGTGGTCCATACGCCGGGTTCACCCCCCGTAAGGTTAAGCTGCCGCGCATTGCCGGAAGTGGCGACGGTTGGCGGTGTCCAGGGTCCAGAGAGTATGTCATTCCCCGTCAATCCATACTCGAGCCAGTAGGTTCCGGGCGCGAGGGTCTCTACGCTGCTAAACGGCCAGTTAATCGTCACCGCCATAATTGGACGGGTGGTATCGGTGCGATTAGTAGACAGGACCCGGTAGACACTGGTAAAGTCGTTCTCGGTGATCGTCCCGTTGACAGGCCCGGCGATGACCGTGCCACCGGCGCCCGGTGGGCCGTCCCAGAGACGCAGGTCAACAACACCGTTGATCGTCGAGGTTAGTCCACTGTTGTTCTGATACCCATACAGAGTGACAGCCGATGGGCGCCAGCCGTTACCTGTCACCACAAAATCGTCGGCCAGGCGCGCGCGGATGACATTCCCCGGCGGGGGAGACGGGTTGGGACCGTCGGTAGGCCTGGCCAGGAACCCTAATCCGGTATCAGGTGCCGTTGTCTCGCTAATCGCTGTTGCAGTAACGAACGTGCCGTTCGTGTACAACGGGGAGGTGGAGCAGGAGGGCTGTACATTGGCGCGCGCCGCTTGCGGGACGATCGTGGCGCCCCCGATAATACCCAGCGCCAGCCCCATGAGCATTACTACACGAGTGAACATTTTAAGGGTGGATAACGACATTCTGAGCGCCTCCTCCAAAGCTAACCAGATTCCAATGCAGGCCTCGTTGAACAGTTCTGCTGTTCATAAACCCATGATGCTGCACCGCACCCTGGCAAG